>CEVJ01031867.1_pt1 | contig 58034 bp, 50 predicted proteins | sample 531491 | NCBI WGS metagenome assembly CEVJ01 (sample SAMEA2623693, study PRJEB7988) | marine metagenome | biome: marine biome (ENVO:00000447); feature: mesopelagic zone (ENVO:00000213); material: "saline water (ENVO:00002010), including plankton (ENVO:xxxxxxxx)" | depth 640 m
TAATGCCGTAACCCATAACCATGATTACTGTAGCTATAAACTGACCCAAAGCCGTGACGGGAGCTATGTCTCCAAAGCCTACAGTAGTAAGTGTTACAATACACCAGTAAACACTCACAGGGATGCTTTTAAAGCCGTGTTCGGGGCCCTCAACAATATACATAAGTGTACCTGCGATTACAGAGAGGATCATTACCGCAAACAAAAAGACCAGAATTTTAGGTCTGCTGTCTTTTAGTGCCTTGGCAAGTTTGTTTCCTTCACCAATGTAACGTGTAACTTTTAAGATCCTAAAAACCCGTAGTAGTCTTAAAGCCCTAATGGTCAATAAGGCATTAGTTCCCACAATAAAGAAGGATAAATACAGCGGAATCGTAGAAATAAAATCGATAAGACCGTAAAAGCTGAATATGTATGCCGAAGGTTTTTTTATCGAAATGACTCTCAAAATATATTCGATAGTAAAGAAGATGGTTATTATCCATTCTCCAATATAAAAGTACTTTCCGTATTCAATCTGAAGATTGGAAACGCTTTCAAGCATTACAAGAACTACACTTAGAAAAATGAGAATAAGCAGAACAACATCAAATGCTTTCCCTGCAGGCGTATCTGCTTCATAAATAACCTCGTGAAGTTTAGATCGCCATGTATGTTTTGCAGATTCTACCACCAGGTTTAGACTAATTAGTGTTATTTAACTCTTCAAGTTCGATTATTTTAATGACTTTTCGGTTGCGCAAATAGCTTTGAATGATGTGACGGGCATCCTGAGTATCTTGCATTGTTGTAATTATGCGTTCCAGAATTTCGAGATTTGTGATCTGATGGTTAAGGTTATAATAGCCCAGGCCTTTAAATTGACCATTTTCAATCAGGATAGCACTTCGTTCCTCTCGGCTTGGACCACGATCTATTATGATCTTGTTTTTACCTTCTAATGTATGGGTGTCAATAAAGTTTTGAACGCGTTGGTTGTACACCTCAGGCGAATCTTCGCAGCCGGAAAGTTCTTCAGAATGTTCCAAACCTGTCTTCACCGGGCACAATTCATACTCTTCGCTTTTGCGCTGCAGATAGGCCAACCCTGAAGGTATTGTTGCAAAGGTCGTGATGCAAGCCTTGTTGCGATCTGCTTTTTCAAGCTTGAGATTTAGATAACCATCCGCATCCAGGAAGCTTACCAATTGAGCCTTAAATCTGGCACGTCTCGTACTTTTGTTATGATAAGGCCTAATTTTTTTGACTTCCTCATTTTCCTTAAGCAAGGCAACCAATTCACTGCCCGTCTCATCGTAGCTCAGAGCTTCTACCTCATCCTGAATGCGTTTAGATTTTTTGTTATCGCTGGTAAAGTGTTGATTAACCTGCTTTTTCATGTTTCGACTTTTGCCGATGTAGATCACCCTACCATTAGCATTATGCATATAAAAAACACCGGTTTCACTGGGGACCTCTTCGATTAGATCACGCAATTTGGTGTCTAATTGTTTTTTCGGATTCAGTTTTACAGACTCCTGAATGATTTTTTTCTGCGTGTCTTTAGCAAGTAAAATTTTAAAAAGTTTTACAGTCGCTAAAGCATCTCCATTAGCGCGATGCCGGTCTGTAACTGGTATACCTAAATTGCGAGCAAGTTTTCCTAAACTATAGCTTTCCTGATCGGGCAAAAGTTCTTGAGCTAATTCTACCGTACACAGGCTTTTGCGTTGATAATCATAGCCAAGCCTGTCAAACTCAAGTTGAAGAATGCGGTAATCAAACTGAGCATTATGCGCAACAATGATGCAATCCTGCGTAATTTCGATAATGCGTTTTGCGACTTCGTAAAATTTGGGTGCGTTTCGCAGCATTTGATTGTTGATTCCCGTCAGACCTACCACAAAGGCCTGTATGGGACGTTCTGGGTTAACCAGACTAATGAATTGATCTACAATTTCGCGCCCGTCAAATTTATAGATAGCAACCTCGGTAATGCCTTCTTCATTGTATTTTCCTCCTGTAGTTTCAAGATCGAGTATTGCGTACATAAACAGCTTTAAATCCTACTTTTATGGCTTAATCATAATTACGGGCACCAAAGATGGCACTACCAATTCGTATCATCGTGCTGCCATATTCCAGAGCCAAACGATAATCGCCACTCATTCCCATTGAGAGCGTTGTAAAGCCCTGCGATGCTTTAAAGGTATTGTAAATTTTTTCAAGTTGAGAAAACTCACGTTTTATTTGGTCTTCATCATCGGTAAACGATGCCATTCCCATTAAACCTACGACGCGTACATTAGGGTATTTTTGAAGTTGCTCGCCAGATAATAGCTTTTTTGCTTCCTCAGGATCCATCCCAAATTTACTGTCTTCTTCGGCAATTTTTACCTGAAGCAAGACATCAATTATACGGTCATTTTTTTCGGCTTCCTTATTAATAACTTTAAATAGTTTTAGACGGTCGGCACTATGAATAAGACTTACGTAAGGCGCCATATATTTTACTTTATTGGTCTGAACATGCCCAATCATGTGCCAGTTGATGTCCTTAGGAAGCGCTTCCCATTTATCGGTCATCTCTTGTATTTTGTTTTCACCGAAAATACGCTGACCGGCATCATACGCCTCCTGTAAATCAGAAACCGGTTTGGTTTTAGACACAGCAACCAGATCAACATATTCAGGAATTGCCTTTTTAAAGGCGCTTAGGTTTTCGGTTATTGAAGCCATACAGGTCAGAACAAATTTTTAAGTTGAAGCAAATTTAAGCAATGTGGTAAGTCTAAAGGAATGCTTACTGGCTAAATTGATCTGAAACTTTTTCCGCTTTACGACTTTCGCTATAATCGTAAAAACCTTCTCCGGTTTTAACGCCTAGCTTTCCGGCACGTACCATATTTACTAATAGAGGACAGGGTGCATATTTTGGGTTTTTGAAGCCTTCATACATCACTTCAAGAATGGCGTGACATACATCAAGCCCTATGAAGTCAGCCAACTGTAACGGACCCATAGGATGAGCCATACCAAGCTTCATAACCGTGTCAATCTCTTTAACGCCGGCAACGCCGTTGTATAAAGTTTCAATAGCCTCGTTAAGCATGGGCATTAAGATTCGGTTAGCAACAAAGCCTGGGTAATCATTAACCGGTACCGGAGTTTTACCTAATTGTTCTGCAAGTTTTATAATGTGGTTTAGTGTGGTTTTTGAAGTTGAATATCCACTAATAATTTCAACAAGTTTCATTACAGGCACTGGGTTCATAAAATGCATACCTATGACCTGATCTGCCCGATTGGTTACTGCAGCAATCTGAGTAATGGAAATTGATGAGGTATTAGTTGCCAGAATGGTCCCGGGTTTGCAAAACGCATCAAGCTTTTTAAAAATATCTAATTTTATATTCAGATTCTCGCTCGCTGCTTCTACTACCAGGTCAGCGCTTGAAACGCCTTCTTTTAAATCGGTTACCGGTTTTATATTGAGAAGGGTTTGATTTTTTTGTGCATCGGTAAGTATTTCTTTAGCAACTTGCCTGTCCAGGTTTTTAGAGATGGTCTGGACACCCTTTTTTAATGCTTCTTCAGAAATGTCGATAAGATTTACTTTAAACCCATTTTGAGCGAAGGTGTGTGCAATACCGTTGCCCATGGTACCGGCACCTATTACGGCGATATTTTTCATATTATAATTTTATGCGGAATATCTCAATATATTGAGATATTCTTGTTTTTAGAATAACTTATTTGTCAATAATCAACTTTGTCTGAAGTTGATTCTGGTAAATTTACGAATTTTTCAAGGCTCCACGCTTCCGGTTTTTCAGCAAACAAAACTTTAGTCTGTGACCAGGTCTTTTTGAAAAAATCAGATTTGCGATAAGCTTCCAGGTCTTCGGTTTGCTCCCAATGGCTGTGGGTAAAGAAAATTGACGGATTTGAAGTGTCTCTTAAAAGTTCCAAGTGGTTACACCCGGGAGTTGATCTAATTGTTTTTTTCGCATTGGCGAAAAGCTCTAAAAATGAAGCTACTTCTGCAGGTCTGAAGGTAAGTTTTACAATACGAATAATCATATGCAGGTTACTCAAAATTAATGCTTACTGTATCCCGATAGTCCAGCCCAAAAAGTGTTGAAGCGCTACCCACGGTACTTGGGTTGCTTTTGTAGATCGCCAGTTCCAGATAGCCCGAAGAATTGAATAGCGCTATTTTTTTTCCGTCTTCTTCCCGTTTACTTTTTTCAATTTCAAAATTGATGGCATCGCTATAATGTTGATGGATTTTCTTGAAATGGGCACGTTTCGCCTGAATAATAAAAGACCGTCCTTTGCCTACATCTTCAAAGAGGCGGCGTGTGATATTGGTTATTACATTTCCGTAGTTATCAACATAAATTACGTTACCAATAATTTGCTTCTGCTCACTACTTATAACCGGCATAATACCCGTGATGGCTTTTATTTCCTGAATGGGTTTACCTATAACACCCAGTTTTCCACCTCGGGCAATGTGGCAGGCCACCTGTACAAAAACATCAAGCTCCGTAAAATTTGTTTTGATGCGGTCGTGTATATTGATTTCTACCAATTCTTCAGGCAAAATGTTTCGCGTAATCATAGACATGATTCCGTTATTCGCACATACAAAATAATGCCCGTCAAGTTTAACGGCAATGTGTTTATTTTCAGGGTTTCGCTCAGAATCAATACCTATAATATGAATAGTTCCCTTGGGGAAATTTCTATAGGCATTCTCAATTATGTAGGCTGCTTCGGTAATATGAAAGGGCGAAACATTGTGCGAGATATCAACAACCGTTACCTCAGACATTTCACTATAGATTGCCCCCTTAACTGCACCTGCAAAATGATCTTTCAGGCCAAAATCAGTAGTTAAGGTTATAATGGGCATAGGTGGTTGTTGATATTTTTAAGGGGGATAGTAACTAAATTTGGTTACATTTGTTAAGCACAAAACTAAAGATAATTAACTAGTTTTTTATAAAAATCCTTTCGCTTTTGAACGAACTTATCATCGAACTTTCAGAGATCACACCGCGTGAATTTTTTGGTCAGAACAATGCCAATATAGAGCTTCTCAAGAAGTATTTTCCCAAATTAAAACTTGTTGCACGAGGTAATACGATTAAAGCTTATGGAGATGAAGACCTCCTAGAGGAATTTGATAAACGCATCACTATGCTTTTAGAGCAATTTGCCAAATACAATAAGCTGGATGAGAATAGTATTGAGCGGGTGCTTACCAGCGAAAGCCGTGAAGATTATGAGACTTCTGCAGCCAGCGGAGAAATTTTAGTACACGGGGTAGGGGGCAAGCTCATAAAAGCGCAAACAGCCAATCAACGTAAACTGGTTGATATGGCTCGTAAAAATGATATGGTTTTTGCAGTGGGTCCTGCCGGAACCGGGAAAACATATACCGGTGTAGCCTTGGCAGTAAAAGCGCTAAAAGAAAAGCAGGTTAAACGCATTATTTTGACTAGGCCTGCAGTTGAAGCAGGGGAGAATTTGGGTTTTTTACCAGGAGATCTTAAAGAAAAACTCGATCCCTATATGCAGCCTTTGTATGATGCACTTCGGGATATGATTCCACACGAAAAGCTGGAAAGTTTTATAGAGAAAGGGGTTATTCAAATCGCCCCAATGGCATTTATGCGCGGGCGTACTCTGGACAATGCTTTTGTAATTTTGGACGAAGCCCAGAATACCACGCATGCACAGATGAAAATGTTTTTAACCCGTATGGGTAAAAATGCTAAATTCCTGATAACCGGTGATCCCGGTCAAATAGATTTGCCCAGACGCGTTATAAGTGGACTTAAAGAGGCGCTTTTAGTCCTCAAAGACGTAAAAGGTGTTGGTATGATTTATCTGGACGATAAAGATGTGATTCGCCACAGACTGGTGAAAGAAGTTATCGCAGCCTACAAAGCGATTGAAAACAGAGATTAAAATGCAATTTTTTAGCAATGTCAAATAAAACCATTACCCAGACACATTTTAAATTTCCGGGTCAGACTAATTATTATAAAGGTAAAGTTCGCGAAGTCTATAGCCTTGAAGATGATTTATTGATTATGATTGCTACAGATCGTCTGAGCGCTTTTGATGTGGTAATGCCAAAGGGAATTCCTTATAAGGGGCAGATTCTTAATCAGATTGCTACTAAAATGATGCGGGATACCGAAGATTTGGTGCCTAACTGGTTACTGGCTACTCCAGATCCTAATGTGGCAGTAGGTAAAAAGTGTGAGCCATTTAAAGTGGAAATGGTTATACGCGGTTATATGAGTGGTCACGCAGCTCGTGAATACAAAGCCGGAAAGCGCATGCTTTGTGGAGTTACACTTCCGGAAGGTCTAAAAGAAAATGATAAATTTCCTCAACCTATAATTACTCCGGCTACCAAGGCTGAAATGGGAGATCACGACGAGGATATTTCAAAAGAGGATATTCTTAAACGTGGAATTGTTTCAGCCGAAGATTATGCGGTACTTGAAGATTACACGCACAAGCTTTTTAAAAGAGGTACTGAAATCGCAGCAAAACGCGGACTTATATTAGTAGATACCAAATATGAGTTTGGTAAAACTAGCGATGGAAAGATTGTACTGATTGATGAAATACACACTCCAGATTCTTCTCGTTACTTCTATGCCGAAGGCTATGAGGAACGTCAGCAAAAAGGCGAGCCTCAAAAACAATTATCTAAAGAATTTGTAAGGCAATGGCTTATAAGTAATGGTTTTCAGGGGCTTGAAGGTCAGAAACTTCCCGAAATGACTGATGCCTATATTGAAACTGTTTCAGAGCGCTATATTGAATTGTTTGAAAATATAACCGGTGAGCGTTTTGTTAAAGCAGATGTGACAGATATAGAAAATAGAATAGAAAGTAATGTTTTAGAGTATTTGAATACCTAACCTGTAAACCTTTAAACCGAAAATAATTTTTCGGTTTTTTTATGCGATGGAAAAGCTAAATGTGTTTTTCGAAAAAGCTTCAGGCTTTGTTTGGGGCTTGCCCTTATTGGTTTTGCTCATCGGTGGAGGACTCCTTTTAATGATTTATTCCAGATTTGTTCCCTTCAAGTATTTTGTTCACGCCATTCAGGTTTTACGCGGTAAATACGACAACCCGGAAGATGCGGGTGAGATTACCCATTTTCAGGCTTTGATGACAGCTTTATCTTCTACGGTAGGAATGGGCAATATAGCAGGAGTCGCTGTAGCTATAGCTGCCGGAGGACCGGGCGCCGTATTCTGGATGTGGGTTAGCGGTGTGGTGGGTATGAGTACAAAGTTCTTTACCTGTAGTCTTTCAATTCTATATAGGGGCAAGGATGATCGCGGGCAGATTCAGGGAGGTCCAATGTATTTCATTGTTGAAGGCTTAGGAAAAAGCTGGAAGTTTTTGGCTGTTTTCTTCAGTTTGGCCGGTTTAATAGGAGCGCTTCCGGTATTTAATGTAAATCAGCTTACACAGGCAATAAATGACATTTTGCTAGTTCCTAATGGGATTGAAAAGGGTTTCTCAAGTGATTTAATTATAGGGGTAATTTTAGCGGTAATCACAGCGGTTGTTGTTCTTGGAGGCTTAGACCGTATCAGTAAAACTGCATCTAAATTGGTGCCGGCGATGGTTGGATTATATTTTATAGCAGTAATTATCATACTCTTTGTTAACCTGGAATCGGTACCCTATTACTTCAAATTGATTTTCACTGATGCTTTTACAGCCGAAAATTACAGAGGTGATCCTATTTTTGGAGGTGTCTTAGGCGCTCTAATTGTTTTAGGAATACGCAGAGGAGCGTTTTCTAATGAGGCTGGTATTGGTACAGCACCTATGGCGCACGGTGCAACACGTACTAATGAACCTATACGCGAGGGGCTTGTGGCTATGATGGGGCCTTTTATAGATACCCTAATCGTTTGTACACTTACTGCAATGTGTATTTTAGTAACCGGTGTATGGCAAACTTCTGATGCCAATGGGGTGAGTTTGACCGCAAAAGCATTTGGGGATGCTATGCCTGGCTTTGGAACCTATATTCTTCTTATTTGCATTGCAATATTCAGTATAAGCTCGTTATTTAGTTACTCCTATTACGGTACAAAATGCTTATCCTTTTTGATTGGGACTAAATACAGTCATCTCTATAACTATTTTTATATAGCAAGTATTTTGCTTGGCGCTACGACTTCTCTGAGCTTAATGATTAATGTGATTGACACTTTTTTTGCATTAATGGCTATACCTACCATGCTTGCAACATTAATTTTAGCGCCTAAAGTTATGCAGCGAGCGAGAGCATATTTTAAAGCATTCAAATAAGAAAGCAGATATTTAGTTTAAGACAATTATATAAAAGTAAAACCCTGCTATGTATGTATAGCAAGGTTTTCATGTACTAAATGTAGATAGAATTTTTATTGTTGAGCAGCCTGCATTTCCTGTGCCCATTCCTGAATAGCTTCTACACTTCCGAAGATAACAAGGAAAATTATTGAGATAACAGATGTAATAACTGCTAGAATTAAACCGACAATGGCAATAATACGAGCGGTTTTGAGTTGACCATAATTTTCATAAGATTCAGGATCTGGTTGCGCTTCTTTTTTATCCTTGTTGGCGAGATAAAGCGCAATACCTGAGAATAGCAGTCCACCAAAACCAGAGCTAAAGCAGCAGGCAATAAAAGATATTATACCTAGAACTAATGAAATTGTAACGTTAGGTAATTTTTTTTGTTCCATTTTTTAGAGGGTTAGTTTGATAATATAGTTAGTAATAATAGTTAAGACAGACAAGATAGCAAAAAAGGATATAACCTTTCCGGCATATTTAAAATCAAGAAAGAAATTAGCAACAATAGCAAGGCCTAAGGCGATAAGAGGAAATACCGCAGGGTAAAGAAAAAAAGCTTCAGCAAAATGGCCCTGTAGAAGGGCCATTAAAGATCGTTGCATTCCACATCCCATGCATTCAAACCCGAAGAATTTCTTGTTTAGGCAGGGGAGCATATACTCTTCCAAAATAGAATCAATTTTTATTAAACACAGATACTTTTTTGCTGTATTCTACATTGTCACGTGTTACAACACGCACAACATAGATACCATCACTCCAGGTATTTGAAGGAATTGTAACTTTCGAATTTGTACCTTCATTAATTTTAGAGACTAGCAATTTACCGGTAATATCGTAAACACTGATGTCTTTCAGTTCAGTTTCTAGTGGATTTAAAATGGTAAGTTCGGCTAAACTGTTGTTTTGGTACACGGCAAAAGATTCTTTCACCTCTTCAGCTATATCCAGATTTTCTTTATTCCCGTCTTTGAAACGAACTTCAAAACGATCAGCATAATTACCTTTAGGTAATTCGAATTCATAGGTTTCGTTTAGAATATCAAAATATTCATCAGTTTCTTTGTCATATAACCAAATTCCTTCATCTGGGGTGAAGTTTAAATCAGTCACACGCATAGCGTAGAAGTTAGTTTCTTTCTCTCCATCAATTTTCAATGCTAGGGCAGCATCAATAGAATATGGGAAGTTATTGATTAGAAAAGGTCGATCGTCTTCTTCTAATTTAAAATTCACATCTGTTTTAAGTAAAGTCCTATTTTGACCATCTGCGGAATAATCATAACCCATCGTAGACTCATCAAACATAACGCCCTTAAGCGTACGAGTATAAGTTTTATTGATGAACGTTTCCAAAGTAAATTTTGGTAAAACTAAAAAGCCATTATCGTCATAGGTAATTTGGCCTGGACTAAGATTTATTGTGGTTTTTGTTTCGGTTTTCTTTGTACCCTTACCTGGTTTTCTAAAATCAGAATTTGGATTGCTATCTTCTTTTTCAAACACTCTGAAATCATTCTTAGCCACAATCTTATAAACCTGACCATCATTTAAATTGTCGCTACCCAGAACAAAAAATCCCTGACCTATAGGAGCGTATCTTCTTCCAATTGACGAACTGCCAGAGCCTCCAAGAAATGCTGCTGCTGTACTCACGGTTCCGTCTTCATTGTATCTCAAATAAGTTGCTCCCGTGTAAGTTCCTGTTGAACCGCAAGTACCGTCCGGTACGAATGTTCCATACCCACCTTGGTAGTCAAACAGATAGTGGGATTTTACGTTTTCATCTGATTCCCAGAAAAAAGCTTCACCTGTGATAACTTCAGGTCCGGTACTTGGGGTGCCAATACCTTCACAACCTGTCACTGAACCTGCTGAATTATAAAGCAGGTAATAGCTTAAATTCATTGCAGATGGGTAAGGGTTGCCAACTAATGTTCTTTGCCCTTTTTTAATATCAACTTCAATAGTACCATTATTAGGTCTTCCTCTAAAATCAAAAGCGGTACTTGTGGGTGTGGTACCACCTCCAACTCCTTTCATTGAGAAACCTTCCCCTGGAAGAAGAGGGTTTGCGGCATCAACTTTTTTCCAACCGCTATATCCCTGAGTAGCAATATATTTGTAAAGCCAGGTTGTAGAAAGTGTTAAAGGGCTTATTTTGCCATCATAGCCTGCTGTAAAAGAAGCGGGATCGCTATCTAATTCGTCAACCACCTGATAAATACCTCCACCCAAGTTAGATGACATATAAAATCGAGCATTACCCGTATTACCATTACCGCCAGCTGACTCTAAAGGATCTCCCACCGGAGAAGTCCACATGTGGTAATCCCAGGCGTTTCGGGTGTTTTCCTGATAAACCGAAACAATACCATCACCTGTATTTGCAGATGCATTATTGCCTTGTATCAATTGCCCTTCTTCTCGTAAATAAAGATTTCCCCCGTCTTGGTCAGGATTACCATCCATCCCGATTCCCTGTGTTACAAAAAGTATTTCACCCTTATTATAAACGTAGGTCTTGTTTGCAGCTGTACCGGCAGTAGCCGATTTGATGTGCAATTGACCCATTGCAAATACTGGTAACATCAAAAAAATGATTTTGGAGTAAAATTTTCCCATAATGAAATATTTTTGTAAAGATAATCAAATTTGAGTAGAATATAATCTTCTTAAAGGTGTTGTAGTGTATTTCATCGAATAATTAAGTAATTTATGAATTTTGATCTAGAAATTGGGCAACGGGTAAGTTTATTGGATGAAGCGATCTCGGGATTGATTACCGGTTTAGAAGGCGAACGGGTTTATATTCAGACCGATGATGAATTTGAAATCGTTGTTTTTAAGAACGAAATAGTTCCTGATAAGAAGCTTGATATTCGCTTTAATTCAGATTTTAATGCAGCATTGGAGCAGAAGAATGCAGCCTACAAACGAAAGAAAAAACCTACAAATAAAATTAAAGGTATAATTCCTCCAATGGAAGTTGACTTGCACATTCACCAGCTTACAGCAAACGAAAGGGGTATGAGTGCGTATGATAAATTAAACCTACAACTAGATGTGGCACGGTCAAAGCTCGAATTTGCTATATCTAAGCGTATACAGCGTATTGTTTTTATTCACGGTGTAGGAGAGGGTGTTCTAAGAGCCGAACTGGAGTATCTTTTTTCAAGATACGAACAGATAAAATTCTACGATGCAGATTTTCAGAAATATGGACTTGGAGCAACAGAAGTTTATATATATCAAAATGTTCCTCCTAATTAAAACTCCGGTATGACTGTAATTGTCTGATTTGGAGTCTCTAAAGTGCCAAAGAATAAAGATTCCTGCCGTATTGTTTCACTTCCTGAGTCGTTTATAAAAACCAGATTCTCCAGATTTATTGTAAGTACAATATTTTCAAGGACATAGGTATGCTGGCGGTATTCTTCGATATTATAATCTATGGCTATGTTTGGATTTAGATAATCTGGGCCAATAGAAATATCAGTTTCGGTATTTAAAGGATTTAATCTACCATTTTCAGGATTAGCTTCATTAATTGTTAAAACGCCATCATCATCATCGTCAGGATCCATAAAATCAGGCAGCCCGTCTTCATCTGTATCTCGAGATTCTTCCATATTAATTGAACCGTCGTCATTTAAAACTACGCCTTCTCGGTCTGTGGGGACATTATCACCGTCATCATCGAAATCATAAGTATTGGGTATACCGTCAAAATCATAATCGGTTTGATCTACACCAAGTGAGTCTTTTAGAACGCGCTCAAACTCTGCCGCGATGCCGTCATTATCATTAAAGTCTCCTTGGGTTACAATTCTTAAATTGCCTTCAGCACTTATATATTCTTCAGAAACCGTGGGCTGCGCCGGCGGAATGTCTGAACAGAAATAATCAGAATCAACAGCATCATTAAACAATCGATACGAAACAAAAGAAGAGTTACTTCGGCCTAAATCAATGTCAACTTCGCTAATTTCTTCAAGAATAGGAATGTCTGTAGTGAACCGAAATGCCAGTGCTTCGTTAGTCTCCGGGTTGATTTTATAGAAAATGTAGTTGGTGGCAGTTGTCTCATTGTTATCGACAGTAGAGCAATATCTCACTGGTAGCTCGGAAAAATCAAATGAGGTGACAATTAAATCCCCATCATCGCAGGAAACCATACCCACTAACAACAAAATTACGAGTCCAATCTTTTTCATATCAATTTCGATCTTTAGCGCAAAAATACTCGAATTGGTTTTTAAAGGGCCTTCCGTTATCTAATAATTTTATTCTGGCTATTTTTGCAGCCTCTAAATTAGTCTTATGAATCAGGTGTATTTTGACAATGCAGCAACCACTGCATTACGCCCCGAAGTAATAGATCGCATGGTCGAGGTTATGCGTGAGGTGCCGGGTAATCCCTCGTCTACACATTCTGTAGGCCGAAAAGCTAAAAGCATCATTGAGCAGGCGCGTAAAACGATTGCAAACTATTTGCACGTTTCGCCCGCTGAAATTATATTCACTTCGGGAGGTACTGAGGCAGACAATCTTATCATTAACAGTGCGGTACGTGATCTGGATGTTAAACATATTATCACCAGTCCCATTGAGCATCATGCTGTTTTACACACAGTAGAGCATCTCAAAGAACGTTTTCAGGTAAAGGTTTCTCAAGTTAGAATTAAAGAATGTGGCAGTGTTGATTTAGATCACCTTGAAGAGTTGCTTCAAGTCTCAGATACTAAAACACTTATAAGCCTGATGCATATTAATAATGAAATAGGGAATCTGCTCGATTTGGAGAAAGTGAGTGATCTGGCCAAAACCTACAATGCCTTATTTCACAGTGATATGGTTCAGTCTGTGGGGCATTTCGATTTGAATTTAAGCGAAATTGAAGTTGATTTCATCGCTGCTGCAGCTCATAAGTTTCACGGACCTAAAGGTGTTGGTTTTGCATTTCTGAGGAAAAATTCAAAGATTAAATCCTTGATTTTTGGTGGTGGACAGGAGCGAGGCAGTCGTGCCGGTACCGAAGCGGTGCATAACATCGCTGGAATGGAAACTGCTTTAATTAAAGCACAGGAAAATCTCAACGAAGAGCGTAAGACAATAGAAGAAATCAAGTGGTATTTTAAAGAGCAGCTTGAAAAAAATATACCCGGAGTGAGTTTTAACGGTAACTGTCACGACGGAAGTCTTAGTACCTATACCTTATTAAATGTTTGCCTGCCGGTGCCACCTGAAAAATCATTGATGCTTCTTTTTCAATTAGACCTTAAAGGTATTGCCTGTTCTAAAGGTAGTGCCTGTCAAAGTGGAAGCGATCAGGGCAGTCACGTACTCAATGCTTTTCTTTCTGAAGATAAATTAAACAAGCCTTCTATTCGCTTTTCGTTTTCTCATGAGAATACAAAAGAAGAGGTAGACTACGTGGTACAGAGTCTTAAAGAATTCTTGAAGTAACTTCCAGTCTTTTTAAAATTTTGCGCTTACGCGAAAGTTAAACACGCGGGGTGTAAGATAATTGGGTACTGCGTATTGCTGCTGTGTTGCAGCATCCCGTACAAACGTATTGGTTATGCTGTTTTGGCGGTCAAATACATTGAAAATTTCCAGACCTGCGCTCAGTTCTTTAAATAGACCGCTTTTGGTTTTTTGGTCTGAAGCATTGATGATTACATAAGAAAATCCGATATCAGATCTAAAATAGAAGGGTAGCCGGGTTTGATAAAAATAGGGATCGGTATAACTGGGAGAGCCACCCGGTAGCCCGGTTTGAAAAACGGTATTTACATACAGTTTCATATCAGGTATCGTGGGAATATAATCCTGAAATAAAATGCCTAGTTTCAAACGTTGATCTGTGGGGCGCGGTATATAACCACGATTATTTATAGACTCTTCAGTTTTAAGGATTCCCAGACTAACCCAGCTTTCGGTTCCCGGAACAAATTCTCCTGAAAGTCTTAAATCCAAACCATAGGCATAAGCTTTTGCATTATTATCAGCCCGGTATCGTATGCGTACATTTTCTAGAGTATAGGCATTTACATCGGTGAGATTTTTATAGTACAATTCGGTATTTAAAGTAAATGGCCTTTCCCAAAGATCAAAACTCCAGTCATTGCCAGCGACTATATGCAGGCTTTTTTGCGCCTTAACGTCAGGAACGACACGTCCCTGAAAATCCCGCAATTCTCTATAAAAAGGAGGCTGCTGATAGAGGCCTGCCGCAAAGCGAAAGAGCATGTCTGTATCCCAATTGGGCTTAAGACTTACCTGCCCACGCGGACTCACTATAAATTGTGTCGTCTGAGGCTGATTTAGACTGTTTACATTCCACATTTGCCCACGTACACCAAGATTGTACCAAAGCCTGGCTTCTTTTAGATTGAGCCGTTTACTGTACTGTGCATAAGCTGAAATTCGGTTAATGTTAACTTCATTTTGAGCACGAACCGCTGTAAAAGGTTCTAATGGTGCATTAAATGGTTCGTATGGCTGCTGATTGCTAAAACCTTCTAAAGGCGGTCTTACCGAAAATCCGGCTGAGTCTATAATTTCATATTCCTGCAGTCGATCTCTTATAGATTCTTGACTCCATTTTAGACCCCATTCGAGCAGGTCGCTTCCTTTTTGATACTGCCCGCGATGGTGTAGGTTTACAATGAGCGCATCCAGTTTATTACGTGCGTGCGTGAGCTGTGAGCCTATATCCTGCGTAAAATCAACACTGCCGGCTTCAGCACTTCCAATATCGGTATTAGGAACTCCGAGTGCATAACGGGCGAGAATATCATAATACTCCTGTTCCTGAGTATGGTAAGCAGATGCGATGAGTTTTAAATTGAGATTTTCATTTGGTTTATAACTACCGGAAAATGCACCCAGAGCAGTGGTATAGCGATCTTCTTCCTGCCCTTGATAGTTGACCACTAAAGCAATCGGATTGGCCAAAGTCCCGAAATTGGTTTGCCGGGTTTGCGGTTCATAATTATAGCGGTTACTGCTTAGGTTTCCTAAAAAGTCCAATTGAAATTTAGAGCTGAATGTATAGGTTAAATAGGTTTGAAAATCGGTAAAGCGAGGTCTGTAATTAGTTTCAGTTTGTTTGGCATTCACCAAAAGGGAGTTGTCCCGATACCGAGCGCTGGCAAGAGCTGTAAATTGTTTATTTTTTGAAAGTCCTTCCGCAGAAACTGACACCCCTAAAAGACTTAAATCTGCAGAGGCGGCAAAATCAACCGGCCTGCGATAGGTAATGTCTAAAACTGAAGAAAGCTTATCACCATATTTAGATTGAAAGCCGCCCGCACTAAAATCGATATCACGAACCAAATCTGCATTGACAATACTAAAACCCTCCTGTTGACCAGAGCGTATCAAAAAGGGACGGTAAACTTCAATGTCATTTATGTAGATTAAATTTTCATCATAATTACCACCGCGCACGGCATACTGCGTGCTGAGTTCATTATTTGAGCTTACGCCCGGAAGTGTTTGCAGCAGATTTTCGACTCCGGGATTGGCTCCGGGAATTTTCCGTACCGTTTCCGGGTCAAGACTGGAGATGCCTTCAATTTGATCTCTGTTATTGCCGGAGATAACTACCGTTGATATTTGCTCGATAGCTACTTTTAGAACGGGATTGTATTCAAAAACCTCACCTGCTTCAAGCCTGAATTGCTGCCTGACCGGCATATATCCGATATGTGTAAACTCAATTTCTACAATAGTATTAGCAGGAATCTTTAGCCTGTAAAAGCCGGTTTCTGAGCTTGTGGTTCCCGTTTCGCTTGCGCTTATGTTAGTTTGCGGTAAAGGCTTGTTATCTTCACTAAATACGATTCCGGTTAATGTGGCTTCCTGTGCAATTACAGCCTGTGTTGCCAGAGTCAAAATACCGGTAAGAAGATATACGAAACGCTTCAATACGATTATTTTCGGTAAAAAGTTGCGCTAAAAGTAGTGCTATTTCCTACATTATCGGTCACAATCAGTTTAAAATCATTTGCTCCGCTTACGCTGATTCCATCTTCAAAAAAATACCGGAGCCTGTTGTTTTTATACTCATACTCGAGCAGTGCAAATTTTCCATTGATGGTTGCCCGGTAACTTTTTATACCGCTATCCCTGTCGTTGATTTTAAAATCAATATGTTTTAATTCAGAAATCCATTTACCGTCTTTAAAGTCAAGCGACTCAATGGTAGGACCGGTTGTGTCAAGGCCTATTTTAAAATCTCCCAAGCTGTTGACAGTAGCAGCAAGTTCATCTCCATTTAGCGTGGCTCTTTCATAACTGAGTAAGCCTCGACTGTTTACTCTGCCGATATATAATCGCTCTCGATCCTGTGGTTTAAACGCTGAAACATCATAACCCAAACGAATGTATTCGTGAACGGGAATCGTATCCTGATCCAGATGCAACGCATCTGTATTGGCCTTGATATCCAGATAATAATCATCGTAAAATGCCCCTTTCGGAATAAAAATTGACCAGGAGCCATCCTGAAAGCTCTGTGTTGTTTCGGGCTGAACCAAATAGGGAGTTTCCTTTAAATCATGCGTGGGAGCCGTGTAATCTTTTTTAATAGTAATAGGAACTGTAAGAGTGGTCGTATTTCCCGGAAGGTCTGAAATTTTGATTGTATATAAGGCTGTTTTTCCTTCCTGATCCAGGTTTAAAACACCTTTCTCCTGCTCAAATTTAAAAATACTTATTGGGTTGTTGCGCTCTATAAACAGTTTTTGAACCCGGTCTCTTTCAGACTCAAAGAGCGCATAATCAATCATGCGATTCAGATAACGGGTTTCGGCAAACGAAAACTTGTCCATTTCGACCTCCAGCGTTTTAGATCCGTTTAAGCGTGTTTCAATTTTATAAATCCCGTTGCTGTTTGGGGCTCCGTCTTGCCGGTCTATGGTACCAATAGCAAAACCGATGGGCCCGTATGCTGTGATTTTTTCACTTAAAAAATTACCATCAGGTTGTTTTGTAAACTTCAATCGCATTTTGGTACGCGAGGCATTGACCGTGCTGCTATCTGAAAGGGGGTAGACTAAAAGATCATTGATAATCGGTGCGCTATTATCGGGCACATCAACACCAAACAATTGTGCATTCATCGGGCGCTCGTTTTTATCGCGAATTTCAAAATGAACGTGTGGTCCTCCGCTGCTTCCGGTATTGCCGCTGTAAGCTACAAGTTGTCCCTGAGTTACCGTTAGCTCATCGGGATTGGGAAATAATTCAATCTCATAGCTTTCGGCCTCGTATTGTTTGGCTTTTACATACTCTTTAATGCCACCTGCGAAACTATCAAGGTGACCGTAAACCGTTACGTAACCATTAGGATGTGTGATGTATAAAGCTTTTCCATAACCGTAGTGTGAAATTTTAATTCGGCTCACATATCCCGAGGCGCTGGCAACGACATCCAGGCCTGTACGTCCCTGAGTTTTAATATCCAGACCGCTGTGAAAATGATTGCTTCTCAATTCACCAAATGAACCTGCAAGTACTGTTGGAATCTTAAGGGGTTTGATAAAATAATTCTGAGGAATTTCATCCTGAGCCTGAGTAACTGCTGAAATTAGTAGAAAGAAGAAGCTGAGAAATTTATGCACAGAGTTGGATATTTGGTTTCGCAAAGCGGAAAATTAATTAAAGGGAATTAGATTTTTTTAAAATGTTGTCAAAATGATACCGTTCTTAAAATTTTAAAGTAAATAATAAGATTGAAATATTCATTTTGAAGCTAGCCGGTTGATACAACAAAATAACTGTTGTGGAATGAAAAACGTATTTTCAATTCTTTTTTTTTAAATGTTGAGTTTCTTTAGATGTTCGAATTTAAGCTCAAAAAACTGTGCCCGGTTTCATATTCAATTGTTTACATCATAGCCGCGAGAGCTTTAAAAATAAAATAGATTGTATTGTGTTATTAGATGTCGAATGTTAACTTTGTGAGACCAAGCATTGTTAAAAAAAGGTTATGAGTGAACTGTTAGAGCGTGTCGAATCATTGCAGAAGGCAACGGGTACGTTAATTAGCAGACACAAGCAACTTCAACAGCAATTACAGGTTCTTGCGGCCGAAAATGCACAACTCAAAGAGGAGAATGCACAACTCAAGAAACTTGTAGAAAACTGGGAAGCAAAGTACAGCACACTCAAAACTGCAAATGCTATGCTGGGCAGTAACGATTACAAACGGGAAACCAAGCTCAAAATAAATGCGATGATGCGGGAAATAGATGCCTGCATCGCGCAATTAGCAGATTAAATTAAAGGATATGTCTGAACATCTTAAAATAAAATTGTCTATCGCAGACCGGGTGTATCCACTTACTATTTTGCCCCAACAGGAAGAAGGTTTGCGTAAAGCGGCAAAGGATATTGAGGCGATGATTAAAAAGTTTGAGCAAAGTTATGCCGTTAGAGATAAGCAGGATGTGTTGGCCATGTGTGCCTTACAATTTGCTTCAAAAACGATACAGAGGGATTTGGCAGGAGAAGGAGCGCAAGCTGAAGCAGCTCTTAAACTCAAAAGTCTGGAAGATTTGATTCAAAGCCAGTTATCCTAACGTTCTTTTAAATAGAAATTACTTACTGCCTACATTGGTTACATTTTTTGGTAAACTCAACACTAATTCTTTATAGAAGGATGAGTCTGGGTTGTAAAAGCGCGCCGTTCCCGATTTATCGGGATGAACGGATTCTTGATCAGCCCGTTAGTCCTATGATTTATATAAGGAGTTTACACAAAACACTTCCAATGTAGGCTTTTTTTATATATACTAAATTTATGGAAACAGTTTTTACAATCGTAGGGGTCATCTTGATAGCCGGCACTCTGGGATTTTTGCTGGCAAAATTGCTGGAGAAAAATAATGCCTCTCAAATCGTTAGTAACGCCCGTAAAGAGGCCGAAAATATCATCAAAGAGGCTAAAAATGAGGGAGAATCTCTTAAAAAGGATAAGATTCTTCAGGCGAAAGAAAAGTTTATTGAACTCAAGTCTGAGCACGAAAAGGTGATTTTAGCCCGTGATAAAAAGATTAATGAGGTTGAAAAGCGTACCCGGGATAAGGAGTCTCAGGTGAGTAGTGAACTTGCCAAAAACAAGAAACTCAATAAGGATATTGAGACCAAAGTACAAGACTACAATGAGCGTTTAGAGTATCTGGAAAAACGTCAGGGAGACATTGATAAGATGCACGCTAATAAAATTCAACAACTTGAGGTTATCAGTGGCTTATCTGCAGAAGATGCTAAAGAGCAACTCATAGAATCACTTAAGGATCAGGCTAAGAGTGATGCGATGGCGTACATTCAGAATGCGATGGAGGAAGCTAAGCTAACTGCAGAGCAGGATGCCAAAAAGATCATCATCAATACCATTCAGCGTATTGGTACTGAAGAGGCTGTAGAGAACTGCGTCTCCGTTTTTAATTTAGAAAGCGACGACGTAAAAGGACGAATTATTGGTCGTGAAGGGCGAAACATCAGAGCTATTGAAGCAGCTACTGGTGTTGAGATTATTGTAGACGATACTCCTGAAGCGATAATATTATCATGCTTTGACAGTGTACGTCGTGAAGTTGCACGCCTTTCTTTACATAAACTCGTGACTGATGGACGTATACACCCGGCACGTATAGAAGAAGTGGTTAAAAAGACCACCAAGCAAATAGAGCAGGAGATTGTTGAGGTAGGTAAACGAACTGTTATAGATTTGGGTATTCACGGGCTACACCCGGAATTGATCAAAGCCGTGGGTAGAATGAAGTACCGCTCCTCGTATGGTCAAAACCTGTTACAACACAGTAGGGAAGTGGCTAAGCTTTGTGCAACTATGGCAGCAGAATTGGGTGTGAATCCAAAACTGGCTAAGCGTGCAGGTCTGCTACACGACATTGGTAAAGTACCTGAAACTGAAAGCGAAACTCCACATGCATTATTGGGTATGGAGTGGGCAGAGAAGTACGGAGAAAAACCGGATGTTTGTAATGCCATTGGAGCTCACCACGACGAGATTGAAATGAAAACACTGCTTGCACCTATAGTTCAGGTTTGTGATGCGATTAGTGGTGCTCGTCCGGGAGCCCGACGTCAGGTGCTTGACTCCTATATTCAGCGTTTGAAAGATCTTGAAGATATTGCCTTTGGTTTTGCGGGAGTTAAGAAAGCTTACGCTATTCAGGCGGGTCGTGAACTTCGTGTAATAGTAGAGAGTGAAAAGGTCAATGACGAGCGTGCTTCGGCTTTATCTTTTGAGATTTCACAAAAAATACAAACCGATATGACTTATCCCGGGCAGGTAAAGATTACCGTAATACGGGAGACCAGGGCGGTCAACATCGCCAAATAAAACTAAAAAGCCGCTCCTTACAGAGCGGCTTTTTAGTTTTACCTAATAATAAGCCTTCTTCGTATATCAAATTAAAGGTCACTTTCTAAAATATTTATTCTATTGGTTTATTTTCCATATAACTCATTCCAAAGCTTAAGATACTGATCAGCTAATTGCTGCTCCAATTCTTTGGGAAAAGGATAACCATCTGGCCCTACAAAAATAAATTTATCTTCACTTTGACTGCTCACGCGTAGGCGGTGATACTTTTCAATCCACGCGTCGTAATGATTAAGTAGTTTTTGAGTGTTTTCCAGAAGTTCCGGAGCTATGAGATAGCCTTGTGTAAGAATGAGTTTGTTTACAGATTTGTTTGACTTATAAAGAACTTCGGTTTCAATAAACCTACGTTCTTCTTCCGTTTTAGCTTTTACATATCGTTCAAAAGCCAGGCTTGATCGCTGTAGCTGAAAATAGATACTTCCCATTGCTTCGCATGCTTTTTCTTTCCAGGCCAGCCGGGATTTTACGGTATTGGTTATTTTTTCGCTTTGCTTTAATAACAGAAAACCCATCAATGCTGTGAGTAAACTGCTTCCTAAAATCAGGGAAATGATTTTAGCGACGTCCATTTTTAAACATTTTTAAGCTCATCCAGCGATTTTTTTAGATATTTGGCTGGGAAGGTGTTGTTGATTTCGGTGAGGTTCTTTTCGCGTCCTAAAGTATACCAGACGCAGTCATCATTGGGCTTGTTATAACAAACCACCAGATCACTTAATACATTGTATGCCCCCCTGGTTTTGCCACGGGCGAGATCATCGTAAGAGACGGCGGCATAATCTTTACAGCTAATCACTTGACCTGATGGATCAATATAGCTGCGACCAGCAATTACCTGGCAACCTGCTGAGAAATTTGTACGGCCATCTCCTGACCAATGAATATTTATAGTTGTATTTGGTTCATCAAGACCCGCTGCGATATCCGCATCGGTGAGCGCATTGTCTGCTACTTTATCCCTGTAAACCAATACCCCTTTAGAGTAGGGTCTTAAGGCTTTATAGATCTTTTGAGCACTCGCTATCTTATGCCAGCTTAGCCTGTATTTATGTTGTCCTTCTACTAAAAAAGCCTCATCACTGCGATCTGCCATCGAAGCGCTAGGATCTGTGCTGCCCCAAAAGGTAAAAGCGAGACCTTTAATAAGCAATACAAACAGATCATCATTTTCACGCCGGGCTGTACTTAAATCAGGATTACGTCGTATTCCAATTAAATGGGTTTTATGCGGATCAAACTGCCAGTCTGCCGGGCTATAGGTATCAGAAGCTTTGGGGTAATTAGATACGTCGGTCAGAATTTTGTTTGAATGTAAACTGTAATGCGATTTAGCCTGATTTAAAATATCAAGCCAGAGTTTAAATTCTTCTGTAGGATTGCTCAAATCATGGCGTGCCCAGTCATTGATGATTCCATTAGATTCCCAGCGATCGATGTGGCTCCAGGTTTTAGGCCCCACAATACCATCGGGTAGGCCTATAGATTTCTCACCTTCAATTGAATATACATATTCCTGAAACAGGCGCGTGGCTGCTTGAGTTCCATAACCAAAAATCCCACTGAGTTCAGCATTGGGAAAGAAGCCTTTGTTTTTCAAAAAGCGCTGTAGTCTAAAGACCAGATTACCATTAAGCTCCTTAAAATCCTGCCATTGAAAGTTGGCCTCATCTCTAAACTGTTCGCGATCGCGAAGACGTGTTGCCATCCACCTATGGTAAGGTCTTAAAAAATCGCCTTTATCGCCTGGTAGCTTTCCGGTATCAACAGAACCTAATCTTAGCGTATTCATAACTCGCTTTATATTAACATTTTATAAAAGTATGAATTAAAGCGTGGCTTAAACAAAAAACAAAAAAATAGGGGCAAATGCCCCTATTTAAATACCTGTTTTCCCTGATGAAATTAGCTGTCTGACGAACTTTCGTCCATAGAATGATACACATTCTGCACGTCCTCGTCCTCTTCTATTTTTTCTAAAAGCTTTTCTACTTCTTCAGCCTGCTCGGGAGTGAGTTTTTTGGTCACCTGCGGAATTCGTTCAAAACCACTCGATAAAATTTCGTGATTGTTTTCTTCAAGATAAGATTGAATAGTTCCAAAGCTCTCAAAAGGGCCATAAATGATGATTCCATCCTCATCTTCAAAAACCTCTTCGGCACCGTAGTCTATAAGTTCAAGTTCCAGTTCTTCGGGGTCAATGCCGTTTGCGGCAATTCTGAAATTGCATGTGTGGTCAAACATAAATTCAACAGAGCCGGAGGTGCCCAGGTTTCCGTTGCACTTATTAAAATAGGAACGTATGTTAGCAACCGTACGATTATTATTGTCTGTTGCTGTCTCTATTAGAATAGCGATACCGTGCGGGGCATAGCCTTCAAAAAGCACTTCTTTATATTCGCCTAAACTCTTATCACTGGCGCGTTTAATGGCGCGCTCAATATTGTCTTTAGGCATGTTAACGCTCTTGGCATTTTGAATTACCGCACGCAGTCTTGAATTTGAGTCAGGATCAGGACCACCTTCTTTCACGGCCATTACAATGTCTTTACCTATGCGCGTAAAAGCTTTGGCCATCGCACTCCAGCGCTTCATTTTGCGAGCTTTTCTAAACTCAAATGCTCTTCCCATAATATATGTTTTTAAAGGCGGTAAATTTAGTAAAATTCGCCAGTTCCAAAAGTGCTTTTTACCCCCTCTATTTTTTTAAGCATCAATGAGCTTTTCAATAGTATGAGCGAGTTTGAAATCTTTTTCGGTCACTCCATCAGCGTCGTGCGTTGAAAGGGAGATATTTAGGGTGTTATAAACATTAGTCCATTCGGGGTGATGCTGTTGCAATTCAGCTTCAAAAGCAATGCGCGTCATCATAGAGAAGGCTTCTTTAAAATTTTCAAATTCTAAAGAAGTGTGAATAGCGTTGTCTTTGTATTCCCAACCTTCTAGCTTTTCCAAACGGCTCTGTATTGTATTTTGGTCTAATTTATCCATTATAATTGTTTTAGTGATACAATCAAATTTCGCCAATTATATTCAAACCGGGCAGTCAATTGGCTATACATCCGTGTGTTTTAAGCATATTTTAAGTTTAGGCTTTAGAGCAAAAGCAGAACCTGTACCTTTGCAAAAAATAATTATATGACAAATGCTGATATACGCCAGCTGGAGCCGCAACCGGTATGGCAAAACTTTGCAGACCTCAATGCAGTTCCCCGGCCTTCAAAGCATGAGGAGCAGGTTATTGCTTTTATGAAAGCCTTCGGCGAAAGCTTGAATCTGGAAACTTTTGTAGACGAAGTGGGGAATGTGATTATACGCAAGCCCGCGACCAAAGGTCTCGAGGGTCGAAAAATGGTAACGCTGCAATCGCACCTGGATATGGTGCATCAGAAAAATAAGTATACCCAATTTGATTTTGCCAAAGAAGGAATTAAAATGAAGATTGACGGTGATTGGGTTAAAGCTGAAGGCACAACACTTGGAGCTGATAATGGTTTGGGCGTAGCCACCATAATGGCAGTATTAGAAAGCACTACCATTTCCCACCCAGCTATTGAGGCTCTTTTTACCATAGATGAAGAAACCGGAATGACCGGAGCAATGGGTTTAAAACCGGGTGTGTTGAAAGGAGAAATTCTTCTAAATCTGGATACTGAAGAGGACGATGAAATAGGTGTGGGCTGTGCCGGTGGTGTTGACGTTACAGCAACGCGAAGCTATAAACAGGAAGAGACAGAGCCGGGTAAAACAGGCTATAGGCTTACCCTAAACGGATTGAAGGGCGGCCACTCCGGGATGGATATCATTAAAGGTTTGGGCAATGCCAATAAATTGCTGAATCGTTTTTTACTGGATGGTTTTGAAAACTACGGATTGCGCATAAGCGAAATTGACGGTGGCGGTTTAAGAAATGCTATCCCTCGGGAAAGTACGGCAGTATTTTGCATTGATTCAATTCACAAGGAAGCATTTGAGGCTGACGTAGCCGAACTTGCTGAAGCCATAAAGGCCGAGTATCAAAATCTGGAACCTAATCTGAAAATCAAACTTGAACCCACGATATTACCCAAGCAGGTTATGGAGCTTGGAGTGCAGGAAGCTTTAATAAAAGCTATACACGCAGCCTGGAATGGGGTATACCGTATGAGTCCGGATATTAAAGATCTGGTAGAAACCTCAAATAATGTTGCCCGAGTAAGAGCTGGTGGGGGAGAGTTTGAAGTCTTATGTCTTACTCGGTCCTCTGTTGAGTCGTCCCGTACAGATCTTGCCAACACGGTACGAAGCGTCTTTGAATTGATAGGTTGTGAGGTAAAGTTTTCAGGAGAATATCCCGGCTGGAAACCCAATATGGAAAGTCCTATTTTAAAGGTTTTGGTTGCACATTATGAAAAACTGAATACTGAAAAACCCCACGTAGCGGCTTGCCATGCAGGGCTTGAATGTGGTATTCTGGGGCAAAATTATCCTGAAATGGATATGATATCCTTTGGTCCTACGATTCGCGGAGCACATTCTCCTGACGAGCGTGTAAGTATTTCTTCAGTACAGAAATTCTGGAAGTTTATTCAGGAGATTTTAAAAGATATTCCTAAGGCTTAAAAAAGAAAAGGAGCTGTTTGACAGCTCCTTTTTTAAATTTTATCCTTCAGTATTGGTTTGTTTCTGGCTCATTACGTCCTGAAAACGTTTCTGTAAATCCTTGCTTTGCTGCAAGGCCATTGCGACTTCACGATAGCGTTCAAAGGAGAGGTTGTGATCTTCTATAACCTCTTTCATTTGTGCTACCAGAAGCGGCTGCATTTCCTGCAATTTTGTTACGATTGCCCCGTGTATTTTTAATTCTTCTTCAGAAGCCTCAACGGGTACTTCGGGATTCATTTTTGATTTTTGAATGGTATTGAAACGCTCTACTTCGAGCCCTTCTTCGGTAATCACAGTCATCATTTTTTGCTTTACCGTTTGATTAACGGTCTGTACTTCAACAAATGCGTCGGCAAAGTTATTGAGTTCGGCAGGTGTGACGTTGACCTGATCCTGAGACCGGGTCACAGCATCAGCCTGTTGCGCTTTCGCCGTAAGGCTAAATCCTCCCAATAATGCACCGGTAAGTGCCAGACTTATAATGTTTTTCTTAAATGTAATCATGTATTGCTTATTGCTTTAAATTATTAACCTGAAGGATAAAGAAAAGGATTAGCAATACCAGAGATATCACACACAATCTCAGATTATTATTAAAAAATTAACAAATCAATGCTTAAGCATTAACATTTGCCTGGTGAATACCTCATAATTCAATTGAAAACTGCTATTCTTCTTCAGGGTCTTCGAGTAATTCAATCTCAAAAACAAGATTGGTACGTGGCGGAATAATACGATAACCGCGCTCACCATAACCCAGATAATACGGAATGAATAGGACTGCTTTATCCCCGTAATTAAGCTGTTGTATTCCTTCTTTAAATCCTGAAATCATTTCGGCTTCGGGACCGTAGGGTATCTTAACTGGTTCATACATATCGGGTTGAGGGCGGGTCTGCTTTTCCCAACTGTCGGCGATTTCTTTAATATTAGTGTCAAAAAGCTCACCGTCTGCAAAATAACCTGCGTAATTTACTCTAACGCGTTGTGAGCGTTTGGGTTTAGTTTCGCTACCACTTTTGGTGATGACGTAAGTCAGACCGCTTGGCAGACTATCGGCCTCCTTACGGAATTTTTCAAATTCCTGCCGCTTGACTTCTTTTCGTTTACGCGCTTCTTCTTCAGCTTTTTTACGTAGCTTTTCTTTTTCGTCTATTTCGCGGGTGAATACTTTTGGTGCATCAAAAAAGCGGGCCTCTTTTCCATTTCGAATAATTTCTACTTCCTCAATTTTTACAGGAACTTTAGGTTTTCCGGTAGCGGGATTCAGCATTTCGACATTTGCTATCTTTTGCAATACGTCGTACCCTTCAACTACTTTACCAAAAATGGAATGACAGCTTATTTTAGGGTTCTCGCAGTTGCGTAGTTCACCTGCCTCATTGTAAGCGTCTAAATGCGGGGAAGGAGCCAAAGTGATGAAAAATTGACTACCGTTAGTTCCGTAGCCGGAATTTGCCATAGAAATCAGGCCAATAGTATCGTGTTTGAGTTCCGGGTTAAACTCATCGTGGAATTTATAGCCTGGGCCACCCATACCGGTTCCTTCAGGATCGCCTCCCTGAATCATGAATTCTTTCAAAATACGGTGAAAGGTGAGACCATCGTAGTAGGCTTTCTTTTTGTAAATGGAATCAGCAAGGGGATTAGTGCCTTCGGCCAAAGAAACGAAATTAGCAACCGTAGCCGGAGCCTTATCGTAGAAAAGTTCAATAATCATCGTGCCTTTATTAGTCTTGACACGTGCGTAAAGACCATCTTTCAACTCAGGATATTGATCACCTGAGCAGGCTATAAATGTCAGGGCTATTAAGAAAACAAAAAGTTTCGCTTTTTTCATGGCATTTAATTTAAGTAAAAGCTTTGGTATTTGTCAACCTGTAATTACGGTTAAAACCTTTTAAGATTGGGGTAGAAGGTTTGGAAACTTGGAGTTTACGGATTATTAGTTTCTCCGGTTTTTATAGTATTGAGTGTAACCCGAGTTTGTATGGGCCAGTTTGAACCAATTTTATCGAGATATCCATAATAGCCAAATGCTTTATGAGAAGGAAGCAAAAAGGTAACAGTTTCACCTTCTTTCATCAATTTAAGTCCGTCTTTAAGACCCGAAATCAATTCCTGGTTGCTTTGCTCAATTTGATAGGTCTGAGTCCCCAGCTCTTCTTCACTAACGATGAGCTGGCCGTCTAATGTTTTGATTTCATAATCAAAAGTGACCAGATCTCCCGTTTCGGCAGTAGGGATTGCCGTGGTATCCTGAACATTATAATAGTACCAAAAACCTTTGTCTGAAGTAAAATATTCGTATTGTGGATTGGCCTCCATCAGTTTTTTAATGGCAGTTTCTTCTGCTTTATTGAGCTCTTTATTACGCGCTATGGAAGCGTCAATATAAGAGCCTGAAGCTTGACTCACGGGTCGGCGAGCCTCCGGGGTCTTACAACCGGCAAGTGCAACAAGCAAAACCAGTAGGATGTTTAATCTATTCATTTAGGGCTTCTTTGTATTGGGGTAATATACTAATAAAATAGTCAACTGTTTCCTGTAGTGAGCGGTCACTTTTACCACCTGCGGCGTTGGTATGTCCGCCTCCTTCAAAATGCTCACGAGCCATCAGATTGACTGAAAATGTACCTTTAGAACGTAAGGAAATCTTAATTATTCCTTCCTGTTTGTTTTCAATAAAAATCAGAGCCAAAACTACGCCATCTAACGACAGTCCATAATTAACAAAGCCTTCAGTATCGCCTTTTTGGTAATTGTGTTTGTCGAGTTCTTCCTGAGATAAGGTGATGTATGCGGTTTTAAATTCCTCAAGTTTTACCAGATTGGTAAGGGCTGTACCCAGCAGTTGCATGCGTTCATAACTGTTAGCATCAAAAATCTGCTGGTGTATTGTAGCATTATCGGCACCTTTTTCAATCAGGTTTGCAATCACACGATGCGTGGTTGCTGTGGTTGATCTGAAGCGGAAGGATCCCGTATCGGTCATAATACCCGTATACAGACACGTAGCCATATCGGCATCTACCAGGTGGGTTGCGTCAAGCATTTCGAAGGCGTGATATACCATTTGACAGGTCGCGCATACCGTAACATCGCTGTAGGTTACTACTGCATAATCATCAGGTTGCTGGTGATGATCTATCATCACAAATTGTGCACTGGCTTTTTCCAGATCATGTTGCATATCACCCACTCGCGAGAGCGAGTTAAAATCAAGTGTGAAAATTAGGTCAGCTTCTTTAATAAGTCGTTTGGCCTTCTTATTCTGAAATTCAAAATTGACCACCTCATTGTCGCCCGGTAACCATTTTAAAAATTTAGGATAATCATTTGGAGTGATTACCGTAGCATCATGACCGGTTTTTGTAAGGTATTGATTCAGGGCTAAGGTAGAACCCATCGCATCACCGTCAGGATTCTTATGCGGGATAACTACAATCTTTTTAGGAGTTGCTAATAACTCTTTGAGAAGGACTATTTCTGCTTTTTTCATAAGAGGCGAAGATACAATTTCTTGATATAGACTTAATGTGAGATGTTCTAATTTTGAATGGAACATACATTTCTTTTGATGAAAAAAACCGTAAACTTTGTCCTTGCTGCTGTAGCATTTTGTTTTATACTGCTTCAAAGGCCATACGCTCAGGAGTCTGATGTTACCGAGTTTAAGATTCTCTTTGGGTCCTGTAATCGGGTGGAACTGCAAAATCCTTTTTGGGAGCAGATGGCTCAAAATCAGGCTGATGTTTTTATTTGGGGTGGAGATGCGATTTATGCAGATACTCGTAATATGCGTAAAATGAAAAAAATGTACGTGGCGCAAAAGAAGATTCCTGATTATAAGGCTTTCGCCGAAAGTATTCTGGTAATGGGCACCTGGGATGATCATGATTATGGCCTTAACGATGCCGGAGCCGAATATGACCAAAAGCAAAAAAGTCAAAAGTTGTTTCTTGATTTTATAGAAATTCCTAAAAATGCTGAAACTCGTAAGACTGAAGGGGTTTATACCTCACGCGACTTTGAGGTTTCGGGTAAAAAGATTAAAATTATTATTCTCGATACCCGCTATTTTAGAAGTAACCTAAAGCGATCTGCAAATCCCGAAAAGCGCTACGACCCTACAACTGATAGCTCAAAAACAATGCTGGGTAAAACACAATGGGATTGGTTAGCTAGAGAGCTACAGGATAAAACCGATTTTACGGTGATAATGAGCAGTATTCAATTTTTAAGCCACGAGCATGGCTTTGAAGCCTGGGGTAATTTTCCATATGAAGTGGCGCGTTTTGAAGGTTTGATTAAAAACTCAAATGCAAATGGAGTAATACTATTAAGCGGTGACCGCCATATAGCCGAGTTTTCAAAAAAGGAAATTCCAGGACTTCAATATCCGCTTATAGACTTTACCAGTAGCGGGCTCACGCATACTTACACCGCTTTTGATGGTGAACCTAACGAGTATCGGGTAGGGGAAGTGGTCACGCGTAAGAATTATGGTCTGGTCAGCATCAATTTGAACACCAATGCGGTTAATTTCAAAATCATGGGCGAAAATAACGAGGTGTTGCAGGAGATAGAACAGGATTATTAATTCTTTTATAGCCTTTGAGCTATTGTTATTAAAAACATTACTTTTGCAGCGATTTTTAAAAACCAGAAGCGCGCATTATACATATCGGCGCATTTAAAAAAAGGAAAGATGGCAACAAACAGAACGTTTACCATGATTAAGCCTGATGCTGTAGAAAACGGACACATCGGTGCAATACTAGAAAAAATTACCGCAGCAGGTTTTCGCATTGTAGCGCTAAAACTTACTCAAATGACTGTAGCAGATGCACAAGAATTTTATGCTGTACACAGCGAGCGTCCTTTTTATGGCGAACTTGTTGAATTTATGAGCAGAGGTCCTATCGTTGCAGCAATTCTTGAAAAAGAAAATGCGGTTGAAGACTTCAGAACACTTATTGGAGCAACCAACCCTGCTGACGCAGCAGAAGGTACCATCCGTAAATTATATGCAACTTCAGTAGGTGAAAATGCGGTTCACGGTAGTGACAGCGATGAGAACGCGGCTATTGAAGGTGCTTTTCACTTTTCAGGTAGAGAGATGTTTTAATCCTGCCGGATAATTAAATTATTAAAAGCAGCTTTCGGGCTGCTTTTTTATTTGAATAGGGTTTGAGCGAATCCGGATTTTCAGGATCTAGTTCATTGTTTCGGAATTCAGTTCAGTTTCAATAATTCTTATCGTAGGACTACCTTTTTGATAATCTCCCGTCCCAATTGTTCATTCAGGTTGGTGCGTATTTTTTCTTTTCCGTAGCTTAATTCTTCCCGCAATACTGAGGAGCTTAGTTGTACCATAAGGCGATCGCCGTCAAGTTTAACCTGAGTGGTGTATTTGGAAATGGCGGGCCCCATCACTTCGCGCCAGGCTTCGGCTACATCAACTTTATCAATGCCTTTTTGCAGTTTATTTTTTTCAACAAATGCGCCTAAAACATCCTTTAAAGATTTGGGATCTGCGTCGCGTTGTGCCATTAATCGGTGATATTTATAGGTTCAAATTTTTTGTAGGTATAGGTGATTCCCTGTGCATTGCGCACTTGCAGTTCTTCGCTATTGGCCTTTAGTACTACTTCTTGCCAGGTGTCATAAGTGGTGCTGTATTTTAAATATAGGGAATCATTGGCAATATGTGCAGTTACCGTTTCGCGAGAATCTGTCGTTGCAAAAGTACCATCTATGCGTGGGAGTACCTTGGTTCGAAAACCGGTAGAATCTTTAATTTCAATATAATCTACCTGCTCGCTAAAGCTGTATTCACGTTCCTTACCGCTACCTGTTTTTACCTCCTTAATTTCCCAATACCCATTAAGATGCTGCAATTGCTCATGCGGATTATTTCGGGCGCAGCCCAAAACCAGAAAACTTATTACAATTACTATATAAAAAGAGCTTTTCACAGTTTAAAGAGTTTATACGATTGGTGTATTTCTTTTATTATGGCTTCAGTACGGTCGGCGTGGGTATCACTAATAAATAACTGCCCAAAATTTTCATCATTTACCAGATCGATGATTTGGGTTACCCTATTTTCATCAAGCTTGTCAAAAATATCATCCAGCAGGAGCAGAGGCGTGGTATTGCTTTGAGCTTTTATAAAATCAAACTGTGCCAGTTTTAAAGCAATGAGATAGGATTTTTGCTGTCCCTGACTACCAAATTTTTTCACAGGATGCCCTTCAATTTTAAAATTAAGATCATCACGATGCACGCCCACCGATGTATATTGTAAGGCACGATCCTTTTTTAAATTTTCGATAAAAAGCTCGCTTAGGGGCGCATCGTGCAACTGGCTTTTGTATTTGAGTTTGACGATTTCTTTTCCGCCGCTTATGGCCTGATAGCGTTTTTTGAATATAGGGGTAAAAGCTTCCAAAAACGCAGCCCGTTTTTGATACAGGACCGTTCCCAACTCATGCATCTGTGCATTGTAAATCTCAAGCGTATCTGGATTAAACGTGTGATTCGAATTAAAATATTTGAGCAGTGCGTTGCGCTGTGATAGGGTTTTGTTGTATTTAAGTAGCGTGTCCAGATAGGATTTGTCACTCTGGGAAATCACGCCGTCTATAAACTTTCGGCGGGTCTCGCTGCCTTCTATAATAAGGTCCCGGTCTGCGGGAGATATGATTACCAGCGGCAAAAAACCAATATGGTCTGAAAAGCGTTCGTAAATTTTACCGTTGCGTTTAATGACCTTTTTCTGACCACGTTTGGCGCTTACAATTACTTTTTCCTCGCGGTCGTTTTTTTCATAAACCCCATCAATTACAAAAAAATCAGCATCGTGATTAATATTCTGAGTGGTGATGGGATTGAAGTAGCTTTTACCGAAGGAAAGGTGATAAATTGCATCAAGCACATTGGTTTTTCCAACCCCATTATTGCCCACAAAACAGTTGATCTTGGCATCCAGGTCAAAGGATGCCGATTCAAAATTTTTATAATTGATAAGCGAAAGGGCTTTAAGAATCATAGGTTTTTTTTCGGCTTGAAAAATGCTAATTGCTTGAAAAATAAGGAGCTGTATTGTACCGGTGTCGTTTGCAAATTATTGAAAAATAACAAAACAATCCGCTATCAATATTGAATAAAAATTTTATTTTTGCGCCCAACAAAAGTTAAAATATGGCTACATATCAAAAAAGAGGATATAAACCTAAGAAAGAGGAGGAAGTAGAGGAGCAACTGCACGACGAAAGCACAACGGCAGAAGTATTTGATTCTCTTGATGAAGGAGCAAACCGCACGGAAGCCTGGGTGGAGCAAAACCAAAAGCCTATCTTGATAGGAATTGCTGTGATTGTTATCGCCGTTTTAGGTTATTTGGGTTATGAAAAATTCATTCAGCAGCCTAAAGAATTAGAAGCCTCTAACGAAATGTATCAGGCACAAAACTACTTCAATGAAGCAATTGAAGGTACTACTGCAAAAGATTCACTATTTACTCTGGCATTGAATGGTGGTGAAGGTAAATTTGGTTTCCTTGAAATCATTGATAATTACGGAAGCACAAAAGCTGGTAATCTTGCACATTACTATGCAGGTATGGCTTATTTAAACCTGAATAAGTATCAGGAGGCTATTGATGAGCTTGAGGATTTTGAGAGCGACGATATGATGCTAGCTCCACTTGCTAAAGGAGCTATTGGTGACGCCTTTATGCAGTTGGATCAGCCTGAAGAAGCGCTATCGTATTACGAGGAAGCAGCAAAAATGCGCAAAAATGACTTTACAACACCGCGTTTTCTAATGAAGGCAGCGCAAACGGCTATTAGCCTTGGTGATAACGATAAGGCTGTAGGCTATTTAGAGCAGATTGAAGAGGAGTATGCAAACTCACCTATCGCAAGTGAAGTAGCTCTATATATGGGTATGGCAAAAGCCGAATAATTGCTCGTGAAAAGCTAAAAAATTAAAATATGGCAACAACAGACTTGTCTGTTTACGATAAATCTACAATCCCAAACGCGAAAGACTTTCGGTTTGGGATTGTTGTTTCAGAATGGAATGACAACATAACCGAAGGCCTTTTTCAAGGTGCTTTTGACACGTTTAGAGACTGTGGTGTAATTAAGGAGAACATTGTACGGTGGAATGTTCCCGGGAGTTTTGAACTCATTTATGGCTGTAAAAAGATGCAGCAGAGCTACGATATGCTAGATGCCGTTATCGCAATTGGGAGCGTTATTCAGGGCGAAACCAAGCACTTTGATTTTGTATGTGAGGGAGTCGCTCAGGGCATAAAAGATCTCAACGTGCAAAGCGATATCCCGGTTATTTTTTGTGTACTTACCGATAATACTATGCAACAAGCCATTGACCGAAGTGGCGGAAAACACGGCAACAAAGGAGTAGAAGCAGCCATCGCGGCCATCAAAATGGCGCAACTGCGCAAAGAAGCCCGGTTTTAAAAGTTAATTGTTAAAAGTGATTGGGTTATTTAAAAACCGAAAACTGCCTACTACGACTGCAAACTGCTATTTTGGAATACTTTTTGAAACAACCTATCTGAAGCTTTAGCGCTTTTTACTTTTATTTGTAACTTTAGATTATAGAGATTATGGGAGTTTTAAAAACACGCAAGAATAAGAAATTTAGCTACAGTCCCCGTTATTATGAGGGGGAGGGTAGTCCGTATAAATTGGAGTCTAAATTTGATAAATACCGAAAGGCCACTCTCGAGACTAAAGGTTTAAAAGCAAAGTTTAATACCGCCTGGGAAGATTATAAGTATAATAAAGATGAGCGTGCACGCAAGACAACTTTACTTATTGCCGCTGTTTTAGTTTTTGTATTCCTGTATATTATCGATTTTGACCTGAGCATTTTCTTTCCGGCATAATCCTACGTATTTTTTAAGTTTAGCTTAAAGAATCTACTTGCAGATTTTTAACTTGCATTACTTTTTAATTTTTAGCTAAACCGTATTCATGTCTGATATTATCAAGCTTTTACCTGATCATGTGGCGAATCAAATTGCTGCAGGAGAAGTGGTACAACGCCCGGCTTCTGTGGTAAAAGAACTTCTGGAAAATGCCATTGATGCTGAGGCAACCCAAATCAAGCTGTTGATTAAAGATGCAGGACGCACACTTATTCAGGTGATTGATGATGGTAAGGGAATGACTACTACTGATGCCCGTCTTTCTTTTGAGCGGCATGCTACTTCAAAAATCTCAAGTGCGGAAGATTTATTTGCATTACATACTAAAGGGTTTCGCGGCGAGGCCCTTGCTTCAATCGCTGCAGTTGCTCACGTAGATTTAAAAACGCGCCCTGGAGGTGAAGATGTGGGCACTCAGATTGAGATTGAAGGCAGTGCCATTAAGTCACAGGAGGTTTGTGCATGTCTAAAGGGAACTTCAATAGCAGTTAAAAATCTTTTTTTTAATATTCCAGCAAGGCGAAATTTTCTGAAATCAGATTCGGTTGAGCTCAGGCATATTATTGACGAATTTCAACGAGTGGCGCTAGCTCACGAAAGCATCACTTTTATGATGTATCATAACGACAGTGAACTCTTTAATCTTCCCAAAGCAAATAAAAGACAGCGTATAGTCGGGGTTTTTGGGCCAAAAACCAATGAAAAGCTGGTGCCTGTAACCGAAGACACCGAAATTGTAGGGATTGAAGGTTTTATTGTAAAGCCCGAATTCGCTAAAAAAACCAAAGGAGAACAGTTCTTCTTTGTCAACGATCGCTTTATTAAGCATCCCTATCTCAATCACTCGGTAAGTGCAGCTTTTGATGGTTTGTTGCCAGACCGTGCGCGAGCGAGCTACTTCCTCTTTCTTACTGTAAACCCCAAGACCATTGATATCAATATTCATCCTACTAAGACAGAGGTAAAGTTTGAAGATGAACACGCTATTTATACTTTACTGCGTGCAGCAGTAAAGCATAGTCTGGGACAGTTTAATATTGCTCCGGTACTTGATTTTAACCGGGAGTCAAGCATGGACACACCCTATTCCTACAAAAATAAGTCTGTAGAAGCCCCGCGTATTGATGTAGATCGCAATTTTAATCCGTTTGAGACTGTGGCTCCTAAAAGTGGCTATACCAGTACTCCAAATTATAACAAGGAAAGTACTGCGGGTTGGGGAAATCTTTATGACGGACTTGAAACCCGGAACACATCGGGAGCGTTCAGCAGCGTGGAGATTGAAACGGAGCCAGAAACCGAATCGCTTTTTGTGGAGCAGGAAAGTAAAGGGTTTGGAGATAAACCTGTTGCTGAAAATGAAACCGCAAATACCTATCAATTACATAACAAATACATAGTAAGTGCGATTAAAAGCGGTATGCTGGTGATTGATCAACAGCGTGCGCATCAACGCGTTTTGTATGAAGAATTTTTGCGAAATATAAGTGTTAGAGAATCGGTAAGTCAGCAATTGTTGTTTCCGTTGAGGCTTGATTTTTCGGCAAATGAGTTATTGATTTTAGATGAAATCAAAGACTCGCTTGAAAATACCGGTTTTGTAATGGACAGGCCTGAAGACGGTATTTTAGAAATTTCTGGCATCCCGGCAGGTATACCAGAAAGTGAGGTTTCCATCGTGCTTGAGCAGCTATTAAGCGATATGGAAAATGAAGTTCCTGATACCGGTTTTAGTCAAACTGATTTATTGGCTAAAAGTATGGCTAAAAGTATGGCGGTTAAGACTGGAGAAAAACTTGATGATTTGTCGCGCGAGCATTTGGTTAACAAATTATTTGCCTGTACAGAGCCCACACTGTCACCATTTCATAAAAAAACCTTTATAACGCTTAGCGTTGACGAGCTCGATCGTAAATTTAACGCTTAAAGCAAGAGTCGAGGATTTCTCGACCTTAATTTATAAACTAAATCAATGGGTAGAATAACCGAGACTGTAAAAGTCCTCCTGATAATCAATGTTATATTTTTTCTGGGAACGAAGTTTCTTTTTCCACAGGCGCAGGGACTTTTTGCTTTGTGGTTTCCGCTAAATCCTAATTTTGAGTTCTGGCAGCCGCTTACGCATATGTTTATGCACGATCAAAGCAGCATTTTCCATATTCTGTTCAATATGTATGCGCTCTGGGCTTTTGGTAGTGCTGTAGAAGCTTCCATCGGAAAAAATAAATTTATCTTTTTTTATTTTTCAGCCGGTCTAGGTGCTGCCTTGATTCATCTGGCAGTTGGATATTTCTATTACTATCAGGGTTATCAGGCCTTAATTGATTCCGGTTTTTCTCCGAGCGAAATAACTACATATGTAAATGATGCATTCACAAGTATTGCCAATAATCAAGGTCAGTATAGAATTCCTAATTCGGTAACAGATGTCGAGGCAGTTAAAGGGATGGTAGAAGCCTTTTCCACCAGGGCTGTTGGAGCATCTGGAGCTATTTATGGGGTTTTAGTGGCTTTTGGAATGTTGTTTCCCAATGCTGAATTATTTTTAATCTTTTTACCTATACCGATTAAGGCTAAATTCTTCATTCCTGCGTTAATACTGTTAGATTTGTTTTCAGGAGTAACCGGTTTTAGTTTATTTGGTCAAAATATTGCCAATTTCGCCCACATCGGCGGTGCCCTGTTTGGTTTTATAATGATGTGGTACTGGAAAAAGAATAGTTTTAACGATAAACGCTGGTATTAAATATGGCGACAAACGATCTAAGCTATAAGTTTAAAACGGCTAACATAGTCGTAAAGCTCATCGTGATTAACGTTGTGGTATGGCTGGGCTTGTTCCTAATAGAGTGGGCGTTAAATATGGGGCCGGTAATTACACGCTGGCTGAGTTTACCCACAGACTTAGGTCGTCTGCTCATACAGCCCTGGTCGCTGCTCACGTATGCTTTTTTGCACGGAGGGTTCTGGCATATTTTCTGGAATATGCTCATTCTCTATTGGTTTGGGCAGATTGTACTTAATCTGTTTACGGAAAAGCGCTTTTTAACAGTCTATTTATTAGGTGCTTTAGCTGGCGGTGTATTGTATGTTTTGGCCTATAACCTCTTCCCGGTTCTGATCACTTCTACGGCTTATTTAGTAGGAGCCAGTGCGGCGGTACGTGCGATTATGATTTTTATAGCCACTTATTCTCCTAATACAGAAGTTCGAATCATTTTCTTTAATGTGAAGCTTTGGCATATAGGTGTTTTTGTGGTATTGACGGATTTGATTCAACTGCCTACCTCTGGCAATGCAGGCGGTTTGTTGGCACATTTGGGAGGTGCGTTGTTTGGTTACGTGTATGCTACCCAATTGGCAAAAGGGAACGATATTGGAGCCTGGTGGGAACGCCTTGCTGATACCGTAATGGGATGGTTTAAATCTCAACCAAAACAACCCAAAAAAGCCAAAATGAAAACTGTTTATAAGAACCAGTCCCGTTCTACAACGAGCTATAACGCCTCAGCAATGTCAAAAAGCGAGCAGCAAAAGCGCATAGACAGTATTCTTGATAAAATAAGTAAAAGTGGCTACGAAAGTCTTTCTAAAGAAGATAAAGACTTTCTATTCAAAGCCGGAAAAGAGAACTGATGCGCAACCTTGGCTTTTTCAATAAGCTTGTTTTTTTTATTAATAGCCTTTTTGCATTCTTTCTGCTTATAGGTTATATCCTGCCGTATTTTCCACCACGACTTTTTCCGCCGGCCTCTGTACTCACATTGATCATACCGGTGTTACTAGCTGTAAATTTAGGTTTTGTGATTTATTGGCTTATTCAGTTTAAACGTCAATTTTTGCTTTCAGCATTGCTTATAAGCTTTAGTTTTTTTAATGGAAAGACACTGTATCGATTTGGAGAAGAAGTACTTCCCAGTGAAGTTAATAAAATCGAAAATCAACTTAATGTGCTGAGCTATAACGTTCGTGTATTCCGAAGCGAAACGTATGATGCAGTGGCTCTTACAAATGGAATAACTCAACTCGTTGCAGACGCAAAGCCCGATGTAATCTGCTTTCAGGAATTTTCTTCACACAACGCACCTGATTTCAAGGAACTTCCTCATAAATACCTGGGAAGCAAAGCCAAAAAAGTAAATTATGGTCCTGCAATTTTCTCTAAGTACAAAATTATAAACAGTGGTTCACTAGACTTTAAAAGCACCTTCAATAATGGGATTTTTGTGGATATTGTAAAGAATGCGGATACCTTGCGGGTTTATAATCTGCATATGCAGTCGCTGGCACTTACACCAAAATTAGACGCTTTAGAAGAAGAAAATACAAAATCCCTTGTAGGGAGGCTGGGACTGGCCTTTAAGAAACAACAAGAGCAAACCGGTTTGTTTTTGAGACATCAGGCAGAATGCACCTATAAAAAAATTGTTACCGGAGACTTTAATAACACCGTTTATTCGTACACATATAATAAAATACGAGGGGATAAAAAAGATGCTTTTGAAGAGAAAGGAACCGGTTTTGGCCGAACTTTTATCTTTGATATTATCCCGATGCGTATCGATTTTATATTAGCTGATTCTGAAGTTCAGGTACGTGCATTTCGTAATTTTGATATTGACTATTCTGATCATTATCCTATTCAGGCGGTGTTAAACTTTTGAGTTTAAAAGCGGTTTTAAATCAAGATCGTTTAAATAGCTCAGGCTTTCGGGTCCTAGATTGAATATCAGGTCAAGAACAGAGAGGTGCGGAATAAAACCATTTTTTTCCTCAAAAACTTGGCGATAGCGCGGCAATTCAATTTCCGGCTTACGTTTAGCATCTGCTAGATTTCTTAGATCAGTAAATTCGGATTTTTCATAATTCATTTTATACTCTCTGGTATTCATTGTTTCCGGCGTTATACCGAGCATTTCAGAAATACAATTTAGACTGGCTTTATTAAGGTTAAGCAAAGAATCAAACTCGTTATGAAATAACGGGTACAGGTCATCTTCGTAAAACTCAAAAAAGGGAGAAGTACGGTAAGCTATAATCAGCGAGCGCCAGTGCTGTCGTTGCCAATGAAAGCTTTGTTCGATTAGTGCATCAGCTGTTTTCTTATGACTGCCGGTACCGGTATGTTTAATGGGAATATTAAGGAGTAACCTGCCATAAGCTGTACCTATATACATCCTGTTCCGATAGCTTTGCTTTTGATAATTATCACATATTTCAAACAAAATTTGATCACTTTGTACCAATGCAGCTGTAGTTAGAATATCGGGAAAATAAGTAGGGTGTAAAACAGATTTCATAAACATTTAATAAAGGGGTAAAGATAATTTTTTAATGGGGAGTGTGTAATACCAAATAGCCTTAAAAGAACTTTAGAAATACTCAGTTTTTAAGGTTGAGTTATGCGCTATTATTTTTGTTAAAATAAAACTAATCAAATTATTACGTGCATATCATCGATAAAATGTATCTTTACGACAGTTATTAATGTCCCCCAACTTGAGAAAGAACTTCGGCCCCTTTATTCTCTTAATCCTGATCGTATTTTATTGCTGCCCGGCATCAGCTTTTGTTTTTTTTAAAAATATCCAGCAGAAACCAGGGGTTTCTTTAGAGTCCCAGCTTGATAGCATTTTTACCGTAACAGATAATAAAGATTATGAGACAGCAATTGAGTTAATTGGTAAATTAATTAAAGATTCTGAAAAGGAGTCAAACTTCACATATCTTTTTCACAGTTACAATCTGCTGAGCATCAATCACGCTAATTTAAGAGATAGCGTTCCTGCCTTGAATTATTCAAAAAAGGCCCTTTATTATGCTAAACTCTCTCAAAACGACACACTCATTTCTTGGGCTTATAATAATTTGGCGGCAGATCTTTCTACGCGAAAGGAAACCCGTAATCAGGCATTAGAATATTATAAAAAGTCATTGAATATACAACGCAGGCTAAATGACGGAGAGTTTTATGATGCTGCGCTTAACCTGGCTGAGTTGTATCATAAATCAGGCGATTATCAGTTAATGCGCAAATATCTTGAGGAAGCCCAGGAAAGCTATGATGCTGATTATATATATTTTGATGATCCGCTGATTCATCTCGAGATTTTATGGGGTGATTATTATTTGGCTCTTAAGTCTGAATACCGTGCCTTAAAAAGTTATAACCACGCCTATGAACTTATAGAAAGTCAGAAAGTTGATTATCTGGCGCTGGATTTTTATGAGCGCTACGCGAAATTTCTTCTGAAACAAAACTATCCCGAAAAGGCTTACGAAGTACAAAAGCGTTTTCAGGAATATTATACAGCTCAGGAAAGTTTAAAAGCCAAAGAAACCTACCAGTTGGCTCAGGCAAAATTTGAGGCCGCCGAAGCGCGGCGTGAGCGCAATCAGGCTGAGTTGCAGCAGGAGATTCTTGACAATGATTTAAAACGTAAAAAGATTCAGGCTGTTCTATTGGCATCGATCATCGTGCTAATGATTTTATTTTTGGCTTATTTATTTTACAGTGAGCGACTCAGGCTGGGGCTGATCAAGAATTTAAAGATTAAGAATAAAAACCTAGAACAGGCTAAACTTCGTGCCGAAAAAAGTGAACGTGCCAAGACCCGTTTCTTTTCAACATTAAGTCACGAGATGCGTACGCCTCTTTACGGAGTAACGGGTACTATTACCATTTTTGAAAATAATCCCGAACTAAAAAAATATCGTGAAGAAATTAGTTCGCTGCGCTTTAGTGCAGATCACCTGCTGGAGATTATTAATGATCTTCTTGATATCTCAAAGCTGGAAGATGATTCATTCAAGCTGGTTAAGAAATCGTTTAATATAAAATTGCTGGTTGAAGATGTAATCAACAGTTTTGATCGTAACAGATTACGCAATTCACAGTGTTTCTTAACTTGTGAAGTTGACCGAAGTGTTCCCAACTATGTCATGGGTGATGCCCGAAGGATCAAGCAGGTACTGCTTAATATCATTGGTAACGCCATTAAATTTACTCCAAAAGGTGTGGTTACGCTTCGACTGAGCAGCAAACACGTAGAATCAGGTAAACATCAGGTACATTTTGAAATTGAAGATGATGGAATCGGAATTCCAAAAGAGAAGCAGGAAGCTATTTTTGATGAATTCAGTCAACTTGAAGATTTACAGCTTCGTGAGGCCAAAGGGACTGGACTTGGGCTTCCTATCGTGCGCAAGTTGCTTCATAAAATGGGAGCTGATATAACTGTGGAAAGTGAACCCGGAAAGGGAAGTCTTTTTAGTTTCGATTTATTACTTGACGAGGCTACTTTACAACAAGTGGCAAATACACCTAAAAAAGTTGTTCAGCCTGTAAAGGAACTACCAGTAGACTTTAACGGAAAGCGATTTTTAATTGTTGATGACAATAAAATCAACAGGTTGGTTACCAATCGTATTCTGAGTAATTTTAAAGCTGAGGTCAACGAGGCTTCTAACGGTAAAGAGGCCATAGATCTGATTAAAAATCAGGACTACGACCTCATACTTATGGATATTAATATGCCCGGACTAAACGGGTATCAAACCACTCAGATAATACGTGAATTTGAGTTAGATGTCCCTATAATAGCGCTTACGGCCTCTGTAGAAAATTATGTTATTCGAAAAGCGCAGATTTGCGGAATGAATGACGTGATTACCAAACCTTTCAATACCGAGAAATTTTTTAAGGCTATATCAGAGCAAATTGCCCGTCGCAGTCAGGTTATAAATTAAAAATAGCTGGAGCTGATTCACCTAGATTTAGGGGGTAGGCTTCTAAAACCAGCTTTAATTCCGATTCAGAAAGCTGATCTGGATCTTTATTGAATTTTTGTTGACTGTAGGTAGTACGCATCTGTTTGTAAGCCGTTTTTACCTGATCTAAAATTTCCACATACGCCTTATAATCGAGCTCGCGAGAGAACTGAAAGTTCAATACTGCATTTTTAGGCTGAGCAGGTTTATTTTCAGACTGGTCTGTATTTTTTACAAATTGAATGATTTCTTCCGATAGCGTTTCAATACTTGTCAGTTCATCATTTACCAGGTAGTTTCCGTCAGAATCAGCCGAAATACTAAACAGATTGCGCTCTGCAATTTGAGAAGAGCAATCTTTCGTTTTGCAAGGTTCCGGTAGTGTTTGACTTAAACCCTTGTCTGTCTCAATAGTTGTCGTAGTAAGAAAAAAAATGAGCATTAAAAATGCGATGTCGGCCATTGAACCGGCATTTACAGTAGTAGTTGTTCTCATAAAATGTGTTTTTAATTAGACATAAAAAACACGTATCAAGTAATATGCCTAAATGATTGTTTATGAGAATTTACGGCTAAACAGATTTTGTATTTATTCGCTGCGCTTTATCTGCCGCTGAATTTTTTCAATAGCCTGTTCAATTGATTTTTCCGGTTCAATCAGGTTGTAAGCTCCCCAAAATTCGGGGTCTGCAAAACCGGAAACTTCATCAGCCAGAATGGTGTTGTTCTTAAATTTTGATTTTCTTGAAATATCAGCTATTGGAATATTCTTTTCCCAATCTGTAACTAACATTTCACTACTGATCCGGTATTTATTATTGAAGAGTTTACGCTTCCAGTTTACTACGAACTCAAGCTTAACATTGCTATACCCATAATACCATTTACCGTCGCGGTTTCGATAATCTACGCGGTAGATTATTTCGGTAGGCCAGACTTTTACCTGATTTGGTTTTTTACGTACAAACAATTCGGCTGCAAGCTTTCGGTTTTCGACATTCATATTATACACCGCATTGGTTAGCGCATAACTGTTTGCGTCAATAAAGAGTTTACCATAATACAGCGGGTCTATAATAGTCTCCTTTTGCTTGAAGTTTACAGTATAAACCAAGCGGCCATCATCTGTAACCGGTTCTCCAAAACTGAAATCGTAGTCTGAAATAGTCTCCGGGGTCATAAAGAACTCAGGATATTTCATCAAATCAGCATATAGGGCGTTTAAAGGTCCTCCCTGAAGCTTGAGTGCAACGGTATCCAAACGATCGTAATTGGTGCTCTTTCGAGCTTTGTAAATCGCAACCAGATCTTTACCGTTTGAAGTATAGGGCTTTTTCTCAATGGCGACTACAGCTTCTGCCAGTGACGCACTTCGGTTTCTGCGATTGATGGATTCCCGGTAAAACGCAGTCATATACGTCTCATCATCCAAATAATTTTGATTACGGTTCTCAAAAATGAGACGTACCAAGGCTTCGGCGCTTTTGGGCCTTGTGACATTTACTGCGTCGAGTTGGGTAGCCTGCGGATTAAGACTAATGGTGTTTTCGGTTTTGCTGAGATCACTCAGGATGATAAGCAATTTTTCATAACCGGGATAGCCAAACGAAACTTTAGCCTGTGGCATAGCTTCCGGAATTTTTAATACGAAGTCCCCTTCAGAGTTAGTAACGGTCGCTATGTTTGAGCCTTCAATAAGAATGTTTACAAAGGGCAGTGGATCTTCAGTTTCTCGATCAATTACAGTCCCTTTATATTCAATAAAGCCTTCGGTTTCCTGGGCATTTAAAGAAGTTGAAGCGAGCAACAGAACTAAGACTCCTAGGTAGCTAAATATAAGCTTAAATTGATGCTCTAAAGTATGATATGATTGACTTGTTTTCATCAGAAATTTTATTTTGAATATACGGATTTCTGCGATAGATAAAAAGCCAATCTTAATAGTAAAAGGCTTTGGCACGATTTATGAAAATTATAATTGTGTAAATTTGTGCAACATTACAGGGTAATCCGGGTACTTAAATAAAACTAAAGTGATCAGAAATCAGCAAAATCATAAATTACAGGTATTCCCTAATGGGATAGTTTTTGTGCTATTCCTGATTTTTATTGGTTTTAGTGCATCAAGCCAGATTGATAATCGCTCGGGTTCTTTTAAAATCCCGGCTGCCAAAGATTCTACGGCCACGCCTTCCATTCAGCCTGAAAAATCTACACCAGATATTGAAATTCCAAAATCACAGGGAGGCTTGAAACTTGATGCAAGCGGTAAATTGGTTGAAAGACCGGTTCTAAGGGCTCCTGAGTCTTCAGACTTTTATATGTTGGACCGGGAGGATTTTGCAGATTCCGGAAAGCGCTATACCGATTCGATGAATGAATATCAGGCACGTTTAGATCGGGAGCGTCGAGGCAATGTTCCTCGTGAGAATATTGATTTTGGTGTTTTTAAAGGCAATTCTAAACAACTTATAATTAAGTGTCGTGATTTTGGAGCCATTGACAATGATCGTGTGGCTATTTTAAACAATGACCGCACTGTAGTGCCCAGCATATTTTTAGCGGGCACATTTACTCAGATCACCATGCAGCTTCAGGAAGGTTTCAATAAAATAGCGATTAAAGCATTAAATCAAGGTTCATTGGGTGCAAATACGGCAGAATTCTATATTTATGATGAACTTGGAAATTTAGTTTATTCTAATCAGTGGCTACTTGCAACCGGTTTTGAAGCTCAGTTTGTCTATGTAAAAGAAAGTAATAATTAAATTGAAGGTATTAGATATAAAAAATGGTCTGCTTTTGCAGACCATTTTTTATTGATTATGCTACAGATTTACAACTCACCCTTTTGTTCCTCAAGGTTATTGTTTCGGCTTCCGCCCTGACTGTAGAGTCTATTTTCTTCATCTTTTAAACCGGTTGTTTGTTCAGTTGTTTTTTCACCAGTGGGAACATCAAGGTCACTTCCGGTAAAATCGACTTCTTTTTTTCGATCTCTCAATTGCTCGTCAGCGCCGCCGTCTTTGTGAATATTCTTCTGATTAAGAATGTCTTTGTCGTGCTGAGTAAGATCTGAATTATAAGTTTTTTCTTCGTTTTTCGCTGTTTTCATAATATCAATTTTATTAAAGGTAGCAGACCGCTACCGTTATCGAAACTTTTTAACTGCCTTTAAAGAAAACTATAACAAGGTTTTAATAGAAGGTGTAGCCAGTGGCACAGCCAGAAAGAGTACTTTTAACATTTCAAAAACACAGCAGATTGATTTGTTGTGATACCGGGAGTATATGACTTCAAAAAGCAAGAAGATTTTTAAAAAGAGCCTGAAGATTATCGCTAAAATCTTTGGGGTAATACTGCTTTTACTTTTAGCACTCATCTTGTTTGTGCGCAGTCCTTGGGGGCAGGGTATTTTGGTAGATAAGGCGGTAAATTACATCAAATCAAAAACCAATACCGAAGTTCAGATTGATAACCTTTTTATCACATTTGGTGGTAACCTTTCTTTAGATGGTTTATATCTTGAAGATAAGCAAGGCGATACGCTGGTCTATAGCAAACACCTGGAGGCAGATATTCCGTTGTGGTCATTAATTAAAGGCGGACCGATTAGTATTGATGACGTAAGTTGGAACGGATTAAAGGCAAACATCATTCGTAAAGATTCTGTTTCAGGCTTTAATTATGAATTTTTAGTTGATGCCTTTGCTTCAGATACCACTACAGTACAGCAAACACCACAAGATACCACAGCTTTAGAACTTAATCTGGGGACTTTTGATTTTGAGAATTTCGATTTGAAATTTAAAGATGATGTTGCCGGTATTGATGCCCGGTTAAAACTTGATGAACTTGAATTGGACGTAGATAAGACTAATTTGGATCAATTTGTATTTGATGTGGGGGATGTACGTCTTAGTAACACATCCCTTTTCTACAAGCAAACAAAGCCATTTCCTGAAAGTGCAGACACTACAGCTGCACCGATGCCTCAGATACGTATAAGCAGCCTCACGATAAATAATGTTGATGTTGATTACGCATCACAGCCTGATGGTATTGCTCTGAAAGCTGATGTAGGGAATCTGGTTACATCGGTACCGCAGTTAAATCTAAAAGACCAGAACTATACTATTGATGGTTTTTTACTGGAGAACAGTATTGTAAATCTCGACTTAGAAACGCAAGAAAAGGCTTCGCAAAATGCTCAGGAACCCGTTCCTTTCAGTTGGCCTCAAATGGTGGTCAACGCAGAAAATGTAGAACTTCGAAATACAAATTTCACGTATACACTAGATGGAGCTCAGATTTCCTCGAGTCAATTTAACCCCAATGCTGTTGCACTATCTAAATTGAATCTTGAGATTCCTAATTTTAATTTTAAAGACCGAAACCTAACAGCAACTGTAGCTAGTGCCAATTTTCAGGAAGCTTCAGGTATTGACTTAAAGACGCTTGGCTTTGAAATTGAAGCAACTGATGAAAATTTAAATATTCGAGACCTTAATTTAGCACTGAATGGAAATGAACTTTCAGGCTCTTCACAATTGAGTTACACTTCACTGGCAGACTTTATTGAAAAGCCGGGAAATGCCAGACTCAATCTCAATTTAGATCGAATCGTCGCAGATTTAAATACGATTTTTAAGTTTCAGCCGGCCCTGCGCTCTAATGAATATCTTGCTACGCTAAGCAGACGCCCGGTTACCGGAAACCTTTCAGCTAGCGGAAACCTTTCAGCTCTCGACATTAATACAGCTCAAATCAACTGGGGTAATGCTACCAATGTCAGATTGCGAGGTACGGTTTACAACCTAACTGAGCCCGAGGAATTAGCCTACAACTTCCCCGATTACCGCATTACGAGCTCACGTAGTGATATTAATAAGTTTATTAATGAAGAAGAACTTGGTGTCGCATTGCCTGAAGATGTAAAGCTAAACGGATCGCTTAAGGGAACCGACAGTAGATTGCTTACTAAAAGCAAACTGGAAACCAGCAAAGGTCAAGTGGGATTAGATGGTAGATTGGCTTTTGGAGACACTATCGAGTTTGAGGGTAAAGTAAATGGCTCACAAATACAATTGGGCAGTCTTTTACAAAATGAAAGCCTAGGTCAGATTAGTTTTAATCTTGATGCACAAGGCTCGGGAGCTACGTTAAATGATCTTGATGCAAGCCTTACCGCACAGATTGACAGCTTAGGCTATAATAACTACACCTTTAAGGATTTGAAACTTGACGGTGAGTTTAAAAATGGAATCGGCACCCTTACTTCGGCGTATAAAGACAGCAACCTGAATATGAAGCTCAATGCAGATGTAGAACTCGATTCGGTAGCAAGTAGTGCGCGGGTAAATCTTGATTTAATTGGTGCTGATTTACAAGAGCTAGGTTTGGTAAAGCAAAATATTAAAGCAGCATTCAATCTTCAGGCTAATTTTAAAGGAACAGCGACCGACTATGAAGTTCAGTCAGAAATAACCCGCGGAGTGGCTGTTTACGATGATGAAGCCTATCAACTGGGAGACCTTTCAGTAAATGCATTTGTTAAGCCTGATACTACTTCGGTAGACATCCAAAATCGAATTTTAGAATTAGACCTGGAGTCCAATACGAGTCCGGGGCGTTTCCTTTCAGCGGTTCAAAATCATTTTAGACGTTATCTGGATACCAATCCCAATATGGATACCATTGCAGACCCGGTTGTGATTCGTGTGCGGGGAACGGTTCACGAAGCTCCTATTCTCAATGAAGTTTTTGTACCCAACCTGCGGCAGCTTGACACCGTACAAATTGCAATTAATTTTAATGAACTCAAGCGTGATCTCAATGCGGACATTAATTTACCCTATATCAATTATAACGGCTATACCATCGACAGCCTCGCATTTACCGTGAATTCTGATGCTGAGCATTTAAATTTTGACTTTGGTTTAAAAGAATTGATAGCCGGGCCTGTTGATCTTCAAAATACCAGACTCGAGGGAGCTCTACAAAATAGTAAGCTGGCTCTTGATTTTAGTTCTATGCACAAAAACGAACGCCTGATGCATATTGCTTCAGAGATCGAATTGCAGGATGATGTCGTCACGCTGCATATTCTGCCTGAAGAATTGATTTTAAATAAAAACTCCTGGGATGTAAACCCGAACAACCGCATTGCCTTCCGGGAAAATAATACCGTGTTTACTGATTTTGTTCTAAGCTACAACAACCAGAGGGTAGAAGCAGGTAACAACTTGCCTCGGGTATCTAAAGAGCATCTGGGCGTACAATTTGATAATTTTAAACTTTCGACCATAACCAGTTTTCTAAATCCTGATGAAAGTCTGGCAAAAGGTAAGTTGAGCGGTACTTTTGCCGTAGAAGAACCTACAACCTCCCCCGGAATGGTCACCGATCTTAAGATTGTAGATTTTGAAGTAATGGGGACCGATATGGGTGTCCTTACCGCGAATGGTAAATCCATCAGTTCAACAGCTTATGATTTTGATATGAGTGTTAAAGAAGGCGTTGCCGATCTGGACCTTACAGGAACCTATCGTACTAACACCACCGCGGCAGAAATTGATCTGGATCTCGATATCAATTCCTTACAAATGAAGGCTCTTGAGAACTTTTCAGTGGGTGAAATCAGCAATGCTTCCGGTACGGTCAACGGTAAATTGAGTCTAACCGGTACCACCGCAGAGCCCAATTACGAAGGAACTTTAAATTTTGATCAGGCCAAGTTTGAAGTAACCAAACTCAATGCTCCGTTTCTTTTAGCTAACGAAAGCATTAAACTTGATAATACCGCATTGTATTTTTCAGATTTTAAAATACTGGATTCCAGTTCCAATACATTGGTAGTAAATGGGGAAGTGGGCACCGAAAGTTTTGTAAATCCTACCTTCGATTTAGATATCAAAGCAACGAACTTTGAAGCACTAAATTCAACAAAAGACGATTTTGACCTGGTTTACGGCAGGGCTGTTTTTGATGCAAACGCAAGCATAACCGGTGATCTCAATCTGCCAAAAGTTGATCTTGATCTAACCGTTAAACCGGAGACCGATCTAACCTATGTAGTTCCACCTTCGGAGGTACAGATTGAGTCAAAAGATGGTGTTGTGATTTTTGTGAATAAGGAAAATCCAGATGCGATCTTAACCAATTCTGAAGAAAAGTCGTATACCGTTTCTGGTTTTGGCGTAGATGCAAAGCTGAGTATAGCAAAGGGCGCTACATTCAATTTAGTTATTGATGAACAAACCGGTGATAACTTTCAGGTTTCGGGTACCGGGGATTTTCAGTTTGATATGTATCCTAACGGAAGAATGACTCTGAGCGGGCGCTATAATGTTACAGACGGGCATTATGAAATGAGTTTATACGGGTTGGTTAAACGCCGTTTTGATTTGGCACCTGATAGCCGCATAACGTGGTCTGGGGACCCTTTTGATGCCGACCTGGATATCAAGGCCTACTACAGCGTTGAAACTTCAGCAAGCGGGCTTATGGCTTCGCAGACGAGTGGAGCAGACATCAGTACGCAGGGCCAGTATCGCCAGGAGGTTCCTTTTAGAGTCTACATCAATATCAATGGCGAACTCATGCAGCCGGTTATTTCGTTTAATCTGGATATTCCGGAAGGTAGCCGTGGTGCAGTAGGAGGGCAGGTGTACAGCCGGGTACAACAACTTAATCAGCAGGAAAATGAACTCAATAAACAGGTGTTTTCCCTTTTGGTACTCAATCGGTTTTTCCCTTCAGCATCCAGTGACGGAAGCGCGGGAGGAACGGCAACCATTGCGCGTGATAACCTAAACGATGCGATTTCAGATCAGTTAAACCTGTTTTCAGATAAGCTTTTAGGAGATACCGGTTTCAATTTAAATTTTGGTCTGGACAGCTACACCGATTATCAGGGGAGTTCACCTAGTGAACGGACAACACTAGACATCGCTGCACAGAAAAAACTCTTTGATGATAGAGTAGTGGTTAGCGTAGGAAGCAATGTAGACCTGCAGGGCAGTAATACTAATGCAGATGGCGGTACGGCCCCAGTAGTAGGTAATGTAAGTATAGAGTATTTATTGACAGAAGATGGTCGCTATCGCCTTAGAGGTTATCGTCGCAGTCAGTTTGAGAACGTCGTTGACGGGCAAATTATAGTGAACGGTATTTCGCTTTTATTTACGCAGGAGTTTAACAAGTTTACAGAGCTTTGGAAGTCGATGTTTCCGGCAAAAAAAGAAGAAGAGAATGATAAGAACTAACTATAAAATACAAATTACTGGCAAGTTCACTGTTCTTCTCATACTGGGTTTTATGCTTTACAGCTGCTCGGTAGAGCGCTTTATTCCGGAAGATAAATTTCTGTTTACAGACCAACGGGTAGAGCTAACACCAGATTCTGTGGTTAATGATATTGATAACATACAGCTTGACCTGGAGTCAGCGCTAAGACCAGATCCCGTGAGTAGCTTTTTAGGAGGCTATCCCGGTGTATATTTTCACTATAAGGCAAACCGGGAAAAACCGGGGTTCATCAATCGCTTCCTCAATAAAAAATTTGGACAGGAACCGGTTTACGATACCGATGTACAGACCTACGAGATGGAGCAAATTCTGTTGAATCGTCTCGAGAATAAAGGCTTTTTCTACAGTGTAGCCACTTCAGAGATTGTGCGCGATACGACCAATAAGGAAGCTGAAGCCATTTACCGCTTGCGGATGTCGAAGCCTTACCGTCTCAAAACCTATCAGCTCGACACCGATACGCTGATGGTTTACAATCCTATTAAAAACTCCCTTTCTGAAAGTCTTATTAAAAAAGATATGCGTTTTGATCTCAGCGCTATGAAGGCAGAGCGGGAACGTATTGATGGGTATTTAAAAGAGCGCGGTTATTACAATTTTAATTCGGCGTTTTTAATTTTTGAGACCGATACCAATCAGTACCGAAATAAGCGTTTTGATCTGTATTTGAGACTTAAAAAAGATGTGCCTGAAAAATCAATAATTCCTTATAAAATTGCCAAAGTCAATGTATACCCCAATAATACGGTAGAATTAGACAGCAGTGCACTAGACACCACACGATTTGCTCAGAAGAGTTTTATACAAGGGGAAACCTTCTTCAAACCGAAGCGTCTCGACCCCTTTATTTTGCTAGAAGAAGGCGATTTATACAGTCCGATGACCTCGAAGGCCACTAGCCGCAGATTGGGTTCTATTGGTGCTTATAAGTTTGTAAACATACGCTACAACGAGCTGGAAACCGATGCGGCAGATGATAGTCTGGGATTACTGGAAGCCAATATTTTTCTTTCGCCCTTAAATAAACGGGCTGTGCGCGCTGAGGTAAAAGCGGTAACCAAGTCAAACGGGTTTACGGGTCCCGGTCTGGGGCTCACTTTTGTGAACCGAAATCTGTTTAAAGGCGGGGAGACGCTCAATATTTCTTTAGACGGAAGTTATGAAGTTCAGGCCGGTGGTGCCGGAAATAATTCCGGGAGTTCGAGCATCCAGCTGGGTTTAAACGGAACCTTGATTTTCCCGAGAATGCTGTTTCCTATTGACATCTCAAAGGATTATTTTAAATACGATATTCCCAAAACAAAAATGGAATTAGGTGTGGCTTATCTTAACCGTACACAATTGTTTACACTGGGTTCGGTTGAAGGTAAATTTGGTTATATATGGCAGGCTAATAAATATGTTACCCATGAGATAAATCCGGTGGCGATAAACTATGTCTCTTTGGCCAATACCACTCCTGAGTTTGATGCCATCTTAGAAGCTAATCCCTTTTTACAAACCAGTTTTGAGCAGCAGTTTATTTCAGGCCTTACGTACTCTTTTATTTATAACGGAATGGTTGATGCCGGCAAAACCCATCAGATTTATTTTAATACCAATTTTGATACGGCCGGAAACAGCCTGAGCTTGTTTGCCAGTGGCGATAAGCCTCAGAGTATTTTTGGTCTCGATTACGCCCAGTATGCACGCCTGGATGCTGATGTGCGATACCATTTCAACTTCAGTAATCAAACCATCGCGACCAGGCTTTTTGCCGGTTTGGGTGTGCCTTACGGCAATTCGGAAGTGGTGCCTTATACCAAGCAGTACTTTTCGGGCGGACCTTATAGCGTAAGGGCATTTAGAACCCGCTCTCTAGGCCCGGGTACGTATGAGCCCGATAATAACAGCTATTACGACCAGACCGGAAATTTAAGATTAGAAGCTAATCTCGAATACCGTTTTCCTATTGTAAATATTCTTAAGGGAGCTCTATTTGTAGATGCCGGTAATGTGTGGAACACGACTAATAATGAAGCTCTGGAAGGGGATACTTTTGGCAGTGATTTTATCAGTGAACTTGGTATTGGCGGAGGTTTTGGTATGCGCGTAGATATTCAGAATTTTGTAATTCGGTTGGATCTTGCGGCTCCTTTTCACGATCCCAGTTTAGCACAGGGGAAACGTTGGTCGTGGGATGTGAGTAATCCGATACTTAATTTCGCTATTGGGTATCCGTTTTAAGCTTTCGCGAAAGCAAAGAAAAGAACAAAATTAGGACTTCCAATTTATCAAGTATAATAACTGCCTGTTTACAGGCCTAGGTTTTAGGATCTCTGCGGAACATCTCAATTACATTAAAAAGCAGAATACAGAAAATAACCCAGATAAAACCGGCGATAAAGCCACCAGCGATATCTGACGGAAAGTGTACACCCAGATAGATGCGACTGATGCCAATGCTTAGAATAAAAAGCACCAGAACCGTGATGCAAAGTACTTTTAGAAGCTTGTTAATTCTAAAACGGGTAACCAGATAAATAAGAAAGCCGTAAAAAGCCATAGCGCTCATCGCATGGCCGCTGGGATAGCTTAGGGTTTCTACGGTAACCAGATGTTCAATACTGGGGCGTGCGCGATCTATAAAGCGTTTTAAAATTACGTTTGAAATGGACGCTAAAGCCAGTACCAGTACAATTTGCAGAACGTACTTCCATTGCTTAAAGACAAAATACGATAGAATTGTAGCGATTACCAGAATGGTTAAGTAGCCGTACAAATCCCCCACGTCTGTGACAAAAATAAAGTACCTGGTAAGTGCAGGATTGCGGTAGGAGAGAACATAATCTGTAATTCGAGCATCCCAGGCATTCAGCATATCAGATTCCAGCGTATCGGTAAGTTCAATAAACAGGTTGATACCAAAGACTACAATAACCAAAGCAACAAGGATGGTAATTAGATAAGGCAGCCCGGGGTTGTACTGATGAAATTTATCGCGCAGCAGTCGGCCTAATTTGTAAATAAACTGAAGTAATGTATTTCTCATAGATGGCATTTAAACCGCCGGAAGCATTTAGCCATTGAAATTACCAATTCTAAACTGCGATACTTTTAATTTTATCTTAAGGTTTTATGATTTGAAGTAGCGAGGCTTTAAGCGTTTAGCTCAGCATCTTCTGTAGTGCTTAATCCACTCAGATCTACTGCAATTCTGCCATTTTTGTGAGACATCAGGTAAATGAATTTTTCACCCCATTTGATTTCATCAAACTTATACGAGGAGCGGGAATAAACCGATTGCGAGAAGCTTTCGTCAAAAGCCTTAATCACGACAATAATCTCAATGTCACCCATCGCGAGTTCTTCTCTTTTGAATTTTAAGAATGGACTGTCCCCGGAAATGGGATGAACAATGGTCCAAACCGCCGGAAGGAAAACAACTTTAGAGCGTTCTAATTCCAGCTCATAAAAATCCCGTAGGCTTGAATTCTCACGTAATATAGATAGTGAAACTTTAGCTTCCACCTCAAGCAATTGATTACCATGTGGATTTGCCACCCGAAACATAAAACCATTAATGTCTTTATAAGGAGCAACCACAGCCTGCTCGCTATACTTCAATTTTGCTGCAGGTTTTGAAAAGCGTCCGTAAACTAAACCGGTAGCCAGTGCAAACCCCAACAGCCCCAGCATAGACTCGGTTGCAGCTACAATATTAGCCAGAATACCTAGTGGTGCCACCTGCCCATAACCTAATGTTGTAATGGTCTGTGCGCTAAAAAAGAAAGCTTCGGTAAAACGCTCAAAAGGCGTGATGCCGTTTATCCCGGTTAAATTTTCGGTACCGATACTCACGTATATTGAGGCAAAGAGGAGGTTTGTACAAAAGTAGGTAAGCCCCACGAGCAGCAAAAAGCGCGGCCAGGACATCGTCACCAGGGTATGGAAGAAATTCAATCGCTCGAGAAAAGGCACGTTGTCTTTGTGAATATTGAACGAACCGTCTTTTTTAAGTACGCGATAATGGCCCGAAGTGGCCTTTTCGCCCAGACCAAAGTCATTGTACTCCTGTTTTTTATAAGTTTCCGGGGGTTGCATTGCAGACATACCTTGGCATTTTCGCACTAAAATAGGGCTAAAATTTCAGTTGCAGGATTTTGACTCATTGCTGATGCCAAAATAGGAGACTTAGGCTTGGTTTGCCTGTGTTTTTTGATAGATCAATTCAATAATTAAGAGGAAAGTATAATACTCACAGAAACCAGTACTCCGATTTTATTATCACCAAATTGTTGAATGAGCAAGGTGAAGAGCGCCAAAACGCACAGAATTCCTGCTGCGGTGTGTATCCATCTTTTTGACTCTTATTCGTTATGCTTTTTATAGCCTATGTCATTAACAATGACAGCATCACAATATAGCTTAGCCAAAGAAGATTATTGATACCACCTGAAAATATACTTTCACCAAAATGATTGTTTACAAATTCAAAAGTACCGTCATCATTGCGGTTTTTTGAAAGTTTAGCGTATGAATATGCAGTTAACAAGGCGATGAGACCAGCAAAAGCGAAGGCTACCGGCGTACCTCCTTTTGCTTACGAAACCGCGAGACCAAGAAATGCGAAAATTCCGCCGCTAACCATTTCACCAATTCCGATAGAGTTGGCGTCCTTTAATCCTATTTTTTACTCATAGTATTGTTTTCTACAAAATGAATAAGCAAGTCGGTTTAAAAGCGGGGCTGAAAAAAGAAGCGTGTTTAGTATGACTGTTTGCTAATCGACCTTCTAAAAATAAGTTAGGCAAAATTTATAAAAATCACTTGTGAAGTCTTTTACTCTATTAAATTTACCCTCTTCCGTTCTGTGCTTACATTTCCCTAAACAATTTGGATTGAGGTAACACATTGCTCTCCTGGGTGAGTTTCAGAATTTTCGTTTTCAGGTAACTCCAGCGTTGCACTTCTTCTTCTCAATAGGGCAACATAACTTTTGTTAGAATAAATAAAATATAAAATGCTTCTTCGTAAGAGTCGATTTAATTTTTCAATTCCAAATGGCAAAGTCAAATACGAGTTAGATTTATTTACTTAAACATCCTCAAATGAGTATTCAATTCCGTCATTCTGTTTACAGTTCGACAGAATCAAAACTCTAAGGATTTGTATTAAAATTTTTCTATTCATTCAACTCTGTTTGGGTCATTTCAACTTGTAGCGCCCTTGGCTATTGCCAGTGAAAGATTAGAATACACTTACTTTTCTATAAAGCAGTTAGGTGGTTTATTGTAGTTATTTCCATTTTAACACATGATCCAATACGTGCTATAGCCAATAGTACCAATCGTATTTATTCGTTTTTGCTTAATTCTTTAATTTTCATTTTGGCGTGTTCATTGTCGGGGTTTAGTTCAAGAGACTTTTTATAGTTTTCGATTGCTTTTTGAGTATTACCTAATGTTTCTTGAGCTTCTCCTAAGCTATCAAAGGAATTGGATGATTTCGGGTAATTTTTCACATTCAAGATGAAAAAATCCAATGCATTGGATTGGTCTTTACTATTTACACTTTGCAGCATTCGATAACCTAATTGGTTTACAAGATATTCGGGAGGAGGAAAATCCCATGAAAGTCGTTCAGAAAGTGAATGAAAATGTTGAATTAATTGCTCTTTATCTTCCACATCACGATAAGAGATTCCATAGCCTTCAAAAATTGTTGAGATTCCATTATGAAAAGCAATGATTGGAACTGAGCTGTGGTCTTCATTTTCAAAGTATTCTAATTTTGCAGGTAATTTACCTTTGTACTTACTATTTAATGACTCGTAAAATCGTATATGACGATCACGATTCCTGATGTTTCTTTTGCCCCAATTGGCAGTAGCTATGTAAATAAATCGCTTAAATGGTTGTTCGGTCAGGGCATCTAACTTTTTGTCCATGGTTTCTGAGTCCCATGTTCCAAAACTTGGATCAACAGCAATAAACGAATTGAAAAGTGTCTTTTCTTTCATATATGCATGAGTGGCCAATAACCCCCCTAAAGAATGCCCAAAAAGTATTCGGTAGGGTGAAGTCCTAAAATTTTTATCTAATTCAGGTAAAAGTTCATCTTCCAAAAAGCTAAGAAAAAGATCTCCACCGCCAGAATTATTCTCTCTAACTGTGATGATTTTATCTGGGGTGTAATCTCGTCTTCTATCTACATTTTGAATAGCAACCACAATCATCTCTGGAATTCTGCCGTTTCTGTAAGAATCAGAACTCATATAGTTGACAATGCCAGAAATGGCTTTAAAGTGTATATTTCCGTCAAGTATAACAAGAATTGGATATCTCTTATAAGATGATTCTTTATCATTGTATGAATCAGGAAGATTAATCCAATATTCTCTGTCTTCATTCAAAATATCAGACTTAAGTGAATGTATTGTGCCGATTACAATTTGTCCAGCATCTTGTGATTTAAGCTGATTAATTCCTATCAAAAAAATTAGTATGGTAATGATATTTTTACTCATTCTTTTAATTTCTATGTGGTTGCCAACGGTCTTGTATAGCCTTTATTTACAGGTTAATACGCGTTAATTTTCGGTTTGGCACTGACTTTTACAATTGACAGTGGATTCGGACGTAGAGTCGAATCTGCCGTAATTGCGGTTATATATTGTTGCCTGTTGCACAAGTTAGCAAAAAGCTAACATACGGTTTACCTTTGATTTGCAATTGAGTTGTAATTTCATGGTATGCAAGGAAAGAAAGTATATCAAGAGCAGCTCTTCAATAGTTTCCGGCTGTGTGAGCGGGTTCCGCAATACAATTGCTATCGAAGGATAAAACAAGCCAACAAATGCATGCAGCTCTCCGCCATCGCCTATAAGCTCAAGAAGTACCTGAAATTTATTGAAAAGCGCACCAAAAGTGGGGCAGGGACGCTTGGCTTGAATTTTAGACAAAAAACAAGCCCAATAGAAGCATTTAAAGCCTTACTAACCTATGTAAACTTCGCAAGTTCACCAATGATCTAAAACGAGAAAACCGCTTAATAACGGTTTTAATAAGTGATATTTTCTAAGAATTAGAGGCTTGTGCAACGGTTACCGGTGTTGTGCATAGTTATTTTTTCCATATTCCAAATTCGTTTTTTATTAAGTCTAAAAGTTCATTGAAATATATTAATTCATCTACGTCAGGATAATATTTTAAATAACTTTCTGGATTTCCGAAATCAACTTCGTGGAATTTTTTATCTGCTTTGATTTGAGCTTTATAACCAATTCCATCCATAATTTCTTTAGCTTTCCACATTAGTTGATATTCTCCATCTATCAGCTCAACATTTCCACGCTCTCTCATCTTATATTTTATTTCAGACATATTCGGAAGGTACTGAACATTGGTGCGTAAAATACTATTCCAAACATACTCCATATCATTTTCCGATTTTAGAGTTTGCTTGTCAGTCCGTAGTTGCGCTTGTCCAGAAACCTTTGCATAATGTTGGTAAAATTCCGCTGTCCATTTGCCCGATTTGTCCTTGTACATTCTAAAA
>CEVJ01031477.1_pt1 | contig 42456 bp, 35 predicted proteins | sample 531491 | NCBI WGS metagenome assembly CEVJ01 (sample SAMEA2623693, study PRJEB7988) | marine metagenome | biome: marine biome (ENVO:00000447); feature: mesopelagic zone (ENVO:00000213); material: "saline water (ENVO:00002010), including plankton (ENVO:xxxxxxxx)" | depth 640 m
TTGATGGCCAGGGCATCAAAATGGTTTTCGCCAATATTGACGCTTTTCTTTTCTAATATGATGTCAGTATCAAAGCCTTCATTGAAACCATTGAAATAGTCATTTGTGAGACGCTGAATCTCTTTCTCTTTAAGCGAAATAAATTCCATTTTTCGGCTGTTGTTGATGAAGGAAACAGAATCACTTACCGAGTTGACAAAACTCTTAACGTTGTCATCCAGTTCTTGCACGATTCCCTTTGAAACTTTTCTGAAAGGATTGACATATTTGGAATTATTAAGTGCCTTGTTCTTGGTCAGAATAAAAAACAGATAGCATTTATGTTCTATGTGCCCACGACCTATAAAATGCTCGTGTGTGGCTTTTTCCAAAAAGGTCGTATTCGGAAGTTGTTCTGAGGTATAGGATTTTTTCAAGTAGATATCCTGTTTGTGAACCACAGTCCCAACAGGCAATGATTTCAGAGCCTGAAACCAAGCACCGTGCATATCCTCAAAGTCCTTTTCAGATAAGGAATAGATTTCTGGCAAATTCCCTTCATAACACAAAACGACATTGCCATTATTGGCAAACACGATATTGTCTTGAATATCTGCAATGGGTTGATATTTAGAAAGGTTAATCTTGTTCATAGTCGAAGCCTGAATTTCTTTTGTTGCTTATTATTCTGGGAAACGCGTTGGCAGTTTGAAATAGCTGTGGGTTGTGGGTTATTCTTGTCAATGCCACATAGAGCCCAGCATTAAAAACCAGTACGCCAATAATTATCCCGAAGCTGAAAGAGAATATGATAATGAGCAACGAGGCCAAAATGGAAACCATCATTAAGGCAAACAGGGAAATGGGTAAGCCAAAAATGACCGCCCGTTTCCTGATGTTTTTATAGACCTCGAATTTCTTCATACAGCTTGGCGATAAAATCCCTCTTAGAGGGTTTACACAACGATTCCTATTAGGTAAGTGAAGATTCCGACTACCGCACCGGCAATCAAAACAAAGACGAGAACTCGGGTAATCCCTTTTTTAAGGTCAGCATTTTCGCCAAAGAAGTGTCCTGCATTAAAAAGGAAACCGACCAGGAAAATGACACCTAACAAAATGGGAAATACGGTTCTTATAGTATCGCCCACATCGTTAACGGAATCTTCAATGCTACCAATTTGAGCAAATAGCGAAGTGGATAGCATTGAAATGAATAATGCCAAATAATGTGATTTTTTCATAACGTAACAGTTTAAATTTTTGTGTTGTTTTCGTTATAGGAAATTTACATATATTTGAATATAAATAACTGAAAGTCAAATATTTGTGAATAAAATAATATTTGGTTTCGTTTGAATTCCGTTGCTATTATTTGGCATCAAATTCTATGGATTTTTGAAGTGAAGTTGTTGATAACCCGAAAATTGAAAATGAAAAAAGTGCTCAAAAACGTCAGTTTTGTCTTTTTGCTTTTGAAAATGTGCCTCATTTTCGGACAGGAAACGAGTGCTCAAAAACGAATTGTAATTGACGTTGGACACGGTGGAAAAGATTCCGGTGCGATAGGTGTAAATGGCATCCAAGAAAAGGATGTTGTACTCAATATTGCAAATGCCATCTTGAAGTTTAATAGTACGGCTGAAAAGCCTTTGGGCATTTATTTGACCAGGTACACCGATACACTTATTTCATTATCGGATAGAACGAAATTAGGTAAGGCTCTAAAAGCCGATTTGTTTGTGTCGTTGCATTGTAACCATTCGGATAATCCAAATGCTAGAGGTGTGGAAGTTTATGTATCCAATCAAAGGTCGATGTTTTTGGATGAAGCAATTTGGTTTGGTTTTCAATTACAAGCTGACTTGAATGAGAAGTTGGGCTTTGAAAGTAGAGGTGTGAGGCTTGCTAATTTTCTGGTGTTGCGTGAAACTATTGATTTTATGCCATCAGTACTATTGGAATTGGGGTTTTTGAGTAATGAAGATGAAGGTAGTTATTTATTGAAACCCGAATCACTGGACTCATTAGCGTCAGTTATATGGGAATGTTTAATCAAAAATTTGGATGGTTATGAGAGAATTGGGGATTGAGATTGTCAGGACAATCAAGTTAGTTCTTATTGAGATTTACAAACATCTTTTCGTTAAACCGAAACTATAGAACGCCCTTGATCATTTTAACTATATCAAAAGATTCTTCTTCGATCCACTCTTCTTTGTCAATGAGTGATCGTATAAGCAGTAATTCATTTCTGGAAAAAAAATTTAGATTTAGTCCCGATAATTCTTTTGTCAAATCCCAATGACTATTGTGATAGGGTATATAGGTACTCACTCTTTTATGCGGCGCGTTGGGAAATAATAAATAAATTGTTCTATTGCGTTCTTTCAACTTAGTCTTTATTCTCGAAAAGATTTGTAAACCGGCTAAATCCCAGTCGCAGGAATAGTATATAGGTTTAGAGAGGTCAGATTCATCTATATCATCAATAATAGATATATTATTGCCGCCTACATACCATAATTTAGTTTGTGTTTCTTTAGCTATCCAGGGTTGTTTTAAAAAAGATTTATTCTCGCACATTATTACCGCTAACGGATTTTTATTATCAATAACCAGACGCCATTGATTCTCTTTCTTGTCCAATGAAAATCTTTCTATATCCAGTATTTTAAAGACCGCATCTTTGACACTTTTCCTATTTTTAAGGTGTTTCGAAATATCAAAAAATTCATTAGAAAAATCTTCTATGGTTGTGGGATTGTTTTTTAATTCTTCCTTGTTTTCAGCGATCAGCATTAACGACTTTATTTCTTCAATAGTGAAGGTCTTATTTGCAGTCGGTGCTATATCGTTTTTAATTAGAAATCTTTTGGCCTCATTAAAGGCTATTTTGAATTCTTTTTCATAAAATATTTCAAACTCATCCGTTGTTATGATAACCTTAGTATTATCCGGCTTTAAATCCAGAATCCCTTTATCGTAAATAAGATATTTTATATAAGGATGATTTTGAATACTTGCTCTTGATTTTTTTAAATGGTAAATGTCGTCGAGAGCCTTTAATTCTTTCCAAGTAACGTTTTTATTCATCGTCAGAAAGTGTATTTATATATTCTTCTATATCCTCAGTAACTTTATCAGAAAATATACCTAATGGCGGAACAAAGCTGTCGATATTGGCTAAATTATTTTCGTTCATTATATAGATATACTGTCCATCATCTGTTATTTCACCAGCAGTCTCAATAGCCATAGTGATAATTTGGTACTCTTCTTTTTTCGCAAGTTTGTGTAGCATATCATAGTTGCTTCCCAAGCCTTCCGCCTCGTCAATTGGCATAATCTTTAATCCGTCTTTACCCTTTTCCTCAATCAGTGATAATCTAGCCAAACATAATAAGGCATTTGCTGCGTATGTCTGTCCGTTGCTGCCAGAATTAATATCTTCATTTTCTAATTTCAGTTCAAAAACCAAATCAAAATAGGAGGTAGGGTTCATTAAATCTTCGGGTAGAACTTTAGTACCGCCACCAAGTTTTTGAAATGCCCTTATCATCATTTTATTTATGTCTATCTCATCTCGAAGATCACTAAAAAGGCCAGTGTAATTCATCTGAGTTTGTAGTTGTTTTCGAAAGGTACTCAGCCAATTTTCGGGATAATGAATTGATTTTTTAAATGTAAGCGATGCTTTATTTCCACCTGTAATTTCTTTGTTATCCTTCTTTAAATACTCATTGATATCATTGATTTTTGTTAGATATTTTCGATAAACATTGTAAACATCGTTAAAGACGCTTCCTATGATGTCAACTTTTCTTGAGCCAATTTCCTGTATGTCTTGAGTAAGCTTGCTAAGTCGTTCTACAATGTCGTTTGAGATTAAATCTTCATCAACTTTTGAAGAGGGAAACACCGTTGGCAATAAGTAATTGGCTAATTGACCTATAGTAGCTGTCTCATCGTACGGAAGGTCTTTAGTTATCAACTTCAGATACTCAATATACGCTTGCTGAGACCTATTAGCCATACTTTGAACAGATTGATAGCCACCGTCGTCAGGATTCGTCAATTCCTCTTTATTGCCTATTAAGTCGATTGAGCTATTAAAAAGTTGTTCATTTAATAGCTCTGTTTGCTCTATTTCTTCTTGCGCAACAGAAATCAATTTATCCTTGTCTTCAATTCTTATATCTAACTCCTTTATTTTAGCTGAAAGTTCATATTTCAACTTAGTAAGTTTATGCTGGGTACTTATTTCCTTAGCATAGGAATCCAGGAACAACTTTTTATTAAACTTCTTCTCTTTTAAGGATTTTTCCAATTCGAGTAGCTTTTGACTATTGGAATCAATTTTTTTCGATACTACTTGAGTGTCTACTGAATTGGCATTTTCAAAATGAATTGCCATTAATTTTTCAATTGATTTTCGATAACCTTCTAAGAGACTTTTCCAGCTAGTAAATTCTTCAAATTCCTTTTGCAAAGATTTGTATTGCTTTAGCACATTTTCTTTGTCCTCATAAGTTTTCAAAATAAGGTCAAAAGAATCTTGAGTAAGATTAGCTAAGCTATCATCGATTTTATAGTTCAATAACTTATCTTTTCTTTTGAAGAGCTCAATGTGCTTTTCAAGATTAGAGAAATTAAATAATGTTTTCTTCAGATGTTCTTCATTTCGAATTTCAACTCTGAGCTTGGCCAATCTATCTTCAATATTTTCCTTGTACTTGGATAAAGATTCTTTTATGGATTCAGGACTTTTGACATTAAGAATTTGATCTTCCGAGTAGGTGATAAACTCGTACACACCGTCTAGATTTAGCCAAAATCCATCTTTAGTCTTTTTCTTAATATTTACACTCAAATCTTGAAACAGTAATTCTGGAAACGGAACATATCGACTAGAGTTTGTTTCCGACGGTTTGATCTTCCCAAATTTCTGAAAATACTTCAAAGTGCTTTCTTGTATCCGTGAAAGTGGAAATGTTAAGTTATCTAAAGCCCAATTTACCAAGGACTCACTATCACTTGAATCTGAAAATTTGGATAGAGATTCAAGTTCTGAAATTTGCCTTTCAAATCCTTCAATTTTTTCAGAGTATAGCGCATTCTCTTTTTGGTAATTGCTTAGCCAATTTGACTTTTCGAAAGCATCTAGAATATTATTATCTGATAGGTATTTCTTAAAGTTTAATAACGCTAACTTATTCTCATTTTTAGAGCTTTCAGCAGCGAACCATTCTTTTATTTTTTTTATTTGACCATCGTTGGAAATAAACCATTTATCGGCCACCTCGATCTGTAATTTAGACTGACTGATTGCAAAAAATTCAGCTTCAATATTATTACTGTCTTTATGCTTTTCGGTAAGACTACGAACCTTTTCTTGTGTGCTAACAAGCTCTTTCAACTCAATTATTTCTAATCTTAGAATTTCTTTCTTGACAAAATCCTGTTCCGTCTTTTTCTTTTCTAGTTTAGCATTTATTTCAACCTTTTGATTGATTGTTTTGTTCCGGAAACAATTCCAGTAATTGAACTTTTTGCTAATGTAATTTGCATATATAGCCTTATATTCCTTTTGCTTTTCTAGCGCGGTTTTTAATAAAATCTGTTTGTCGTTGATTAGCTTGATTTCATCAGTATATCTGATATGCTCGTGAAAATCATTACTGATATTATTTACTTCCTCTTTATATTTTTGCAGTATGGCGTTTTGCTCATCATCGCCAAATAAGAATTTTTTTAAATTCTCAGATTCTGTTTTAAATCCTTTTCCTCTAGAAAAAGACCTTAAAATATTTGCATAGGTTTTTAGTGTCTCACTCTTAGTCAGGTCTAGAGATACAATATTATTATCAAATAAAATTTGGTGGTAGGTTTTTCGCCTGAACGATTTCATTCTGGCAAATTGAATAGTGTCACAAAGATTATTTAACGTATCTACCTTATTATCAACAATTAAATCCTTATTTAAGATGGGTTTATGTAATGGAGCGAGCTCATTCCAATCATAACCATCTTGGATAATGAACATTTCTGCCGCATTACTTGTGCCTTCAATATATGCGCCAATAACAATGTATTTTTTAGGTTTAATTTCAACATTTAGAAAAACATAACCTCTAGCCAATGTTTTCCCCTTCCTAGAAATCAACATACCCTTAACATCTCTATGCTTATTGCCTTGAGTTGCTGATTTGAATTCACCCGAGCCTACTAAAATCAATTGAATCATATCGGCCACCATACTTTTCCCGCTTCCACTCTCACCACTAAAATCCGTTCTATATTGATGAAAAATATAATCAGCATTAAAGTGCTGTTTAATGCCTATAGTAGATAAACTGTATATTCGAGGGTAATTATTCTGCATCCTTTACTTCATTAATTAAATCATCAATAGTTTCAATTTGGGGCTGATAGATAATTCTCAAACGCTCAAATGATGGCATTACTTTAAACTTATTTTTATCACTATCCTTATCCCACACTAGCCAGCCCAAGTCCCCAAACTTCTCAAAAGATTTAGAGATTACATTTTCAAACCGTTGGTCACCTAAATCTGTACTCTTATCAGAAGAATTATCGTTGATTAACTTTCGTAATGCGTTTTTTTGATCATCGTATTCTTCGTAAAGTAAGGAAGTGAAATCAGAAATACTGTCAAGTTCAATATTCCCATCAAGCTTATACATCTTTAAAAAAAGCATACCTATTATGATAAATTCACTTTTTAGGTATTCTCTATTATCAGAGGGAACGTTACTTGTGCCATCATCATTTAAATTCAGATAATAATAACTGTTAAAATCACTTCCCTCTTTGACAAGAACCAAATTGTAAAATTCCTCATAGTAGCTTTTTAATGATTCAAAATTATCAGCATCACTTAAAAATCTGTACAGATTCACATTTTTAGGGTATTCTCTCTGTATATGAATGCCATTTCTAAGAGTATAATCTAACTTAGCAAAAATGCTTTTTGCCCTTCTGTTATATAGAAAGCCATATGGTTCTATTTTTTCTGTAATGTCATTTGCCATATCGATATGCCTTTTTTATTGGTGTCGGATTGTGCTTCTGTTTTGATATCTATCTTATATTTATTTCGGTACGCTGTTTTTTTTCTAATAATACTATGAGCTGTTTTTACTGCGATGGTAATCTTGTCTTCCTTAAGGATTTTAAAAAATAAAGGGGTAAAATCGAACTTACCTTTTTCTTCCAATTCTTTAAATGCTAGTTTGGTCCAATAACTAATTTTTTCTTTATCTCGTTTCCATTTCAATGTCTTTTCTAAAAGTTCCTTTCTTTTAATAGTATCAACCGTCTTTTTAGTTACCGAAATGGGTAGCTTTGGGCTTATATTTCTATTAGGTATTATATTAAGCTTAGGGTTGTGATCAGAGAATTTTATAGCTAAACCCTTTAAACCATCAGGAAGAATTATTCTTTTAGAACTTCCTTCTCTGACTACAGTGGATTTTTCTAATAGGTGGTCGATAAATCTTTTGGTTTTTCTGTCAAAATTCTTTTGGTTGAAGTCGTAGATAAACTCTCGGATTCTTGGCTTTATCTTTTCAATTCTTTTACTAACCTGCTCTAACTGGCTTCTAGATTCATTGTGAAAATTCTGAACTCTTTGTATGTCTAGAGAATTAATATTCCCGTTGTTGCCTTCTAAAAGTCCAATTAGCAGGTCATCGATATCGTAGGATATCTGGAACGCATTTCTAAGTTCTGTAGCTTGTTCTTTTATTATCTCTAGTCTAATTTCAATTTCTCTTAAAGAAGAAAGTATATTTTGGTCTTCAGATTTTATACCTGCTTTGAAATCCTTTACAGAGTCGTTAACTTGTTGGTCTAAAATCTCAATTTGAGTTGTTAACTCAGGAAGTCTTAATTCAAAATGGTCTTCAATCCATTCGCCGAAATCCCTGCCTTCCTCTATGTTTTCGCTTAGACTTTTATATAGTTCAGCAAAGAACCTTTTAATCTTTGCTGGATTATATTTTTCAATCAACCGCTTCTCGATGTTTTGGCAGAGCTCTAGTCCATACTTCTTGAATTGATAGGTTCTTTTTGAAGTATTGCGCCATAGAAAAGATTCTTGAAATCTCAAGATTATGGCATTATTGCGATTGTATTCTGTTCGCGAACTTTCGTTTCCTTGATCTTTAAAGACCTTAGTAATAGCTGCAATTATATTCTCTTCTGTAAAATCTTTATCTTTAAATTTTCCATAGAGAGATAAAAGAATCAATCCGTCATTCCGTTCTGGAATGAGCTTTTCATATTGGTCTTTTGCCTCTCTGTAAAGGTTGAAACTATCCATAATCAAAGGTTCATAGGAAATGGCTTTTTGAATTTTAAAATAAAAAAAGCCAATGACTGAACATTAGCTTTTTAAAAAATCTATATGTGCCTTTTTCGCTTATAAATATATTAATTTATTAACATAAAGGCTTATAGAATAGTGCAGTTAAATCTTTCTTGTATTATTTATTTTCGCTTATCCCCAGCCGCCTTATCAAATGCAATCAGGTTAAAGAGCTCTCGCATTCTGCTTCTAACACGGTTGCCATAGCGTTCTTCCAATTCCTCGGCGTTAAGATTGGTAGTGGCGTGGGTCTTGATTTTCCGTTTAGTATCAAGATAGAGTTCATATCGGGATAAGAGCACTTCGCCCATCACATTAAGATCCTTTCCGTAGAACCTGCCGGACGGTTCAACACCCAAATCATCAAAACAATAGAATTTGGTGTTGCCATATTCTTCAACCGTTTTAAAACCAAGATGGTTAAAGCTGAATGTTACGTTACGGCACGGAATCATTTCATAAGGGCGTTGCAAGGGAACCAAGTGGCGTAATAGCTTCATCAAGCTGGTCTTTCCACAACCTACGGGTCCGGAAAGCAGAATTCCTTTTTCAATATCAATTCCGTAGGTATTACAATTTTCCTTGTCCTTGATGAAGTAAGAACAGAGCTTCAGTAGAATATCCTTGTCCTCATCGTAAATCCTAAATTTTTTTCCGAACAATAGTTTGCCTTTGGCATTCAAGTAAATCAGAATTTTAGGAAAGTCGTAGAGCACACTTTTACCATCAAATTTTCCCAGCGAATATTCCACGCCACCTTCGATAATTTTAGAGGGGTTGTCCATAGTCCTTGTTTTTAGTGGTTCGCAAGTTGTCCTTGATTTGGGACACTTCTTTTTTGTTTGGTTTGTTTTCTTCTTCGAAAAGCTCAGTTCTATCCATCCAGTTTGTGGCCAATGAGCGCCAATCACGTATCGGTTTTCCGTCGCTTGTTTTCCATTCTCGGTCTGCATAATGCTCGTAGAATTTTTTTCCTTCATCAGCATCAAAACCTTTTTCTTCAAAAAATAAAACAACAGCCTGCCAGCCCTTTGGCTGTTTTATATTGTTTTCTTGTTTGATATTGTTTGTATTAGATACCAATGCTTGTCCATCTGTGGGACGGTGTTGGTACACAACCTGTCCATTTTTGGGATGGTGGTGTCCTTCAAGTGGTACACCTCTGGGATGGTACTGTTCCGCAAGCTGTTCTAAAATGGGATTGTACTGTCCCACAACTGGTTCATCACTTGTCCCAATAATGGCCATCTTGATTTTGCTGCCCTTGTAGGGATTGTTGGAAGGAAAGTAGGATAGGTACTGCCAAGAATCTAATTCCACAATACATCTATGGTATGTTGATTTTGAACCAATCTTGGCAACGCCCATCAGTTCCCGTCGGTTTACATAGAATTCATCCATAAACCGAGAGCTGTTCCATTCCTGGAACAGCGCCATATACAAACTGATATGGGTAGGGTTTAAGCGGTCATCAAAATAGAACTTTTCAAAAGCCGCATTAAGTAGCTTTATATAGTTCATCGCTTAAGAATTTAGACCGTGATGCACACGGTTGGCATCCATCACTTTTTGTATTTCCTCTGAATCGTAATAGATAATCCCACCTACTTTGGTATAAGGCAAGGTGCCATTAATACGAAGATTTTGCAAAGTGCCTGGACTGACTTGCAATAAGTCCATAACCTCAGAAGATTTGAGGTATTTTTTTAGTTTCCCACTGGCTTGTCTTGTAAGTAGTTTTTTGATGTCATCGAGCAATTCCATTTTGAATTCCCGAAGGTCGTCTGTGGTAATAATACTTGTCGGCATAATAGAACGGTTTTAATTGAAAGGGACTATCTGGGTTTATACTTTTAATTGATAGTCCCTGACCTAATTTGACTTTCGTTCTACAAATTTGAATAGGTTTATTGGATTTTATTCCCCAGTACGACCGTACTACGGTCAAAATTTAACATCTTGAAATTTGTTATGTTTTATACTGTTTTGAGATAATTTTTATGAAATGATGCTATCAAATCACTCTAAAATTTATGGTAAATTGATGCGGAACTCGATTACCGTAGGTCAACCGTACTACGGTCTTTTATTAAGAGAAAAATTTGCTTGTTATTCCTCGCTTTTATCCATTTCAATGAGTAGTGATGTAGAAAGTTCGTCGAGAAAAAGTGTTCTGCTGTTTTTCCTGTTTTTAATGTCCTGAAAGGTTTTGTAGATGTCCTTTGGTTCAATGTTAAAAAGTTGTTCCAACTTTTTTGAAACTTGCATAATCCCTTGATTATTTTGTTTTCCCAATCCCTTTGAACACAATGCATAGAGCAATTCTACGTAATCTGTATTTGAAAATGGCCAGTCAATTTTTTCCATTGATTTGATGCTCTTGTGTTTTCCGTTTAATCCGTTACGAACCCTATCTTTCTTTTCATCAAAATAGGTCACTAAATAATCATACGCCTTGTATTTGCCCAAAAGCATATCTCTCGGTGTGCAAAATTCAGGGTCTTGGAAGTAGAATTTGGATGTTGTGATATGAAAGGTTTCGAGATAATCTCGTGTGTAATATTCCTTGTCAAAATGGGTAGCCCCAGAATTGACGTATCGACCAAAATCAATATTGTAAAGGAAAAACCGATTTATTTTATTGATTTTTTTCTTTATCGATTTTAGTTGAGCATCCTTATCGCCTTTGGGAAGTTGAATCTCAAATGAATGTATTTCAGAAAAGTAGATGAGTTTAATGAGTGGAATCTGCTTTGTGTTCTTGAAGAAATTTATCTCATCTTGAACTGTCTTAAATTTCGTTTTGATTATTTCTTTTTTATAGGCGCTCAGTAGTTTGCGACAGGCCTTTATGGAAAGGTAGGCACTTTCTATAATGTTTCCATTCTGAATTTTGATTTCATCCAGATCCTTTAAAAGTTTTTGAGATAGCAATTGTGAGTTCATAAGCAGGAACTTTAATATAGTAAACCATAGAAATGGGATTTAGTTGATAAGGTTGGTTAGATGATGTCATAGTCCTGCAAAATGGTATAAATGAAAGTAAAGCTTTATAAAATTTGTGGTTCATTGATGTATTTTAGGGAACTCTATCTAAAGTAACTTTACCTTGTGATTTTACAAGGAAAACGTACCGTATATAATTACGGAATAGTCCGTATTTTTCTACGGATAACTTGTGAGGCATTGCCAATAGTGGGTTCTGTAAAGAATTGAATTTACTTATTTTTTCTTCCTGAATCGCTTTAAAAATTCACGCCTATTCTTTACGCCTGTCTTTTTGAAGATATTGGATGCGTGTTTCGATACAGTACTTTCAGCGATGAACAAATCTTTGGCTATATTTTTATAACTCAAATTACTCAGAATTGACAAGGCTACCTCGATTTCCCTTCGAGTCAAATCCTCATAGATGATTTTGCGTTCTACAGATTCATCACGTTGTTTTTTCTTTAGGGCAAATACCTCATACATTCGATTGTTGTTTTCTATAAAATACAAATACCTATCAGCTTCAATAGCAGTTATCGCAAAAAAAGCCAAGTTCATTACGGTAAAAGTTATCCATTGGTAGTCGCCTATAACCGTACAAATAGGTAATAAGGCTATGCTTGCCACACTAACCATCGACAGCTTGTTTCGCCTTACAATAAAGGTATTTGGGTTGCTGGGATTTGCGATTCTACGGTAAAAAATGAACAGAAAAATAAAGGCTATTATAGATATGGGAATAGTAAAAAGGAAACGTGCCGATTTCAGTGATTCTGTCAGAAAATAGGGGATCAAAAATAAAACTACAAAACTAACGCTTGCCAGTATAGCGAGATTTCTAATCGATGAGTTGAACTTCAATACAACAATGTCATACTCTTTATAAAGGTAGTAAACAATGTAAACGCAAAGCGCAATGGCCACACCATATGTGATTATATACTGAAGGATAAAAGGTCCAGGAAAGTTTTCTACGGGTAGAAATCCACCGGTGGCATTATAGGCTATGAATAAAATTCCGAGATAAAGAAATCGCCTCAGACTACTGCGCGTTTTCTTTCTTGAAAAATAAAGGGTAAGCAATACAATGAACGTATCTATTAAAAGATAGAAGAACGTTGTCCAATGTATTGAAGTCCCAAACATTTATATTCCTACTCATTGCGCTCAAATTTGTTGGTTTCTAAATTTTTTGAAACATTGTTCCAAAGAAAAATTTGTCCGTTCATAGCAATATAAACATCCGGTTTTAGAAGCTGTAGCGAGCTGATTGCATATCCTAAATTAAATGGTGCATCTGTGTTCTCAGATGAGCCTAAAATGAAAGACCCAACCAGAACAATGGTTTTTTTTAGATTGAGTCTTCCTATATATTTTGCGGTATCTTCCATTGTGAAAGTACCGTGTGTTATTAAAATCTTAGTCGCAGTCGATTCCTTAATCTTGCAAACCAACAGTTTTCTATCATTTTCATTTATAGCTCTGCTATCTTTTTTGAACACACTTTCTATAGTATAGTCAAAATCAATATTAGCTTTCTCTAAAAAGCCTTGAATAGTGATATTTGATTGGGTTACACCTTGTCCGTCCACATAATCTAGTCCCTCGATGGTGCCACCTGTTGTGAGTATGTGTATCAAAATAGAGGACTTTTAGTGATCTATAAAGATAATTGAAATAATTTAGGAATAGAATTTTAAAAATTAACTACACTGTCCAGAGCATCATCCGCATCTTTGTGGATGAAGTTTGCTTGGTATCTTATGGTTGTAGTTACGGAAGAGTGGCGATATAGTTTCTGTAGCATTTGGATCGGGATTTTGTCCCCAGAAATATTTCCGAAGCTATGCCGAGCAATATGCATACTTATGTTTTTTTGTATCCCGAGACTCTTTGCCGCAATTTTTAATCTTCTGTTCAAATTTCGAGTAATAGATTGTGTCCTTTTAGATACTTCTTGGGTGTCATTGAGATCTACGCCTTTTAATTGAGGGAACACGAGCCCATTATAATTTGATTTTTCTCTGTAAAAGTTGAAAATTTCGATGGCTTTATCTGGAATTTTGAGAGAAACCAGTTTACTGTTTTTATTCATCCTGTAGAGTAGACGCCCATCATTAAAATCTGACCACTTTAATTTTAAAACATCGCCAACGCGTATTCCAGCAAAGTAAAAACTGACAAGCCATACGTGAACGGCTTTCTGTTGGGCTTCAGTTAAACCTTCTGCATTCTCTAACTTTTGTATTTCATCAGCGCTAAATCCTATTTTTTGAGCCTCTGGAATTTTGATTGTCATTTTACCTTTTCCAAATGGGTATAGTCCTCTGTCTGCAATTGATTCAGAAATTGCAAGATTGAATATCGTTCTGATAAGGATTAAATAATTCACGACTGTTCTGGGAGCAAGTTTTTTCTTGTGAAGTAGGAAAGTTTCAAACTTTTTAAGAACCGTTGCATTAAGCTTATTAAAAGGAAGAATGTCTTTATCAAGAAATTCCTTGAATTTTTTTATTCGCCCAAGTTCAGTATCGTACTGATGATGTTTATTTCTGTTTTTTAAGTTTTCAAGGTGCATTTCTGCTACTGCAAAAAAATCAAGTCCCTTTGTAGCGATAATTTTAGTTTTGATATCCGATACGGTTTGATACTCTGGATTCATTTCAGATTTCAAAACCTTATCGTTGGCTTCTGCAACCTTGGTTGAAATAAAATTATTCAGCACTTTGGAATTTGGATGAGATTTGCGTACACAACGATTTTTCTTATCCCAAAATTTTTCATCAACGTATTGACCAGTACTAATAAAAGTGCTTTTTCTATCTTTCGTGATACGTATTGCGATGGGCAATAGTCCAGCTTTATTTCTCTTTTTACGGATTACTGCTCTTACCGTGGCCATATTAAAATTATTTATGTTATAAATATAATCATTTTAGGTACAACATAGGTACAACATTTTTTGATTTTGTTTAATATTATTTATCATTGAATAATATTATAAGCATTGTAAATCATTATAATACAGGTGTATTGTGTTAAAATATAGTATTAGTATCAAAAGCTCATAACCCGAAGGTCACTGGTTCGAGTCCAGTTCCCGCTACTAGAATAAAAAAGGCTTCACAATTGTGAAGCCTTTTTTATTTAAAGTGTTTTTCCTTATAATTTTTGCCATTTTGGGGAAAAGTAAGTCGAACGGCCGCCTACTTTTATTTTTTCGATTTCTCCCCCGGTATGATAGCACGTTGCACCTTCTTTCCTAAAATGCATTAAAAATTCTTTGGGGAAGTCGTCGTAATGCGCATCGCAATCAATAGCTGTTTCTATGACGTGTTGCATGGCTTTGTAGACCTTGTCCATTTGAGTTTCGGTCATACGCTCTACTTTCTGCTTCGGGTGTACCTGCGCCTGATAGAGGATTTCATCAGCCATCCAGTTTCCTACTCCGGCAGTCACGCTTTGATCTAAAATCACTTTTTTGATGTCTGTCTTTCGGGTTGATAGTGACTCCTTGAATTCATCCAGACTGAGTTCGCGGGCATCTTTGCTCAGATTGTGTTGCTTCCGGTAGTCTTCAATGTCATCAACAAGCTGCCACCAGCCAAATTTGCGTTTGTTTTCAAAAGCTAAATGAAAAGCGTTCTCAAAAGTGAGTACGATGTGGCCGAATTTTGGTCGATCTTCCCGGTCTTTATAATAATTGGGTCGTCCGGTCATACCAAAGTGCATCAACAGTGTTTTAGACCCTGTGGTCTTTAGAAATAAATACTTTCCTATACGTACAGTTTCGGTAAAACTTTCACCTAAAAGTGCTTTTTCAAAATCACCCAGTGGTTTTTTTAATAGGCGCTTATCACGACATTCCATTGCGGTAATCTTTTTGTGCAGGCTGGTGCTGTCTAGGTATATTTTGTAACCGTGTACTTCAGGTAATTCGGGCATATTTGAGAATGTCTTAAAATAAAAACCCCCGTAAACTGAGAACGGGGGTTGATGTAATTAGTTAAATCCTATTTCCTCGAGCGCTTTGTGACTAATTTTAATAGCCTCAAGCGGGGTGTGGTTAAAGGTCATATCCTGCTCTACAAAGTAGTATTGCATTCCAGACTCTTCTTTTTCGGCTAGAATACGAGCAAAGTCTATATTACCTTCTCCTACCGGGGCAAAGCGACCTTCAGCATCCATATCTTTTACGTGCCAAAGCTTAAACCTTCCGGGATACTTCTCAAAATAGGCAACCGGATCCGCTCCTGCTTTGGTTACCCAAAACAAATCCATTTGGAAATTCACAAACTTGGGATCGGTATTTTCGAGCATATACTCAATAGGTATTATCCCATCTGCATTGGGCTTGTATTCAAAGTCGTGGTTGTGGTAAAGCAATTGTAAACCTGCGGCCTCACATTTTTCGCCAAGGGTATTTAAAATTGAGGTTAATTCTTCAACGGTACCGCTCATTCCCATAGTCTGGGTTTCTGTATCAAAAGTAAACATACCCATAGGAGGTACGGGTACGACAAAATAGGTAAAGTTGGCCGCTTTTACATCGGCGATCATTTGGTCTGCATTATCAAGCGTAACGCTTCCCTGGTGGGTGCTAACGGGTTTTAAATTTACTTCTTTGAGATACGAGGCGAAATCAGCCGGACTCATCCCGTAAAATGTACCTTCGTTGTAACCGGCGGCCTCAATGTTAAGATAGCCGTCTTCGGCGACTGTTTTAAGAGTTTCTTTAGAGTTTTCACCCATAGCGTCACGTACCGTGTAAAGCGCGAGACCACCAAATTGCGTGTTTGTTGTTTTGAGCGTATCAGCCGCGACAGCTTCGTCAGTCTGATGGTCTTTTTTCTTTTCACCGCAGGAGACTAAAAAAAGAGCGGTTAGAATTAATGTCAGCATAAACTGACGAGCGTTTAAGTTTATAGGGTTGTTCATTTGAAATAAATTTTAGTAAGACTTTAAAAATAGTCAATTATATTAAAGCCTCTTTGCAGGAATCTGAATTTAGTCAACTGATTATTTACGATTTTTCTGCTTTAAAAAGTTTGAGAATAATGTCAGACTTGATTAGCTTTGCCCACCTTGGGACATTAACTCAGTTGGTTCAGAGTGTCACGTCGACAACGTGGAAGTCATTGGTTCGAATCCAATATGTCCCACCAAAAAAGCGGTACTGAAATTCAGTGCCGCTTTTTGATTTTAAGCGTATTAACAAGGAATTAACGATTTTTACACCCAAAATACCCGACATCGGGTATTTACATCAGTGGATTTTGCTTGTACATTTACACCAGTGAACAAAGTCATGGGTGAAATAATGACGATATGGTCAAATAGTATTATTTGACTGTTTACAATGAGTCTATAGGGAATAGGGGCCTTATAGGCTCATTTTATTTGCAGTAGATTCAGTATGCGCTCAAGAGCCATTCCGCGTGAGCCTTTAACTAATATAGTGGCATTACCAAGCTTTGACTGTATAACTTCGGGCAGTCCTTGTTCCAACAGTTCTTCTGTAGAGATAAAGGATAATGCTTCATTTTCGGTTTGGCTAAAATTAGCTCCAACCAAAACAACCTGATTAATATTGAATTGCTTTGCGAGGTCTGCAATATACTGATGTTCAATAGCCGCTGCATCCCCTAATTCAAACATATCACCTAAAATGGCCAGTTTATAGTCTGCATGTGTTGTGGCAAGATTTCGTAGGGCAGCTTCCATACTGCTGGGATTGGCATTGTAGGCATCCAGGATAATCGTCTGTTGCTTTTCATTTATAAGTTGAGAGCGATTGTTTGAAGGAATGTAGCTTTCGAGTGCTTCTTTTATGGCAGAAGCTTCAATTTTAAATAAATTGCCAAAAGCCGCCGCAGCTGCAAGGTTAACTTCGTTATACTGGCCTATAAGATTACTTTCTACTGTAGTATCGCCAAATTTGATATGTGCAAAGGGTTCTGCCAGAGCGTAAGTTATTTCAAGATTTGCTTCGGTAGTCTTGCCAAAAGTATAGGTATGTGTGCTGCCCACTTTTTTTTGCTGAATAGGATCGTCGAGGTTTAAAATAAGCGAACCTTTATGACCTATAAGATGCAGATATAATTCGCTTTTTCCCTTTATAACACCTTCCACTCCGCCAAAGCCTTCCAGATGTGCCTTGCCAAAATTGGTGATATATCCATAATCAGGATCAGCAATTTCGCATAAATTTTGTATTTCCCCCTGATGATTGGCACCCATCTCAACAATTCCCAATTCGGTGTCTGATGACATGGACAACAGGGTAAGGGGTACACCTATATGATTGTTGAGGTTACCCTGGGTGGCTACCGTTTTAAATTTCTTAGAAAGTACAGCGTTTATAAGTTCTTTAGTAGTGGTTTTTCCATTGCTTCCGGTAAGGGCTACAATGGGAATATCCAGATGTTTTCTATGCGTGTGAGCGAGTTCCTGAAGTGTTTTAAGTACATCTTCAACCAAAATGATTTGGTCTGTTACGGCATATTCACTTTCGTCTACAATAGCCAGTTTAGCACCTTTATTTAGGGCTTCCTGAGCAAAGCTGTTACCGTTGAAGTTTTCACCTTTAAGTGCAAAAAACAGAGATTTTTTTTTGATTTTTCGGGTATCTGTGCTTACGCCGCTGCTTTGTATAAAATGATTATGAATTTGCTGAATGTTCATAGCTATGCATAAAAAACGCCCTATGCTTAGAAGGCAGAGGGCGTTGAATTAATACTTGAATCAAATTTAGTTACGTGGAGTTTTATTACTAGTAGATTTTGAACCTACACGTGACATAGCGTTTCTAAATCCAATGTCATCAGTAGCCATGGTCTGAGGCAAATATCTACGTTGAGCAGGGTCTAGCCAGTACTCACGATCTCTCCAGGAACCTCCTTTATAAACCCGTACTTCGTCATCTATGAGCGTGGTACGGTCGTTGGCCTTATCATACTCTTTAGTTAAGCCATCTTCACCTGCAGAGATTTTATTGATAGGAGAATCATACATACGATCGTTAGGGCTATCAGAATCTGAAAAACTCTGGTAGTAACGAGTTGATTGTTTATCACCATCTCTAAAGTTGCGGTTGTCACTTTCGGAGAATTGGGTTCTTAAATAGGTTTCATTATCATCAACAGGAACCTGAAGGATTTCGCCCGGAAGGTTACGTGCTACTATTTTTCCGTTTTCAAGGGTGTCATAAACAATATCTTCGGTGGTAAGTACCTTAACCGTGCCGTCGTCATTGATGGCGTTTTTGGTATACACGTTACCCCTGAAATAGTTGAAGTCGTTAAACTCATCGTCTACGATAGGTCTATATACGTCAGCAACCCATTCAGAAACGTTTCCGGCCATATCATAAAGACCATAATCGTTAGGCTCGTATGATTTAATTTCTGCGGTAATATCTGCGTTGTCGTCAGACCAGCCTGCAATACCACCGTAATCACCATCACCTTGTTTGAAGTTTGCTAATTGATCACCACGGGTTTTACGATTGCCTGATCGGGTATACGCACCATCCCAAGGATATTTCTTTCTACCCCGGTATACATTGTATTCTCTAAGGCCTACGAGACCCAATGCAGCATATTCCCATTCTGCTTCGGTAGGAAGACGATATTTTGTGGTCGAAATGATACCATCTTTCATTTGAACATAGATATCTTTAGCTTCAGAGCCACCAGGGTTATCTGCAGAAGCTTTTGGAGTATTCGCTTTTTCGCGACGCTCAGAAGCTTTACCTCCACGTATTACGTCATCCTGGCCACCATAAGTTAAACTAGGTGCTTGTAAATACGTATAAGTATCAAATGTAGATTCTGCATCAACATTGTATTTTGCGCCTTTTTGGGTATACCCCTCTTGTTCAAGAACATATTCGTTATAACGGTTTGTTCTCCAGTTTCCAAATTCAACAGCCTGAATCCAACTCACACCTACAACCGGATAGCGGGCATAGGCTGGGTGACGCAGGTAGTTTTCAGTCATAGTTTCGTTAAAACCAAGTCTGTTTCTCCAAACTAGAGTGTCTGGCAAAGCACCGTAATAAATGTTGCGGTAGTTGGCCTGCTCAGGAGGGAAAACCTTTTTTAGGTAATCGAGGTACTCCAAATACATAAGATTGGTTACCTCGGTTTCATCCATATAAAACGATTGTACGTGTTGCTGAGTTGGAGTATTGTTCCAATCGTGCATCACATCGTCCTGTACACGTCCCATGGTAAACGTACCTCCTTCGATAAAAATCAAACCGGGAGCAGCTTCCTGTTCTTTGTAATCGGTATTGGCCTGAAAGCCACCGTTTTTGTCATTGATGCTCCAGCCAGTGGCTCGAGAACTATTCTTGTAGTTCCTGCCATTGTTGCTACAGCCAATCAGAAGTAGGGTTGAAAAGCTTAAAACTATCGTTCTAAACGCAAGATTTCTGTTCATATTCTAAAACCTTTAAGAAAATTTGGGACTGCAATATACTATTAAAGGGCCCAAATTGCAATAAAATAATCACTTATGCAACGCATAACAATGTGATGTGTTACTTTTAGTTAGGATACTAAAACGCAGTTTAATACGGTTTAGTATAAAAGGCGTTCATATAGGTTGTATTAGATTTGCAATCCTAAAATCCTTTGAGAATTTGAAAATAAAAATTTCGCTTTTTCTTTTACTACTCGGTCAATGGCTTCTGGCTCAACAAGACCGCTACGTAATCAATTGGAGTGAGCCTGTGCAGGTAGGTAGCGCTTCACAGTCTGTGCGTGTGCCGGGTTTTGAAGCCGCCTATTTTAATTATAATCCGGTTTCTGGTATACAGTACAAACGCAGGTTAACTACGCGTAATTCGACAACGAGCCTTCGGTTGAAGGACGTAACGTATGAAGTAATAAGCCGTTCTCAAGTATTCGATCTTGATATGAGTGCGTTAAAATCTGAGCCTGATTTTTATTACCAAAACTCAGTTATTCGAGGTAAGAATAGTTTAGAATTCAGTCTTTCAACAATTGTAAATCAAAATGGAGTTCTTAAACGTGTACGTTCTTTTGAACTGACTTTTTCTGAGGCTCCCGCAAATCGAGGTTCTATCAAAACCTCACGAATTGAGAATTCTGTTTTGGCTTCCGGGAACTTTTACAAGTTTTATGTAGATACTACAGGTGTCTTTAAGATAACACGTGATTTTCTAAGGGATTTGGGTATGGATGTCAACAACATTAATCCCAGAAACTTAAAAATTTATGGTAACGGGGGTGCTATGTTGCCGCTTCGTAATCGTGATAACACCATTTTTGATCCTGTGGAAAACGCCATTAAAGTGGTGGGCGAAGAAGATGGAAGCTTTGATGCTGAAGATTATTTGTTGTTTTATGGCGAAAGCACGCGGCAGTTTAATGCTGAAAGTCTTACGCATATTAATCTTTACGACGATAAATCGTATTATTTCATTACGGCTGAAGGAGGTCCCGGCAGTCGAATTGGTAGCATGCCGCAGCCGGAAGCTACTCCAGATGTGACGATAAACACGTTTCAGGATTATCAATTCCATGAGCGTGACTTAGAAAATCTCCTGAATCTAGGGCGACGCTGGTTTGGAGAACGTTTCGATATTGAAGCTGAGCAGGCATTTTCATTTTCTTTTCCTAATAGAGTAGTGACCGAGCCGGTCGAACTTCGCGTTTATGTAGTCGCGATATCCGAATCACAAACTTCATTTTCGGTCAATTTGAACGGTAATCCGGTGCGAACGCTCAATCTTTTGCCGATTAACGAATCGCAATTAGCCCGAGGGGCTGACTATGATAGTTTCTTGAGTTCGTCAAATCCGGCTTTGACAGCAATTGGAGATGAACTTAACGTGCAATTAACTTATTCCAATAATGGAAACCCTTCTAGTGAAGGCTATCTTGATTTTATTGCCGTTGAGGCAACCCGGCGCCTTGAGGGCACCCGTGGGCAGTTTAAATTCAGCAGCAAAGATGCCCAGCTTTCGCAGGGTGTAGGTCTTTATACCCTGAGTAATGCTTCGGGATATACTGAAATTTGGGATGTTACAGATCGCAGAGCGATTACCTCGGTTTCAAATGCCGAAAACTCAAATCAATTTTCTTTTAAAGCCGAGTTAGGTCAGGAACGAAACTATCTGGCGGTTTATGAAAATGATTTTTTTGTCCCGCTTCGCGAAAACGGCAATGCGCTGATTTCAAATCAAAATTTAAAAGGAACCATTTTGGCCAATGGAGGAGTAGAATATCTAATGATTACTTCTGAAGCTTTACGCCCACAGGCCGAAAAACTCGCTGCACACAACCGAAATTTCAGAAGCTTAAATGTGGCAGTGGCAACTCTGGATGAAATATACAACGAATTCAGCTCCGGTAAACAAGACATTGGCGCAATACGTAATCTGGCGCGCTATGTCTATGAAAACCAAAACGCTGGTGAAAACCGGCTGCAGTATCTTTGCCTGTTTGGTGACACTTCATTTGATTATAAAGATCGAATTGCAAACAACAATAATATCGTACCCACTTTTAATACCTATCAAAGTTTTTCTCCGGCGCAATCCTATATGAGTGATGATTTTTACGGCTCTTTAGACCCTGATGAAGGTGTGATAGAAGATAATAGTCCTGCCGGTAACGGAGGTTTTGATAGACTCGACCTGGCTGTAGGGCGTATTTTGGCAGACTCCCCGCAACTTGCAAATGAGGTAGTTGATAAAATAATTAGCTATGACCAGCCTTCGTCATTAGGGAGGTGGCGAAATAATTTTGTGCTTATCTCCGATGATGTGGATTTAGCTTGGGAATTCCGGGAGCTTGAATCTACAATTGATGCTTTGGGAGACCAGATTCAGCAGGAGAAGCCTTTTATAAACGTAAAGAAAATACACAGCGACAGTTTCAGACAGGAAGCTTCTGCCGGGGGTGACCGTTATCCGGAGGTTAATAAAGCCATAGCCGATGCGCTTGAAGTGGGAGCTTTGGTGATGACATATTTGGGCCACGGTGGCGAAAATACACTGGCCTCCGAATTTATTTTTACCCGGCAAAATGCCGAAAACTTAAAGAACCGGGAGCGTTTACCGGTAATAGTGACGGTAACCTGTGAGTTTACACGTTTTGATAATCCCAATCGGGAAGCCGCGGGAGAGGCACTATTCTGGAATCCCGAAGGTGGAGCTGTGGGTTTGGTGGCGACTACACGTGAAATTTCGGTTAGGCTGGGGGTTACCTTCAATGAAAAACTGGCGTCCAATTTATTTTCTTTTGGTACAAACACCGTTAAAAGTGTGGCTGAAAATCTACGAGAGACTAAAAATCAAATCAATGATGACAACCGTCGGGTGATTTTCTTTATCGGCGACCCGGCTATGAAACTGGGCTTTGCAAAACCCAGTGTAAGACTTACTGCAATTAATGATGTCCCGCTGAGTCAACCTGTTGATACCCTAAAAGCACTTAGCCGAATCAAGTTGAGTGGAGAAGTTGTAGATGCTTCGGGGCAACGCATTGCGGGTTATGAAGGGGATCTTTCGGCTACGGTTTATGATAAGTATGTTGATCGCCAGACCCTTGGCAATGATGGTACGCAGGGTGCAAATGGAGAATTGTTAATTCTCGATTTTAAAGAGCTTGGCCCTATTTTATACCGAGGTCAGGCCAGGGTTTCAGATGGTAATTTTGATCTCGAGTTTGTGGTGCCTAAGGATGCCGCAATTCCGCTAGGCAATGGAAGGGTTAATTTTTACAGTAAGCGTGATGGTATTTTTGAAGATCAGGCAGGGGCAAATGAGCGTATTTTGGTTGGTGGTTTAAATGAAAATGCTCCTGAAGACAATCAGGGTCCGCTAATTGAACTCTACATGAATGATGAGAGTTTTGTAAATGGAGGGATTACCAATTCATCACCTACCCTTTTGGTAAAGCTTGAAGATGAAAATGGAATAAATACGGCCGGAGGCATAGGTCACGACCTGGTTGCGATACTTGATGGTGATGAGGAAAACCCGATCATTCTCAATGATTTCTACGAAAGTGACACCGATAACTTTAATATTGGTAAAGCGCTGCGCACGCTGCGTGATTTAGAGCCGGGTTTGCATATAGTGACGGTGATCGCCTGGGATACATATAATAATTCGTCAACCGCTGACCTTCAGTTTGTAGTTGCGGGTGATACAGAATTGAAGCTTGAAAATGTATTAAATTACCCCAACCCTTTTGTGAATTATACCGAGTTTTGGTTTAATCATAACCGCCCCTTTGAGCCGCTTGATGTGCAGGTGCAAATCTTTACGGTTACGGGTAAGGTGGTGAAAACCATTAATCAAATGGTAACGACGACCGGCTTTTTATCGCGGGAAATAACCTGGGACGGCCTGGATGATTTTGGGCAAAAAATAGGAAAAGGCGTCTACGTATATAAGATTACCGTTAAATCTACGTTAACGAATAAGAAAGTTGAAAAGTTTGAGAAGTTAGTTGTTCTGTAAGCTTTAAAATATATATTTGTCAACATACGCCTTATTTAATGAATAAATTTTTACTCGCGCTAGGTTTTTTTTCAACACTACAGGTATCAGTATTTGCTCAGGAGGTAGAAGGTAGACCCATTACTACGGGTGTTCCGTTTTTGGCTATTGCAGCAGATGCTCGTGCCGCAGGTCTGGGTGATCAGGGTGTCGCAACAAAAGCTGATGCCTATTCACAACAATGGAATCCGGCTAAGTATGCTTTTATAGAACAGCAACAGGGGGTGGGATTTAGTTATACGCCTTATCTAAATCAAATTGTAGACGACATTTTTTTAGGGCAAATAACCTATTACAATCGTATTAATGATCGCAGTGCATTTGCGGGTAGTTTTAGATATTTTGGGTTGGGTGATATTGAGTCTATTCAGAATAGTAATCCATCACAGGAAGAGCTAGAAAACCCTCTATTGTTAAGTCCTAATGAATTTACTTTGGATGTATCTTATGCTTTGCGGTTAGGCGATCGTTTTGCTATGTCTGTTACTGGCCGGTATTTACGTAGCGATTTAAAACTTCAGGTAAGTGATGAAGATGCGAGTGCTGCGGGTTCGATAGGTGTAGATATTGCCGGATTTTACCAATCTGAAGAGATTACCTATAATGACTTTGACGGGCGCTGGCGCGGAGGATTTAATATTTCAAACATTGGTCCAAAAATAAAGTATGACGAAGCAGGTCAGGAAAACTTTTTGCCTACAAATCTCAGGCTGGGAGGAGGTTTTGATTTTATTCTGGATCCCTATAACGTGATTGGGGTTGGTCTTGAGTTTAATAAGTTACTGGTGCCTTCTCCGCAGGACTTTAATAACGATGGAGTCATTGATGGTACAGATGCGGAAGAATATCAATCTATTGGTTTTCTGGAGGGAATGTTTCAATCCTTTGGTGATGCGCCAAATGGATTTAGCGAAGAATTAAAAGAAGTAACCTGGTCGCTGGGAGCAGAATACAAGTATGCAGATGTTTTTGCTTTTCGAATGGGTTATTTTAACGAAAGCGATTTGAAAGGTGCTCGCAAATTCGGAACATTAGGTCTTGGGTTTAAATATACATCCATAGATGTTGACGTATCCTATTTGTTCTCAACTTCTCAAGTACGTAATCCTTTGGAAAATACGTTGCGAATTGGTTTGACGTTCAGTTTTGGAGATGAATATTCTGAATATTAATAGTTGGGGAAATCATTAAAAATAGAACTTAATCTGGAGCGCTTTGAGCAACTTGAAGAGCTTCCTGACCAGGTGCGGGATTTATTTCGCGTTGCTGTCGAAGCCCGTGAAGCTGCCTATGCACCGTATTCTAATTTTCACGTAGGTGCTGCGCTTTTGCTTGCTAATGGTGAAATCATCAAAGGGAATAATCAGGAGAATGCAGCTTACCCTTCAGGTTTGTGTGCCGAGCGTACTGCGGTTTATTACGCCGGTGCAAACTATCCCGAGGTGGAGATTGTAATGATGGCTATTTCAGCGAAAGCTAAAGATAAAGAAACTGATGTTCCAATTCCGCCATGCGGAGCCTGCAGACAGGCGCTTGCTGAGTATGAAGTGAAGCAGGCTAAGCCTATTGAAGTTTATTTCAGAGGTGGCAGCGGACCTATTTTAAAGAGTTCTTCGGTGGAAAATTTACTTCCTTTATTATTTACGCAGAAATTCCTCTAATTTCACAATAAAATTCTGCTTTAGCTTGATTTGTTTCAATGTCCTGCCGGGCATTAGTTTAGGTTATTTTTTCGCCCAAAGCCTTTCTCACTTCCTTTTGAAAATACTATTTTTGTGGTTCGTTGTTTTAAACAGCAGTGGTATAGATAAACCCATTATTAATGAAAGAAATCACAAAAGAAGTATACCTGAACTGGTATGAGGAGATGTCCTTCTGGCGCAAGTTTGAAGATAAGTTAGCACAAGTTTATATTCAGCAGAAAGTTCGCGGATTCCTGCACCTGTATAACGGGCAGGAAGCAATACTAGCAGGAGCACTGCACGCGATGGACCTTACCAAAGATAAAATGATCACAGCTTACCGTAATCACGTGCAACCTATAGGGATGGGAGAAGATCCCAAGCGTGTAATGGCTGAGCTCTATGGTAAAAAAACCGGAACTTCAATGGGATTGGGTGGTTCTATGCACATATTTTCTAAAGAACACCGTTTCTATGGAGGTCATGGTATCGTGGGAGGTCAGATTCCACTGGGTGCCGGTCTTGCATTCGGAGATAAATATTTCAAGAGAGATGCGGTAACCCTTACCTTTTTTGGTGATGGCGCTGCTCGTCAGGGTTCGCTTCACGAGACCTTTAATATGGCGATGAACTGGAAATTACCTGTGGTTTTCTGTGTTGAAAATAACGGGTATGCGATGGGAACTTCCGTAAAACGAACTGCAAACCATGAAGATATTTGGAAACTGGGCTTAGGTTACGAGATGCCTTGCGGTCCTGTTGATGCGATGAATCCGGTTGCTGTGGCTGAAGCTTTTGACGAAGCTATAGCGCGTGCACGTCGAGGTGATGGTCCTACATTCTTAGAATTGAAAACCTATCGATACAGAGGTCACTCGATGAGTGATGCTCAAAAATACAGAACGAAAGATGAGGTGGCAGAATATCAGAAAATTGACCCGATTACTCAGGTTAAAGATATTTTGTTAGAGAAAAAATATGCTACCGAAGAAGAATTAAAAACAATTGACAAGCGTGTTAAAAAGCGCGTTGCCGAGTGTGAAAAATTTGCTGATGAGAGCGAATTCCCCGAAACTAACATTATGTATGATGTAGTTTACGAGCAGGAAGACTATCCATTTTTAGCACATAAACCTGAATAAATCATGGCAGAAGTAATTAATATGCCCCGCCTTAGTGATACAATGGAAGAAGGAACCGTTGCATCATGGCTTAAGAAAAAGGGAGATAAAGTAGAAGAAGGTGATATCCTTGCTGAGATTGAGACGGACAAAGCCACGATGGAATTTGAGTCTTTCTACGAAGGAACACTTTTACATATAGGTATACAGGAAGGAGAGACTGCAAAGGTTGATGCTTTGCTCGCTATTATTGGTGAGGAAGGAGAAGATATTTCCGGATTATTAGACGGAAGTTCAGACTCAGGTTCTGATGATGAAAAATCAGAAGACACGGAAGATTCTGAAGATGCTGATGAGAACGAAGAAGAATCTGATGAAGCTTCGGAAGATTCAGATGACGACTCTGCAGATGAAGACAGCAGTAGCTCAGAAGTGCCTGAAGGTGTTGAGGTGGTAACGATGCCACGTTTGAGCGATACTATGGAAGAAGGTACTGTTGCATCCTGGTTGAAAAAAGAAGGAGATAAAGTCGAGGAAGGTGATATTCTTGCAGAAATAGAAACCGATAAGGCGACTATGGAGTTTGAATCTTTCTATAAAGGAACTTTGCTTCATATCGGTATTCAGGAAGGGGAAACTGCAAAAGTAGATTCGCTTTTAGCTATCATTGGTCCTGAGGGAACAGATGTTTCCGGTGTAATCAGTGGAGCCAAATCTGGTAGCTCTAAAAAGGAGTCTTCTAAAAAAGAAGAAAAGCCGAAACAAAAAGAGGAGCCCAAAAAACAAGAAGCTAAGAAAGAGGAGCCTAAGCAAAAAGAGGCACCTAAGAAAGAGGAATCAAAATCTGCTTCTAAAAATACATCTTCAAGTGACGGGCGTATTTTTGCTTCGCCATTAGCTAAGAAATTAGCCGAGGAAAAAGGCATTGACCTTGGTAAAGTTTCGGGTAGTGGTGAGAACGGCCGTGTGGTTCGTAAGGATATAGAAAACTATACTCCTGCAGCTTCAGGCGGTGGTGTACAACAATTTGTTGCTACCGGTGAGGAGAGCTACGAAGACGTGAACAACTCACAAATGCGTAAGGCGATTGCGAAGTCTTTAGGTAAATCTAAGTTTACCGCTCCGCATTATTACCTGAACGTCGAGTTTGATATGGAAAATATGATTGCGTTCCGTAGCCAATTCAATCAACTTCCTGACACGAAGGTTTCCTATAATGATATGATCATCAAGGCAGTAGCGATTTCTTTAAAACAGCATCCACAGGTAAACTCACAGTGGTTTGATGATAAAATGCGTCTGAATCACCACGTACACATTGGTGTTGCTGTAGCTGTACCTGATGGACTTGTAGTGCCTGTGGTAGAGTTTGCAAATGAAAAATCATTACAGCAAATCAATGCTGAGGTTAAAGAGCTTGCAGGTAAAGCCCGTAACAAAAAACTTAAGCCTGAAGAAATGCAAGGTAGTACCTTTACCATTTCTAACCTGGGTATGTTTGGAATCACAAACTTTACTTCAATTATCAACCAACCTAACTCAGCGATCTTGTCTGTAGGTGCGATTATTGAAAAGCCTGTGGTTAAAAACGGCCAGATTGTGGTGGGCAATACGATGACGTTGTCTATGGCTTGTGATCACCGTACGGTTGATGGTGCGACGGGAGCACAGTTTTTACAAACGTTGAAAACCTACATAGAGAATCCTGTTTTGATGTTAACTTAATTCAAATCTGGAATAATTATAACTTTAAAATCCTGTCTATTATGGCGGGATTTTTTATATTGAAACTTATGAGAAAATTAGTTTTAAGCGCTTGTGGCGCTCTTTTAATTGCCTGCGGGAGCACAAGTCCGGTAAAGCCCGTTGATGATGGTGCAGCTCAGAATGCCTCAAATGGGTATAAAGTTCCGACTAACAACGGAACTGAGGAAGTCCTTTTTAAACCAACCGAAAAATTACCAACATCTAAAGATTTTAAGCAGTATGTGAATGCTGATGCTTTGCGTAAAGATGTTGAGTTTTTAGCTTCTGATGCCTTAAAGGGTCGTGAAACCGGAACTACGGAAATCGACGAGGCAGCCACATATATCATAAAGGCATTTCAGGATGCAGGGATTCAACCCTATTTTACTTCATACCGTGATAAGTTTGATGCCAAAGGAAAAGCAGGCTACAATGTGGTAGGTGTTTTAGAGGGTACAGATCCGGAGCTTAAGGATGAGTACGTAATTATTGGAGCACATTACGATCACATTGGTACTGCTGAGGCTGAAAATGGAGATGTTATCGCCAACGGTGCCAATGATAATGCTTCAGGTACTGCAACGGTGATGGCTTTAGCTCATTATTTCGCCAAGGCGAAAACAAACAAGCGCAGTATTTTATTTACGCTCTTTTCTGCTGAAGAAATGGGTCTACTGGGTTCAGCTCATCTTGCAGAGCGTTTGAAAAGTACTTCAATTACACCCTATGTGATGTTTAATATTGAAATGGTAGGCTTGCCGATGAAAGATAAAGACTATACGCTGTATCTTACCGGATATGAGAACAGTAACCTGGCTAAAAAATTCAATAGCTACGCAGGTGCAAATGTTTTAGGCTTTTTGCCGCAGGCTAAACAATACAATTTATTTAAGCGTAGCGATAACTATGCTTTTTACCAGGCTTTTAAAATCCCTGCACAAACAGTTTCAACTTTTGACTTCACCAATTTTGATCACTATCACAAAGTGGGGGATGAAGCTTCTTTAATGGATTATCAGCATATGGCCAATGTTGCCAATCAATTAATTCCCGGTCTCGAGGGAATTTTAACAACACCCACCGAAGAAATAAGCTGGAATGAGTAAAAAAATTATAGTTACAGGAACCAGCCGGGGCATTGGCCTCGAGTTAGTGAAGCAACTTGTAGAGCAGGGGCATCAGGTTTTAGCGCTTTCGCGAAATGAAAAACCCTGTACGGAACTTGGTTTGGAGCAGGTGACCGCTTTTTCTTTTGATATTGCTTCTGAGACTGATTTGAAAAAGGTTCAGGATTGGGTGAAAACGGAATGGAAAACTGTAGATGTTCTCATTCACAATGCCGGCGCTTTAGTAAATAAGCCTTTTAATGAGCTCACTGCGACAGATTTTCAAAAGGTATATGAGGTTAATGTGTTTGGCGTAGCTCATTTAACTCAGGCGGTTTTACCGTATATGCATGCCGGTTCACATGTGTTAACTATAAGCAGTATGGGCGGTGTACAGGGTAGTGCCAAGTTTCCCGGGCTGGCAGCTTACAGTTCTAGCAAAGGGGCGGTAATTACACTAAGTGAATTACTGGCTGAAGAATATAAAGAACAGGGTATAGCTTTTAATGTATTAGCACTTGGGGCTGTACAAACCGAAATGCTTGAAGAAGCATTTCCTGGTTATCAGGCGCCACTTCAGCCTGATGAGATGGCGGCGTATATTGCAAATTTTGCCCTAACGGCACACAAATTCTATAACGGCAAGGTTTTACAGGTTTCAGCCTCCACACCCTGATGAAAACAATTTTGACTCGATACATACCTGAACAGGCAGTTGATCCGGTTTTTGAACTGATCAAAAGCTTTGGGGTACATCTTAAAATTGTAAATGAACGAGTTACCCGTCACGGGGATTACCGTAAAATGCCCGATGGTGGGCATCAGATTACTGTTAATGCCAATCTCAATAAGTATCGATTTCTCATAACGCTCATTCATGAAATTGCACATTTGGTAGCGTTTAAAAAATTTGGGAGTTGCATCAAGCCACATGGCACCGAATGGAAATACAGCTTTCAGCAATTAATGCTTCCGTTTATACGACCTGAAATCTTTCCCAAACAGCTTTTGCCACTTATTGCCAATCACTTTAAAAACCCGAAAGCAAGCAGCGATACAGACGCCCGTTTGTCTTTGGCACTTAAAGAATTTGATCCGCCTAGTGATAAAAACTATATATTTGAACTACCAAAAGGCAGTCTGTTTAAAATTTACAACGGAAAGGTTTTTGAAAAGGGAAATAGGGTTGTAAAACGCTATGAATGCAAAGAGACTACAACCGGAAAAATCTACTTATTTCAGCCTAATGCAGAGGTCGAACTTTTAAAATAAGCACATGACTAAAAACGACAATTATTACGCAATAATTATGGCCGGGGGAGTTGGTTCCCGATTTTGGCCTTTAAGTAAGGCCAATTATCCCAAGCAATTTCATGATATTTTAGGCGCAGGCGAAACTCTCATTGAGCGTACGTTTGGCAGATTATCACAAACCGTACCTGCAGACAATGTTTTGGTGCTTACCAATGAGAAGTATAAAGCCCTTGTTAACGAGCAATTACCTAAGGTTAAGGATCAAAATATCGTTTTGGAGCCCGCAATGCGCAACACTGCACCGTGTATATTACTTGCTGCGCTTAAGATTTATAAAAATAATCCGGATGCAGTAATGATCGTTGCTCCAAGTGACCACTGGATCGAGGATGAAAAATCCTTTCTCAATGATTTGGAAACCGGATTTAAAGCTTGTGAACAGGATGTTTCCGAAGAAAAATTACTGGTGACTTTAGGTATTGAACCTACATTTCCACATACGGGTTACGGTTATATTCAATACACCGCTGGCGATTCTGCAGTAAAACAGGTTAAGGCGTTTAAAGAGAAACCCGATTATGAGACTGCCAAGCAGTTTCTGGCCGAAGGTAATTATTCCTGGAATGCAGGTATTTTTATTTGGAGTGCCAGAGCGATTATTGAAGCATTTGAAAAATACCTTCCTGAGATGTATGCCCTTTTCAATTCAGGTTATGACGCTTTGAATACGGATGCTGAGGCGGCATTTATTGCTGAAAACTATGGAAAGGCTGAAAACATCAGCATTGACTACGGGATCCTCGAAAAAAGTAAAAATGTTGGGGTAATTCCGGCGACTTTTGACTGGAGTGATCTGGGTGCCTGGGGTGCCCTTTACGACAATCTGGAAAAAGATGAATCTGAAAATGTAGTGGTCAATGCCCGATGCATTAAAAAAGATGTTCGCGGTAACCTCATTCGTTCTGATAAAGGAAAGGTTGTGGTTGTCGAGGGTCTTGAGGATTATATCATCGTTGACAGTAAAGATGTTTTGGTTATCATGCCTAAATCCAAAGAGCAGGACGTAAAATTGATGCGTGCCGCTGTGGCTGAAAAATTTGGTGAAGATTTAGTTTAAATCAATTCATGGAAGATCAATCAAAACGGGAAAACTCAAATTCAACAGATTCTGAGACAGTTTCCAATGAGGCTGTAAAGCGTGATGCTAAAAGTTTGTGGCAAAATAGCCGTGTTTTTTTGTCAGAACTTTTAGACATACGTCAGGATACCGACCGCGATTCTACCATTGAAGCGGTTAAAAAAGATATCTCGTTTAAAGGACATAATGCCTGGATTCTCATTTTTGCCATTTTTGTAGCTAGTATTGGTCTTAATGTGGGCAGTACAGCAGTTATCATCGGTGCGATGTTAATCTCACCACTTATGGGGCCAATTGTGGGTGCCGGACTATCGCTGGCGATTAATGATGTCGAAATGCTGCGGAGATCTATGATCAACCTTGCGGTGATGGTTTCTTTGAGTGTGCTTACGGCGTTTATTTACTTTTTACTCATTCCGCTTAAAGCAGACAATTCAGAACTTTTAGGAAGAACCTATCCTACCATTCTTGATGTTCTGGTAGCGATTTTTGGTGGTCTGGCGCTTATTGTGGCTAAAACTAAAAAAGGGACTATTGCCAGCGTGATTTTTGGGGTGGCCATTGCTACGGCTTTGATGCCACCATTGTGTACTGTAGGATATGGATTGGCTATTGGTAATGGTGCCTATGCTACAGGAGCCTTGTATCTATTTTCAATCAATGCGGTTTTTATAGCGCTCTCTACTTTTGTTGTTTCCAAGCTATTGGGCTTCCCAATGGTGAAATATGCCAACTCGCGAAGAAGACGCTTCATCAGTCAAATGGCTTCTGCTATCGGAATTATTGTAATGGTGCCCAGTATGTTTCTGTTCTACAACCTGTATAAGGAACAGGTGTTTAAAAACGAAGCTACAAACTTTGTTGAAGAAAACATACAGCACGATGGGACTTCGATTCTAAGCCCTAATATCGACTACAAGGATAAGAAGGTAGAATTGTTTCTTATTGGTAATCTGGTGTCTAAAAGTACAATCGCCAAATGGGAAAAAGAATTTTCTGAAAATCCGAAACTTGCTGTTGCCGAGCTTCGCATCAACCAGGGGGCTGACCAAAGCACAGCCATGGCAGAGGAGTTAAGCAATCAGGTTAAAACCGGAATCTTAGAAGATTTGTACGCCAATAACCAGCAGGCTATTGCAGATAAAAATCAACAGATTTTACTTTTGGAAAATGAGTTAAACCGGCTCAAGTCGGCTGCTTTACCTTTTCAGAGCCTAAGTGAAGAAGTGCACGTAAACTATGAAGATATTGAGCGCTTTGGATTTTCAAATACCATTAATACCAATTTTGAAAAAGCCGATACGATCCCCACTTTTATGATTGAGTGGAAGCCATCTTTGTCTGAAGTTCAAAAGCGAAAAGAAGAACAGAAATTAAAAGCCTGGTTGAAGCTAAAATATAAATTAGATACACTTGCAATCTCTCGTTATTGATGCTCTTTAATAACGGCCTCCCGTACTTTTTTGAATAGATCTGAAGAATACACAAAGTTGGTAACATCCTCGTTATCGGTTCTGAAAATGGTGTCTTTAGAACCTTCCCAGGCTAAATGCCCTTTTTGAAGAAAGACTATTTTTTCACCAATCTCCATAACTGAGTTCATATCGTGCGTGTTGATAATCGTGGTGATATCATACTCGTGGGTGATTTCCTGCACCAAATTATCAATCAGGGTTGCTGTACGCGGATCAAGGCCTGAGTTAGGCTCATCGCAAAATAAGTACTTTGGGTTATTTACAATGGCACGTGCGATTGCAACCCGTTTCTGCATACCGCCAGAGATTTCAGAAGGTAATTTATTATTAGCATTGATGAGGTTTACCCGTTTGATTACCTCATTAGCGCGCTCGCGACGTTCTGCTTTGCGTTGTTTAGTAAACATTTTAAGTGGGAACATAATATTTTCTTCTACTGTCATGGAGTCAAAAAGAGCACTGCCTTGAAATACCATTCCCATCTGTTCACGCAGGGTACGCTGCTTCTCAGAAGATAAATCGGAGTACGCTTCCCCGTCGTAAACAATTCTGCCCTCCGTAGGTCTAAAAAGGCCTAGTAAGCATTTTAAAAACACGGTTTTGCCCGAGCCAGACTGGCCAATGATCAAATTGGTTTTTCCTTTTTCAAATTTGGTCGAAATTCCCTTTAGAACGAGTTCATCGCCACCAAATCCTTTTTTTAAATCCTTAACTTCAATCATTAGCTTAAAAGTAATTGGGTGATTAGATAGTTTGAGAGAATGATAAATACACTCGTCCATACAAACGAAGTCGTACTGGCTTTACCAACCTCAAGTGCTCCGCCCTTCATATAGTATCCAAAATAGGACGGAATGGTCGCCAGTAATAAGGCAAAAATAAAGGTCTTTATAAATGCATAAACCAGTTGGAAAGGAACAAAATCTTCCTGAAGCCCTTGAATAAATTGATCTCCTGTAGCAAACCCTCCTAAAACCGAGGCTGCATAACCACCCACAATACCCAGAAACATGGCTATAGCTATGACAAAAGGGTAGAAGAGCATCGCAATAATCTTAGGAAAAACCAAATAGTTTAGCGAGTTGATGCCCATTACCTCCAGTGCGTCTATCTGCTCAGTAACCCGCATAGTGCCGATGCTTGAGGTAATGAAAGACCCCACCTTTCCGGCCATAATAATCGAGATAAAAGTAGGAGCAAACTCGAGTATAATCGATTGTCTTGACGCAAAACCAATGAGTGATTTTGGTAGAATAGGATTGTCCATATTCAACGCGGTTTGAATCGCAACTACACCACCCACAAAAAATGAGATAAAGCAAACAATTCCTAGCGAGCCGATGATCAGATCGTCAATTTCTTTTAAAATAAGATTTCTAAGTACAGAGGTTTTGGTAGGTTTTATAAAAACACCCTTAATCATCATAAAATAAGCACCGATCTCTTTCAGGTATCCCATAGTGTATTTTTCAGGTTTAAAAATAGCAAAAATAGACGGGAAGGCTATTTAAGATTAACTTAATCTTATTATTGGTATAAAGCCTTAGTTTTGCAGGGTAAAACTGCAGATTATGAAATTTACGAGTATTAAAATGCTTCTTTTTGGTCTTGCTGCACTTAGCTTTAAGCCTGCAGATGCACAGACAGCTTCCCAGAAGCCTAAACTAGTTGTGGGTATTGTTGTTGATCAGATGCGATTCGATTACCTCACCCGTTTTGAAGCGCAATTCGGTGACAGGGGTTTTAAACGTTTGATGTCAGACGGGTTTGAGTGTCGCAACAATCATTTTAACTACGTGCCTACCTACACCGGGCCCGGTCACGCTTCTATTTATACCGGTACAACTCCGGCCAATCATGGTATTATTTCAAACAATTGGTATAATAAATTTGAAAAGCAGCAAGTGTATTGCGCGGGCGACACCACAGTAGCTTCGGTAGGTGTAGACGGCCCGGCAGGGCAGATGTCTCCGCATCGTATGCTCACAACAACGATTACAGATCAAAACCGTTTGCATACCCAAATGCGTGGTAAAACCATTGGTGTTTCATTAAAAGATCGTGGTGCAATTCTTCCGGCGGGGCATACCGCCAATGCGGCGTATTGGTTTGAAGGTGGAGATGAAGGCAAGTGGATTACCAGTACTTTTTATATGGATCAATTGCCAAAATGGGTGCAGGAGTTTAACGCTTCCGCGAAAGCGAAAAATTACCTGAAAGAATGGAATACCCTCAAGCCAATTGAAACTTACGTAGAAAGCGGGGCAGATCTTAATACTTATGAAGGTGGATTCAGAGGTAAGGAAGATGCTGTTTTTCCTTATGATTTGGAGAAATTAGCTCCAGAAAATGGAGGTTACACCCTTTTAAAATCAACACCCTACGGAAATAATTTGACTACCGATTTTGCGCTTGAAGCCTTGGATGCTGAAGCGTTAGGACAGGACTCAGATACTGATTTTCTGGTGGTGAGCTATAGTGCGACCGATTATGTGGGTCACAATTTTGGTGTTAACTCTAAGGAGGTTGAGGATATGTACGTACGACTCGATCTTGATCTGGAACGTTTGCTTGATGCCTTAGATAAAAAAGTGGGCGAGGGCAATTATACCGTATTTCTTACCGCAGACCATGGGGCAGTAAATGTACCGGCGTATTTAAGTGCAAACAGGATTCCGTCAGGCTATTTTGATAACCGCGCCTTTGCAACTGCGCTCAATGAGTTTATAGTTTCTGAGTATGGAAAAGAAGATTTGATTGAAGATATTTCAAATTATCAGGTGTTTTTTAATTATGAAAATCTGCAGGAAGCGGGTGTAAATCCGGAAGAACTACAAAAGAAAATTGCACATTTTGCCTTGCAATACGATCTAATGGACAAGGTGTACACACGCGCCGAACTCAATCAGGCAAATTATACAAGCGGTGTAGCAGCTTTAATTCAAAAAGGCTTTAATCAAAAGCGTAGTGGCGATGTATTTTTAGTGCTTGACCCCGGAGTTATCAGTTATTCGCGTACCGGCTCTACGCACGGCTCGGCATTTTCTTACGATACACACGCGCCGCTCTTGTTTTACGGAGCAGGAATTAAAAAAGGCAAAACTTATAAGCTCACCGAAATCCCGGATATCGCGCCGACCATTGCAGCTTTGTTAGGTATTGAATTCCCAAACGGAACCACAGGTACTATAATTACTGAAGTTTTAGAATAATTTCTCCCGGATCTTATTCCACCGGAGTTTACGTATAAAGGCACCTTCTTTTTCATTAACCAGAAAAGGAAGGTGTTTTTGTTTGGCTCTCAAGTAACCACTTAGATAATTTTTAAAAAGCTTGGGGCTCTTTTTGCGCAACGCCAGTTTTGCCGAAGCGATAAGTGTAAGCAAAAAGCCGTAACGCATTCCGTAAAATGCCTCGCCTTGTTTGTATTTAGCTTTAGTCGAATAGGTATGCCCGGTAGGTTTGAGGTGTTTTACCTGTAAATCGGGATTTGTGCCCACTTCCCAACCGTGGTATTGCGCTAGCAATTCGTCTAAGGTATCCCAGCCCATAGCCGTTTTGAGTCCGCCAATGGCTTCAAAACAGGCTTTACGATAGCATTTGAGAGCACCGCGTATATGATCTTTATTGGTGAGGTTTTCTAATTCCCAATTTCCGTTGCGTTCTACATAGCAGAAGCCGCCGTACATTCCAAGTTTGGGATTTTGGGAAAAAGCGTCTTTGATGGTTTCCAAATAATTTTCAGGAAAAATAAGATCTGCGTCAAATTTACACAGTAGATCATAGTCAGTATTTAGTTGGTTAAGACCGTAGTTAAATGCCTGCACGACTTTGCTTCCGGGAAGGTGAGCAGCTTCAGAATTCTTTTCGACCAATTCTACTTCGGGATGCTTTTCAGCATATGAAGCTATGATTTGAGGAGTTTCATCAGTGCTTCCATCATCAACCACAATAATTTTTTCGGCTTTGAACGTTTGAGCCAAAAGGGAGTCGAGTGTTTTATGTATTAAATCGGCCTCGTTATACGCCGGTATGATGATTGCTATTTTCATTTCCGCTCTGCGTAAATTAAATAGTAGCGCGGTGTAAACAGTCGCAAAAGTGGGCGAAAACCCAATTTCTTCACAGGATGGGTAAATTGTTTGCGTCTTTTTATTTCCCAGCCAGATTTTTCCAACAGCCAGTCAAACTGCCAATCTTCAAACTCGTGATAATGCCGGTCCCATTTATCGGTTTTGCTGCGATAGGCGGGAGCAAACCACAGTTTAAGCGGAATACTGGCCACGAGTTTATCGGTTTTAATATCCTTCAGCACATTAAGTGGAGCGAGTAAATGTTCGAAAATTTCAAAAGCGGTAACTGCATCGGCATTGGTATTCTGTACAGCATCTGTATTCAGATCAAGGTCTTCACCGCTTGTGTTAGTCACCTGATAACCTTCTTTTTTCATGATTTCAGAAAATGGATTTTCAACCCCGAGGTCCAATACGGTGCTGCCGGATGGTAGCACTTCTTTTAAAAAAGCTGCCGTGATGGCAAAGCGTTTACTAGGAAAGGTTTTTTCGTACACAGTATGCAGGTTACAAATTTGTAATGGCAAAAGTAAGAGTTGTACCCCAATGGTAGGGCTATATTTTTGGTTTTTGAAAATACGGGTTATGAGGTTTAACTCGATCTTATTTGTTTAAATTTGCATCGCGATAGCACGATCTATTATTCTATTATGGCAGACCACCAACTCGATCCCACAAAATGGGTGGATAAATATTCAGATTACCTCTACAACTACACGATTGTGAAGGTAAACGATAAAGAGGTGGCTGAAGATATCATTTCAGAAACCTTTCTGGCGGGCTTAAAGTCGATGAAGAACTTTAAAGGGGAGGCCAGTGAGCGTACCTGGCTGATTTCGATTTTAAAGCGAAAAATTATAGATTACTACCGTAAAATCAACTCTAAAAAAGGAAAGGCTGAAGTACGGGTTAATTACAATAGTGATGAGGATTCTGGAGACTGGCTTGAAGAGCGTGTCGCAGATCCTTTTGATCGTACCGCAGAAGATGATTTAGAAAACACTGAACTGGGTGTGGCGATCTATGCGTGTATTGACAAATTGCCCGAAAAGCAGGCTGCAATTTTCAAGAAAAAAACCATAGAAGGTCAGGATACCGAAACTATTTGTAAAGAATTTAATATCACGCCGTCTAATCTGTGGGTAATCATTCACCGAGCCCGTACAGCACTGGCAAGTTGCTTAGAAGAAAACTGGTTATAAACGATGAAACTATTTGTAGATTGTAAAAAAGCCGGGCACCTTTGTGATAAAGGGCAGTATGATGATGCCTCCTTTTTTGATAAGTTGAAAGTGCGCTTTCACAATTTGGTTTGTAAACACTGTGCAGATTATTCAGAGCGCAATGCAAAACTTACCAGGCTGATGAAAGATCCCAAGTGCAAGCAAATGCCTGAGGATTGTAAAAAGCGTATACGCGAGGAATTAGAGCGCGAGTTGGCTAAAGGTGAGCAACAGTAACCACCACAAGACCGGAATACCTTCTACAAAAAAAGACGCGTAATACTTCGATTGTCGGGTAGATGCTTTTAAGATTGAGAAAGCGGTAATAAGTGCCAGAAAACAACTTATTAAAATTGCTCCATTTTCATTTTCAGGTAGAAAAAGCTCCAGAACAACAAAGCCCATTAGCAATGCCAAACCCAGAAGTTTGGTTTTTTTTATGCCTAAAACCTGAGGCAGTGTATTCAGTGTTAAAGCATCGTACTTGAGATCTCTTATTTCAAATGGAATCATCAAAGCGAGAATAAGCAGTACGCGTTGCAGAATTACGAGCACGGTTGCCATATCAAATCTTACAGCGCATAAAGCTGGCAAATAAGCTGTAACTCCTGCCCAAACTACCGCGATGATAAAGACCTTTAGACTTGGGATGTGTCGTAAATTTTTGCGCTGCGGAAATAATGGGATGGCGTATAACAGGGTTAAAAGGCCCAATGGCAAACAGTACAGCCAGAAAACCCAGTCAAACTGAAAAGCAAAATAACAAAACGCAAAAAAGCAAAGTAGCGACAAGTTCTGGATGGTCCTTAGACTCTGAGTGAGTTGTCTGTGGTGTAAACCTGTAAGGGCGGCATATTTCACAAAATTATACCCGGTAACACTACCAAAAAATACAAACCCATACAGCAATGGTTGTGGGGCTAATGCCAGTTGTATCTCAGTAATCCATACCAAACACAGTACGGCCAGAGCCACATGCAAACTGCTGTTGATGTAGAAATTAAAAAGGGCTTTAAGGTGCTTCACGGGCTAAAGTTAAATCATGTGTTGATAACTGATTCTGGTGGTTAAAAACTAATATCTGCTTATTCAAATAATCGAATGTGAAATTGTAATTTTGCCGCATTAAAAAAACACAAAATTGTATATGAGAACAGATGTTTTTGCTTTGCGGCATATTGGGCCACGACCAGAGGAAAAGGAGCAAATGCTTGAAGCAATTGGTGCAGATAGTATTGATCAGTTAATTTATGAGACGCTGCCCGATGGTATAAAGCTTCAGAAGCCCCTTAATCTGGAACCTGCTCTGAGCGAGTATGAATATGCTACGCATATTAACGCGCTTGCAAACAAAAACAAATTGTTTAAGACTTACATAGGTCTGGGGTATCACGAGTCAAAAACTCCTGCAGTTATTCAGCGCAATATTCTTGAAAATCCGGGTTGGTACACGGCGTATACGCCTTATCAGGCCGAAATCGCTCAGGGGCGATTAGAAGCTTTGCTTAATTTTCAGACGATGGTGGCAGATCTTACCGGGATGGAACTAGCCAACGCTTCACTTCTTGATGAAGCTACAGCAGCTGCCGAAGCGATGACCTTACTTGCCGGCGTTCGTACCCGTGATCAAAAGAAAAACAGAACCTCCAAGTTTTTTGTAGATAAAGATATTTTCCCACAGACCCTTTCCGTATTGCAAACGCGGGCAATTCCAGTAGGCGTTGAGCTTGTTATAGGTCACGCGCAGGAATTTGATTTTAGCGATGAGTTTTTCGGTGCTTTAATTCAGTATCCGTCAGCTACCGGTGAGGTGCACGATTATACCGGCTTTATAAAAAAAGCGCACGATCTGGACATCAAAGTTGCTGTCGCAGCAGATTTGATGAGTCTGGTGTTGCTTGAAGCTCCCGGTAAACTTGGCGCAGATGTAGTGGTAGGGACCACGCAACGTTTTGGGATTCCGCTGGGTTATGGAGGACCGCACGCGGCCTATTTCGCTACCCGTGAAGAATATAAGCGTAACATCCCCGGGCGTATTATTGGGGTAAGTAAAGATATGAACGGTGACCGCGCACTGCGTATGGCGCTTCAAACCCGTGAGCAGCACATCAAGCGCGATAAAGCTACTTCAAACATTTGTACCGCACAGGTTCTTCTTGCTGTTATGGCAGGGATGTACGGGGTTTATCACGGGCCAAAAGGTTTGCAGTATATCGCGACTAAAATTCACCGTACGGCGGCTACCCTTACTGATGCTTTAGAAAACTTAGGTTTGTACCAGTTAAATTCCGGTTATTTTGATACGATTCGAGTGAAGACCGATGCTAAAACGGTTCGTAACTATGCCGAAGCAAGCGAAATCAACTTTTACTATCCGGATGAGGAAACCGTTTCAGTCGCAGTTAATGAAGCTACGAGTCTGGCAGATCTTAATAAAATAATTTCAGTTTTTGCTGAAGCTTTAGGTAAAGAATTTACGCATCTTGATGGTTTAAAAGAACTCAATGCAGTTCCTGATTTATTGCAAAGAGAGACAGAGTTTATGACGAATGAAGTGTTTAACAGCTATCATTCTGAGACCGAGTTGATGCGTTATATCAAAAAGCTGGAGCGAAAAGATTTGTCTCTTAATCACAGTATGATTTCGTTGGGTTCTTGTACGATGAAACTGAATGCAGCAGCAGAAATGCTACCCCTTAGTGATGCGCGTTGGGGCGGAATACATCCTTTTGTGCCCGTTAATCAGGCGGAAGGCTATCAGTTTGTATTAAAAAAACTGGAAGAACAACTTACCGAAATTACCGGTTTTGCAGCGACCTCTTTACAGCCTAACTCCGGAGCTCAGGGTGAGTATGCCGGTCTTATGGTAATCAGAGCCTATCACGAAAGTCGTGGTGAATCTCACCGAAATATTTGTTTGATTCCTTCTTCAGCTCATGGTACCAACCCGGCAAGTGCCGTTATGGCCGGGATGCAAGTGGTAGTTACCAAAGCTACCGATGCCGGAAATATAGATGTTGATGATTTACGTGAAAAAGCAGAACAGTATAAAGATAATTTAGCCGCGTTGATGGTTACCTATCCTTCAACTCACGGAGTATACGAAAGTGCTATTCAGGAAATCACTAGTATCATTCACGAGTATGGCGGTCAGGTTTATATGGATGGTGCCAACATGAACGCGCAGGTGGGATTGACCAATCCCGGAAAAATTGGCGCAGACGTATGTCATCTAAACTTACATAAGACTTTTGCCATCCCACACGGTGGTGGCGGACCGGGTGTAGGACCTATTTGTGTTGCAGAGCAACTGGTGCCTTTCTTACCCGGAAACCCGGTGATCAAGACCGGAGGTGAGGAGGCTATTACCGCTATTTCTGCCGCGCCCTGGGGTTCGTCGTTGGTGTGTTTGATCAGTTATGCATATATCAAAATGCTGGGTGCCACCGGCTTAAAAGAATCTACCGAAGCAGCTATTTTGAACGCCAACTACATTAAAGAACGACTTAAAGGATCGTTTGAAGTTCTGTATTCTGGTGAAATGGGTCGTGCAGCGCATGAGATGATTATTGATTGCAGACCTTTTAAAGAAAACGGAATCGAAGTGGTGGATATCGCCAAGCGTTTGATCGATTACGGTTTCCACGCGCCAACGGTTTCTTTCCCGGTTGCGGGTACCATGATGATTGAACCTACAGAAAGTGAAAGCAAAGCCGAATTGGATCGTTTTTGTGA
>CEVJ01066671.1_pt1 | contig 34155 bp, 31 predicted proteins | sample 531491 | NCBI WGS metagenome assembly CEVJ01 (sample SAMEA2623693, study PRJEB7988) | marine metagenome | biome: marine biome (ENVO:00000447); feature: mesopelagic zone (ENVO:00000213); material: "saline water (ENVO:00002010), including plankton (ENVO:xxxxxxxx)" | depth 640 m
AAAAGGCAACTAAAGCCCTACGTAATGCTGGAGAGGTTCCTTGCGTACTTTACGGAGGGGATGAACCAGTGCACTTTAACGCACCAGAAATTGCGTTTAAAGATTTGGTTTACACTCCAGATGCGCATACCGCGACTTTGGAACTTGACGGAAACACCTATATGGCAATCCTTCAGGACATCCAATTTCACCCGGTAACAGATCGCATACTTCACATCGATTTCTATCAAATCTTTGAAGGTAAAGAAGTAGCTATGACCGTACCGGTACACTACGAGGGTAACTCTCGCGGGGTACGTAACGGGGGTGTATTGCGTAAAACCTACCGTACACTACGTGTTAAAGCACTTCCTAAAAACCTTCCGGATTATGTTACGGTTAACATCAGCGACCTTAAAATCGGTGATAAGCGTTCACTCGCTGAGATCGAGCAAGGGCCCTGGAAGTATATGCACCCTGAAGATACCATCGTATGTCAGGTACGTACTTCTCGTAACATGGTTGAAGACCTTGAAGATGAAGACGAAGAAGGAGAAGAAGGAGAAACTGCAGCAGCAGAAGGTGAAGCTACTGAAGAAGCAAAAGCTGAAGAGTAGACCCTGTTTCCTTATACAAATCAAAGAGGTTGCCACATCGGCAGCCTCTTTTTTTATGTCCTGTTTTTGGGCGTGACCACAAGGGTCGGGCCATCCGCTTCAATTCCTCGTCCCGATCTGTCGGGACTGCGGTATTTCTACTACTGTCCCTCACGCAAAGCAAAGTTTCTGATTTCGTATTTCGTATTTTTAATTTCTACTTTTCAATTTTGTCCACTGCCTGGGCTCTAACTATTTCTAATTTCATTAAGACGCACTCCCATTCAAAATGTTAACTTTGCCCTGTGCCTAATAACCGGGTCGTCTTCCGTAATGCTTCGGGCTTGACGCGGGCACTAAAAAATTAAAATGTAAGTAATTCATACCCTCAGAAACGTATGATTTCATTTTTCGGTAAACTATTTGGCACAAAAAAAGAAAGTATTGACCCCATGAAGAAATTCTTGATTGTGGGATTGGGCAACATTGGGCCCAAATATCACAACACCCGTCACAATATCGGTTTTAAAATTCTGGATGCCTACGCGGCAGAAAAAGAAGAAACCTGGTCAACTGAAAAACTGGGAGATATCGCCCAGTTAAAAGTGCGTGGCAAAACGGTAATCTTACTCAAGCCCAATACCTATATGAACCTGAGTGGCAAAGCGGTAAAGTACTGGATGCAAAAAGAGAAAATAAGTATGGAGAACATACTTGTCATTACAGACGACCTCAACCTCGACTTTGGTACCATCCGAGTCAAAACCAAAGGTAGTGACGGTGGTCACAACGGACTTAAAGACATCCAAAACCAACTGCTGACCACAAACTACAATCGTTTTCGTTTTGGTATAGGCGACCGTTTTAGCAAAGGAAAGCAGATTGACTACGTACTGGGCGAGTGGGACAGCGAAGAAGAAAAAGATATGCCCGAAAGACTGGATATCTCGTGCAAGGTTATAGAAAGTTTTATAGCTTCGGGAATTACAAATACGATGAACGCGTACAACGGCAAATAGTTTGAAACAACATACATCAGCACAAGAATTTAACGGTACTAAGGGTACTGTGGTGACGATAGGTACTTTTGACGGCGTTCACCTGGGACACCGCAAAATCATAAACCGCTTGCTGGCCAGTGCAGCAGGCAATGATCTGGAATCTGTGGTGCTTACCTTTTTCCCACACCCGCGTATGGTGCTTCAGAAAGAAGCGCAAATCAAACTTATCAACACCATAGATGAGCGCATAGCACTGCTGGAAGCCAGCGGTCTGGACCATCTGGTTATTCATCCATTTACCAAAGAATTTTCAAGGCTCACTGCCGAAGAATTTGTAAAAGGAATTTTGGTAGATCAGCTTAAGGCCCGCAAAGTCATTATAGGATATGACCATCGTTTTGGGCGCAACCGCAATGCCAATATTGAAGATTTAAAGGCTTTTGGCGAGCAGTTCAATTTTGAAGTAGAAGAAATCTCCAAGCAGGATGTTGACGATGTAGCCGTTAGTTCAACAAAAATACGAAAGGCCCTCCTTGAAGGCGATCTTGATCGCGCCAACGAGTATCTGGGCTACCCGTTTATGCTTAACGGTACCGTTTCAAGAGGTAAAGGGCTGGGGCGCAAATTCAACTATCCAACAGCCAATCTTAAGGTTAAAGAACCCTACAAACTCATTCCCGCAAAAGGCGTTTACGTAGTAAAATCTAATATTGGCGGTAAAGCGGTTTATGGCATGATGAGTATTGGCACAAACCCTACCGTAGGCGGCAGCGACCTCACCATCGAAACCTTCTTTTTTGATTTTGATCAGGATTTATACGATCAGAAACTGGAGATCATATTGCTTACCCGTATCCGGGATGAGAAAAAGTTCAATTCGGTTGATGAACTCATTGCTGCGATGCAGGAGGATGAGACGTATTCCCGTAATTTTATTCAGCAACTCAATGCTTGACCGCTGGCTCTACAAACAGGTTGACAACAGCGCTCTTGTAGTTTTCAGAGTTATTTTTGGGTTTTTAATTACCTGTGAAGCCTGGGGTGCCATCGCCACGGGGTGGATTCGCTCCACGCTGATGGAGCCGCAACAAACCTTCAACTTTATAGGTTTTGACTTTTTGCAACCGCTTCCCGGTGATGCGATGTACTTTTATTATGGGGTAATGGGTCTTTTTGGCGTGCTGATTATGCTGGGCTATAAATACCGTTTTAGTGTACTCGCTTACGGGGTGATGTGGAGCTGCGTTTATCTGATGCAAAAATCATCGTACAACAATCATTATTACCTACTCATACTGCTACTGGGTATAATGGCCTGCTTTCCAGCAAATCGGTATTTATCTATTGACGCAAAGCAAAACCCGGAGATTAAACAAAATTTTATGCCCCGCTGGGTGTATATCGTCATCATCGCCCAGTTGTGGATTGTCTATACTTATGCTTCAGTAGCCAAATTATACCCGGATTGGTTGGATGCCAGCGTTGCGGGTCAACTAATGCAATCTAAAGCCGATTATTGGCTGGTAGGCGAAATGCTTCAGCAAAAATGGGTGCATTGGTGCATCGCGTATTTTGGGATCTTTTTTGACTTACTGATTATCCCGGCCCTACTCTGGAAACGTACCCGAAAAGCTGCCTTTATCATTTCGATTTTCTTTCATCTGTTCAATTCGTTTATATTCCACATTGGGATTTTTCCGTATTTGTCACTGGCATTTACGCTGTTTTTCTTCCCTGCAAAAACCATTCAGCGTATTTTTCTGCCGAAAAAATCTTTTTATGATGCCGGAGAGGTCATCAGACCCAAAAACTACAAACCCTTACTGGTTGTTTTCGGACTTTACTTTTTAGTTCAAATTGGTTTACCGCTGCGTCATTGGTTTATAGAGGATAACGTACTGTGGACTGAAGAAGGCCACCGCCTTAGCTGGCGTATGATGCTACGCTCCAAAAGCGGAAGAATTCATTTTAAAATAGTCGATAAATCTACCGGTCGTGAACTGCCCTTTAACCACCGCGACTGGCTATCCCGAAAAGAACTGCGCAGTGTAAGCGTCAAGCCCGACTGTATCTGGCAATTTTGCCAGCGTGTTAAAGAAGATTATGCTGCTAAAGGCACTGATGTTGCCATTTATGTAGATTGCAAAATAAGTGTAAACTCTCGCCCTTATCATACGCTTATCAACCCCGAAGTGAATATGGCCACTGCAGAATGGGATTATTTTTGGCACAACGACTGGCTGATGCCTTCGCCTGATTTGAGTAAAAGAGAGGTTAAAGAGGAGGTGCTTGAATGAAAACACTATTGAGCTATAAATCCTCATTCTAATTCTAAAAAGACGGTCATTACCTTTCAAAATAACTCGGAGTTTCAAAAATTCAATTTGGCTTAACTATAATAAAATATTTTATATGTCAAAACAGTTTTTATCTCTGTAAAAGATCGTGGTCATCCACTCTTTATGTCCTATGGGACCTAGGCCATTAAAATCAATCCTTCTGAATCCTTTACCTTCTAAAAAGAGAAAACCATCAGAATACTTTTGTCTGTCAGAATTATCCCAAATTATTACTCCTTCTTCTTTCAACGCTTTCAAACAATTTTTTGCGCAATTAACACGATCTCTACCATCTAATAAGATAATATCAAATTGATTATCATATTGCAAAACTTTATTTATATACTCTCCTGAGTCGAGACTGCATAAATGGTAATTAATATTTTTTTTGGCTTTTAGAATGTCAAGTAATTTTGAATACCAAACTTTATCGTGTTCGATAGAAACAAGGCTTTGTGCGTATCTGGAAAACCAAATAGTGGAATTACCACTCCCATACTCTAATACATTAAAATGTTTGTTCTTGATTTTTGTTTCTAAAAAATAAATTGAAGAATATGTAAGCCAGGGCAATGGGTTTTTTTCACCATCAACCGGGCTCATTAAATAACGGCTATATGCCCAGCCCTTAGGTTTCAAAAATTTTCTATAAAGAAAAAAAGTCTCTAATAGACTCGATGTCAAAAAAAACTTTCTAAGAGAAGATTTTAACCAGTTAATCAAAATAGAAATTCCTTAATCAAGTGCTCTTTATTTGGATGAACGAAAAAAACATTGCGTACACCGTCATCATCAGCCCTTTTAATTGTTTTGACTTTTTTTAAACCTTTTTCATAGTGATTATAAAAATTGTATCCATGACCAGTCATAATATCTTCAAGATTATGCTCTATTCTCCCAAAAAGAGTTTCGCATATAATAATTGGAAGATTCTCTGCAATACATTGACTGCCCCCTTTTAAAATTAAGTCTTCAACTCCTTCTGTATCAATTTTCATTAAATCGATTTTTTTAACTTGATTCTTTTCTACAAATGAATCCAAAGTATCACAGCTAACTTTTACTTTTTTCGATACCAGTTTAGGCTTTGTATTTATATTATGCTCCCCACTAAGATTATAGGTAGATGGGTATTTTTTATTCAAAATTTCTGAAAACACAACTTCACCAGTCCTGTCAGATAATGCCAGGTGCTCCACTTTTATCCTATCTTCAAAACCATTGATCTTTGTATTTTCAGAAAGATATATCATTGGCCCCACCGCAGGCTCGAATGCCCAAACCTTCAAATTGTCATTAATGGCGGCTCCTATTAACGAATAGTACCCAATACTAGAGCCAATGTCGAAAAAAACATCTGCATTTAGTATGAGCTTTTTAAAAATTTTAGTGTACTCATAATTCTCAGATCCTTTCCAAAAAAGCTCTCTTGTAACATAACTTGTCTGATTTGTTTTCAGAATTAAACTTATACCTTCCTTTAAATTCAACTTTAAAGTTCCACTGGGATGAATCTTTAATCCTTCGGGTAAAAAAGCTTTAAATACTTTTAGAGTATTTCTTACGTAAAAATTGGCCGATGTATTATAAAGAATTGAGTAAAATAAACTTTTCACGCTATACTATATATTTATTTAAAATCACCTTTTGAGTGTAAAATGACCTGCAAAGTTAAGCTTCTTTCCCTCGCATTCATATAAAACCTTAAACCAATAATCATTTGAAGGCATTTCTTTGCTATTAAATGTCCCATCCCAGCTTTCGTCAGACCCATATAATTCCTTGATTAGTTTTCCGTATCTGTCAAAAATAAAAATTTTGGAGGTGGTGTATGGAGCAACTCCAGCCACGGTCCACGTATCGTTGACACCATCACCATTTGGAGTGAAATATTTAGTATATTTGAAATCTTCAGAACAAATAGAATTACTGCAAGGCGCAATCTGCGCCAGGTATTTGGATCCATTAAGTATAATTGTCCCTGCTTTTAAGGTTATTGTGTTACCGGCTTTCATTTGTATTTCACTGCCAGCATTAACTTTATAATCTCCGCCAACAGCTATTCTATCACTTGCTTCATATAATTGCTGATCCTTAAATTCTCCGCTGTTTAATATAATTTCTACTTCACATTTAAAGCAAGGTTTAAACTCATTTGCAGAACCAATGAATGAGGTTATAAGAATAATAATTACTTGAAATACAAATAACAATTGCTTCATAACTCTATTTAACATTTTTCATTAAGAAATCGATTTTAGACTCCTGTGATTTTATTGTTTTATTGAGTTCTATAATATAAAGACTTAATTCTTCTAGTTTTTCTAATAAAAGCTTATTCATTTCTCCTAATTCTAGACCTTCCCTTTCAACTACTTCTGCTGCAGGAATATTAGGCAAATGACCTTCACGACTAATATAATCCTCTAAATCTTCGATACTCATTAATTTATAATTATCTTCAAAAACATAATCTGCCCATTCGTTCTGAAGTGAAACCCTGACCTCTTCTGTCAATATACCTCCTCCAACAAATAATCCGTAATTACTTACATTGTCTGAACTCGATGAGCTAGGTAAAAAGTCTACATTGATTGCTACTTTACCCAAAGTGTAAATATTGTCCGAAATTGAACTCGAATGCGTATTATCAAACTTCAACCAATCGTAGTCATTAGAGAATTCCGAGCCCCCAGAGGGCTCACTTCGAGGTGTTTTGTATACTCTACCGCTTTCGTCAAGCCCTAAATAATAGTCAATTTCATCCGAATTGCTTGCTAGGTTCTCAAATATTAAGCTTCCTGAAGCATGCAATGCAGCAGCAGGATTGCGAACATTAATTCCAACATTTCCATTTGTAAAAATATCATCATTAATATTTGAAGCTGGTTGATTATCAGACCTAAGCCAATCTGAATCTTGTTGAGAATCTTGCTGAGAATCTTTTACAACTTTGAAAACATCTCCCTGTTCGTTCACCCCAAGAGAATAAGGGAGCTCCTGCGAAACGCTAAGAGATTGAAATCGAACAGAGCCATTGACGTGCAAACGTGAAGATGGAGTCGTAGTACCTATACCCAAATTATTATTAGCAGACAGAAGCATGGCTGTTGTGCTGCCATTTCTCCAAGAAAATGCAGGCCTATTGTTAAGACTTTGCAATGTTCCGCCATTACCCCAGGGGAATTGAACGCCAGAAGGAGCATTTAAATTAAACCCGGGCGCAACCGCAGCTATAAATAAAACCACTGGAGCATTACCACTATCTAATGATCTATTTGTAGTACCCAGATGTTGTATTGTGTGATAATTAGTACGACCATTGTGTGACCATAATGAGGGCAAAAACTCACCATCATTCTCGGTAGCGTTTGTGATTTCAAAAACCTGATCATCAACTCCGGAAACACCAAAATTTGCCACCCTCTCTGCATCAATAGAATTCGCAGATTCGTGAGGGTAAGGAACTTGAGAAAATAAATTTAATGTTATCAATAAACCTAAAACAACAGTACAAAGCTGTCTAATGTATCTTGCTTTCATCTTAAAACATTTGAGAGCAATATATTAAATAGTTGACTGAAAACACCCTTGCCAAAATTTATTTTATGTTTACAATTTTTGTCTAATTAGAAAGTATTTCTGAAGTTCAAACGTACACAAATAAAAAACCAAAACCATAATGAAAGACATATCGATTTATATGCAATAAATTCCAGTTGTGTTTTACGATAAAGCCTAATAACGCCGTCGTGGGTGGCTTTATAGCCCTTTACAATGGCTTTGCCCAAGGCAGACATATAACTGCCTACGCCTTTTACGATTTTGAAGAAAACTAGGTGTCAACTGGCTCATGCCTTCTCCGGATTTGAGTAAAAGGGAACCTAAAAAAGAGGTGTTAGACTAAAGCTTTGCATATTTAAAGAGTGACTTCCTGTTTTAAGAACACTTTTCAAACCCATTTGCGTATTTTTGCCGTCTAAAATTTAAGCCATGCTACACGTTAACGACATTCGTGAACACAAAGAAGCCTATATCAAAGCCTTAAGTAAACGAAACTTTGAAGCTTCAGAAATTTTTGATCAGGTGCTTGACCTAGACGAAAAACGCCGTAGCACACAGGCTTCCCTAGACAATACACTGGCAGAAAGCAACAAACTTTCTAAGGAAATCGGGATGCTCTTTAAAAATGGCGAAAAAAGCAAAGCCAACATTCTTAAAGAACGCACCGGTAAACTGAAAGAAGATTCAAAAGACCTTCAGGAAACACTCACAGCAACGGTTGCAGCTCTTGACGAGTTACTCTATACCATTCCCAACATTCCGCAGGAAAGCGTTCCTGCCGGAAAAAGCGATGCCGATAATGAAGAAGTCTTTAAAAAAGGAGATATTCCAGTACTTGCGGAAGGCAGCCTGCCCCACTGGGAACTGGCCAAAAAATACGACATTATCGATTTTGAGCTGGGTAACAAGATTACCGGAGCCGGTTTTCCGGTTTATAAAAATAAAGGAGCGCGTTTACAACGGGCTTTAATCAATTATTTTCTGGATAAAAACACCGCAGCAGGCTATACGGAGTATCAGGTGCCGCATCTGGTGAATGAAGCTTCCGGTTTTGGTACCGGTCAGTTGCCCGATAAAGAAGGCCAAATGTACCACGTGGGTCTGGACGATTTATACCTTATTCCTACTGCTGAAGTACCGGTGACCAATATGTTTCGCGATAATTTACTCGAAGAAAAAGACCTACCCATTACCTGTACCGGATATACGCCCTGTTTTCGACGTGAAGCGGGTTCGTATGGGGCGCACGTACGCGGACTTAACCGCTTGCATCAGTTTGACAAAGTCGAAATCGTACGCATCGAGCGCGCCGAGGAAAGCGACGTCGCTCTTGACGGAATGGTCGAGCACGTAAAAGGAATTCTTGACGAACTCAAATTACCCTATCGTATTTTGAGATTGTGTGGGGGCGATCTGGGCTTCACTTCTACCCTAACCTATGATTTTGAAGTGTTTTCTACCGCTCAGGATCGCTGGCTAGAAATCAGTAGTGTGTCTAACTTCAAAACCTTTCAGGCCAATCGTTTAAAGCTGCGCTACAAAGACAAGGATGGTAATAAGCAATTGGCGCACACCTTAAACGGAAGCGCATTGGCGCTACCGCGTGTTCTTGCGGGAATTCTGGAAAATTATCAGACCGAAGACGGCATCAAAATCCCTGAGGTTTTGGTTCCTTATTGTGGTTTTGATAAAATAGACTAACCGCGTACGTTTTAAACAGGTATTGCGTTTAATACAGGAGTGTTCTGGCACTTCTTTAGTATATTTAGTCAGGTGACTTTAGTCTGCACCTTAAATTGTCTTTAGCAGTAATCCCGGTTTACCGGGTAAAATCAAAAAGCGTGTTACGTAAAGTTTTCTTAGCGTTAGTTCTGGTTTCAGGCGTTTGTGCTCATGCTCAGAACGATCTGCTTGCCCGTAATTATATGGAGCAGGGCGACTATGACAAAGCCGTAACTGTCTATGAAGGTCTTATTAAAGATACTCCGGGCAATTTTACGTTTGTAACCGGATTGATAGAAGCCTATCAAGAAACCGAAGCCTACTCAAAAGCAGACAGCTTGATTCTGAAGGCGCTTGATCGAACCCGAAACAATCCCGTTCTTGAAGTTGAGCTGGGCTACAACAAGCAATTACAGGGAAATCAGGCTGATGCTCAGGCTATTTACAACAAAGTGATTGCCGGTATTGCCACAAACCCGGGATATGCAAGTGGTGTTGCCCGTGCTTTTCAAAAATACAGCCTGCTTGAAGAAGCCGTTAAAACCTACGAAACCGCCCGGGAAATAATTCCTTCAGGCAATTTTGATTATCAACTGGCATCTCTTTATGGTGAAATGGGAAATTTTGAAACCATGTTTGAGATGTACTTAAATCTGCTCGAGGGAGGTGATAATTTTGCAGACTACGCACAACGCAGTATCAGTCGTTTTATAACCGATGACCCGGCTAATAGTGCCAATCAAAACCTGCGTAAAGTGCTATTAACACGTATGCAGGAAAATCCAGACCTGCTTTATAACCGCATGTTAAGCTGGTTGTTTATTCAGCAAAAGGAGTACGACAAGGCCTTCATACAGGAAAAAGCAATCGCACGTCGCAGCGGAAATTTTGCCGGAATCACAACCCTGGCAATCGTTGCAGAGCAAAATGATGAAGATACTTTGACTCTTACTGTTTTAGCCTATTTGATAGATGAAACCGTTGATGATGAACAGCGCCTTTACGCGCAACAAAAATACCTGGAACTCAGGCTCAAGTCTGCAAACGCAGAACAACTCAAAGAGATTGATGCACAATATGCATCCCTGCTAGATACGTATGGAAAATCTGCCGTAACCCTCGAGCTTCAGGCAGATTACGCCCATTTTTTAGCATTCCGCTTTGCGAAAAAAGAACAGGCGACAAACTTACTGGAAGAAGCGCTCAAACTTCCGCTGAATAACTTTCAAGAAGCCCGTATCAAAATGGAACTTGCAGATATTCTCGTACTTGAGGAGCGTTTTAACGCGGCACTCATTTACTATTCTCAGATTCAGAAAAAACTGAAAGATAACGTCATCGCTCAGGAAGCCCGCTTTAAGGTGGCCAAAACCAGTTACTACAAGGGTGATTTTGAGTGGGCTAAAACCCAGTTGAAAGTTCTCAAATCCTCTGCAGAGCAACTTATTGCAAACGATGCTCAGGATTTATATTTGCTTATCACCGATAATACGTTAAACGACTCGACACAAGCTGCTCTAAAAACATACGCTCAGGCCGATTTACGCAGCTATCAAAATCGCGATGAAGATGCTATTGCGATTTATGACCGGGTTCTGAAAGATTTCGCAGGCGAAAAAATTGAAGACGAAGCCCTTTTGGCTCAAGCCCAACTTTTTGAAAACAAAAAAGAATATCAGAAGGCCGCAGATAATTATCTAAAAATCATAGAAAGCCACGGCAGCGATATTCTCGCAGATGATGCCCATTACCGGCTTGCAAATCTTTACAATAGTGTGCTTAATCTCCCTGAAAAAGCTAAGGAGCATTATGAGCAAATCATCTTTAATTTTGCAGACAGCATTTTTTATGTAGATGCCCAGCAAAAATACCGCAGGTTGCGGGGAGATTCTATCAATTAACCACTAACAAAATTGCTATATGATAATTTATAACGTCACCGTAAATGTAGACGACAGCATACACAGCGACTGGCTTTATTGGATCCGCAATGAGCACATCCCGGAGATGTTGGCAACGGGAAAATTCATCAAAGCCCTGATGACCAAAGTTCTTGTGGAAGAAGAAATGGGCGGACAAAGCTATTCTATACAATACACCGCAAAGAGCAAGGATTCCCTGGCGCGTTTTTATAAGGAAGACGTAGATCGTCTGGATGGCGAAGCCGGAAAGTACGGCGATAAAGTCTTGTTTTTTAAAACCGAATTGGAAATCATTACAGAGCAGACCGAATTTAACCCACATTAAACCAAAGCCGGAAGCTTAAGTTTTATACAAATCTCTATTTTACGGGTAATGAAGAAAAAATTCAGACAGACTGAAAGCCATCACCGGGCAGACGATCCCGTAAAAGCTAAAAAACATCTGGGGCAGCATTTTTTAAAGGACGAAAACATCGCCCGTAAAATTGCTGAAACCCTTTCTTTTGAAGGCTACCAGGATGTTTTGGAAATAGGCCCGGGAACCGGAGTGCTTACCAAATACCTGCTGCGAAAAGATATGAACATCACCGCGATGGATCTCGACAGCGAGTCTATTGTGTACCTCAATCACAGCTTTCCGCTGGAATATGCTGAACAAATGGAAGGCTGCAGCCTTAAAGTAGTTGAAGCCGATTTTCTCAAAATAGATTTAAGCACTTTATTTGGTGACCGGCCTTTTGCGATAACAGGAAACTTCCCGTATAATATTTCGACTCAAATCGTTTTTAAAATGCTCGAGTGGCGCGATCGGGTGCCCGAGTTTACCGGAATGTTTCAGAAGGAAGTCGCCCAGCGAATCTGTGAGCCCGAAGGCAGCAAAGCTTACGGAATTCTTTCGGTTTTAGCTCAGGCCTTTTACGATGCGGAGTATCTGTTTACCGTTCCGCCTTCGGTCTTTAATCCGCCACCTAAAGTAGATAGTGGCGTGTTGCGGCTTACGCGAAAAGAAAACTATAAAGATTTAGCCTGTAGTCCCGAAGCGCTTTATAAAGTGGTCAAAATGGCCTTTCAGCAGCGACGTAAAACCCTGCGTAATAGCCTGAAGCAGCTTGAACTCAGCGAAAGCTTTCGCGAAAGCGAGATTTTTAACAAACGTCCAGAGCAATTGAGTGTTGCTCAATTTATAGACCTCACCCGCGATATTCAAAATGATCTTCAGGGGGAGTAAAAGACTCACGCGTATTAAAACTGCATTCTTTCAAGCCTTCCTTATAAATTTAAGGTTCCGCCCCGCGGTAAATCTATCACAAAGCGGCGGGGCACACAGCCTAGTTTAATTATATTTGCACGACCTAAAACGAGTACTAACCCCGATACAGTAGCGAGTATGGCTTTTGAACTTACCGAAGACCTTATAGAGCAAATCGAAAACCTGATCGAGGTTGGTGACAATCAAAGTATTCTTGATCTTCTTGACAACGTTCACCACGCTGATATTGCCGAGATTCTGGACGAGGTCACTACCGAAGAAGCAACCTACCTGGTAAAACTGCTTGATAGTGAGACCACCTCTGAGGCCCTGATGGAGCTTGACGAGGACTACCGGGAAGAAATTCTTGATAACCTCTCCCCTCAGGAAATTGCAGACGAGCTTAACGAACTGGATACGGATGATGCGGTAGATTTCTTATCAGAACTTGACGAGGAGATTCAGCGTCAGGTAATTGATGCGATTGAAGACGAAGATCACGCCAGAGATATTGTTGAAATGCTTCGGTATGACGATAATTCTGCAGGGGGTCTTATGGCAAAAGAATTGGTACGCGTTCGCGAAACCTGGACGGTTGCCGGCTGTGTGCGCAAAATGCGGGCACAGGCTCAAAATGTAACTCGTGTACATTCGGTTTATGTGGTAGATCGCAATGATAAACTCATCGGCAGACTTTCGCTTAAAGACTTACTGACTGCAGAGGCAAAATCGAAGATTTCTGACATCTATATTCCCAATGTAGACTCAGTTAACGTGCATGATACCGCAGAAGACGTCGCCCGTCTGATGCAAAAATATGATCTGGAGGCTGTACCTGTGGTCAACGATTCGGGTATATTGCTGGGCCGTATTACTGTTGATGACATCCTTGATTTCATACGGGATGAGGCCGATGAAGATTACCGTATGGCTGCAGGTCTTTCACAAATTGTTGAGGCAGATGATACCGTATGGGAACTTACGCGCGCGCGCCTTCCGTGGTTGGTGCTGGGTCTTGTAGGAAGTCTTGGGGCCGTGAATATAATGAAAGGCTTCGAGGGAGCGCTTTCTGTACACCCTGAACTGTTTTTCTTCACCCCATTGGTTGCGGCTGTCGCCGGTAACGTTGGGGTCCAATCAAGCGCAATTATTGTGCAGGGTCTGGCTAACGACAATGTAACCGGCAGTATGTGGCTGCGCCTTCTTAAAGAAATAAGCATCGGGCTCATCAATGGCCTGGCGTTGGGTATTCTTGTCGTGAGTTTTGGTGTCATATTTGGTTTTGGATGGCTGCTGAGTTCAACCGTAGCGGTCGCTATGCTTTCGGTTATTATCGTGGCCGCGCTGGTAGGTACATTTGTGCCAATTCTGTTAGACTGGCGGGGCATTGATCCGGCTATCGCTACCGGCCCGTTTATCACTACCAGTAACGATATATTTGGTATCCTCATCTACTTCAGTCTGGCTAAACTCATTTTAGGGTTTTAAACCTTCCCAAAAAATTCTCAAAATTTATTCTTACACAGGCTTCACCATTTTAGTTTTCTATTTTTGAAAAATGAATGCGAAAACTTTTACCCTGAACGTAACCATACCTGCAGTAGCCATAGATGGTTTGGGTCACGTAAACAATGTCATCTATTTACAATGGGTGCAGGATGTAGCCGAAGCACACTGGCAGCACAATTCAACCCCACAAATGCTGGAGCAATACGCCTGGGTGGCGCTTGAACACACCATAAAATACCACGCTCCTGCTTTTGAAGGGGAAGAAATAATTGTTGAAACATGGGTTGAGAAGTTTGAAGGCGTGCGTTCTATTCGGCATACCAAAATTTACAGACCGGCAGATGAGAAAGTTCTGGCCACGGCAATAACAAACTGGTGTCTGATCGATATGCAAACCCGTAAACCTTTACGGGTACCTGAAACATTTACAGCCTATTACGAAGAGGTCAACCAATAAACTTTATCATGAAAATTCTTCATATTGACAGCAACCACGAGTTGATGATCGAACAACTGGCGGCTGCCGGTCATACCAATCACGAAGATTATACTTCAACTAAAGAGGAGATCGAAGCAAAAATCGCCGACTACGACGGGGTGGTCATTCGCAGCAGATTTAAAATTGACCGTCAATTTCTGGACGCTGCCACAAAACTCAAATTTATCGCTCGCGTGGGTGCCGGGCTAGAAAGTATTGATATTCCTTATGCCGAGTCAAAAGGAGTACATCTTATCGCTGCTCCCGAGGGAAATAGAAATGCTGTGGGTGAACATGCTCTGGGAATGTTATTGATGCTCTTTAATAAACTGAAACAAGCAGATGCCGAAGTACGTGCCGGCCAGTGGAATCGAGAAAAAAATCGCGGTTTAGAGCTTGAAGGCAAAACGGTGGGATTGATTGGCTATGGCAATATGGGTAACGCATTCGCGAAAAAATTACAGGGATTTGACTGCGAGGTGCTCTGTTACGACATCAGGCCTAATCTGGGTAATGCCAATTCGCGTCAGGTTTCGCTTAAAGAATTACAGCAAAAAGCAGATGTGTTAAGTCTGCACACACCCTGGACTCCGCTTACCGATAAGATGGTAAACACGACGTTTATAGATGAATTTAAAAAACCCTTTTGGCTCATCAATACCGCCAGGGGTAAAAGCGTGGTTACCGCAGATTTAGTTGATGCACTGAAAAATGGTAAAATTTTAGGTGCTGGTCTCGATGTTTTAGAATACGAGAAGCTCTCTTTTGAAAACCTGTTTACAGATACCGCACAAATGCCCGAACCGCTTAAATACCTCATCAGTGCAGAAAATGTGATTCTTACTCCCCATATCGCAGGGTGGACGGTTGAGAGCAAAATCAAGCTTGCACAGACTATTGTAGACAAAATTTTGGCAATGCCTTAATAATTCGGTTTCCTGACTTGATGGGATTAGATTAGTATATTCAGGGTTTTTAGTATTTTGGAAGAACATAAAACCCAAATATGCAACACCTTTACGATCCTACTTACCAAAATCAAAATCTCATACTGCGTACCACCGCCGCCCTCGATAAACTGGCAGATATTTTTAAAACACTGCTTTGGGAAAGTCAAAAAGAACATCAGCTTTCGCCTTTACAGCAAAAGCTTTTAATATTTGTAGCCAGTCACAAACCAGAAGAAAATACGGTTAGCAATCTGGTACAGGAATTTAACCTTACCAAAGCAACGGTGAGTGACTGCATCAGTACTCTGGTTTCTAAAAAATGGCTTCGCAAACAAATTAACCTCAAAGACAACCGCAAATTTTATATTGAGCTGACCGCTCAAGGTGAAGAAAAACTAAGCGGCCTGACTGATTTTTCTGAACCCCTGCAAAAAGCTATAGCTCAGGATTCTGAAGAGAATCTTAAAGACTTTTACAAATCCTTGTACAATTTGCTGGGTCGCCTCAATCAACCGCAACTCACCACACTAAAACGCTCGTGTCTCGATTGCCAGGCCTACCGGTCAGACCCACTTAATTACGCATTCTGTATGCAATTACGCGTACAACTTCCGTCGGAAAACCGCAGAATCGATTGCCCGGAATACATTTCAAAAAAATAATAATCGGTTTAATTTCAATTGTTAAAATTCCTAGATTTAACAACACTAATCAATTCTTAATCTATGGACACTAACAACAAAAACTTTGAGCAGGAAGCTCAAAAAACCGCCAATGAATTTAAAGAAGGGTGGAATCAGGCAACCAATAATACAAATAATCTAAAGCTGGTTTGTGGCTTACTCGGCATATTTCTGGGAACCTTCGGTATTCATAAATTCGTCTTGGGGTATACCAAAGAAGGAATTATTCAACTTATTGCAGGTATTGTAACTTGCGGTATTGTCGGCATTATAGGCATTATTGAAGGCATTATCTATCTCACCAAAACTGATGAGGAATTTTATCAAATCTATCAGGTAGGAAAGAAGCCCTGGTTCTAATTCACCAAAAAAGAATCTCAAGTCTCACTCGGCCAAAAGGCTTTCCTACTTCAACCCTTATGAATATCAACATACGTCCTTTTAAAGAATCAGACTACCCTGAGGTGGCTGTGATTTATCAGCAGGGCATTGATACCGGTATTGCGACATTTGAAGTTAAGGCCCCTGATTATGGCGACTGGGATTTGAGATTCCATAAATCCTGCAGACTGGTTGCTGCTCTAAACGATCAGGTTATTGGCTGGGCAGCCCTCAGCCCGTTTTCAAAACGACACGTGTATCGCGGCGTGGCAGAAGTCACCCTTTACGTTTCGCCACTTCATCAGGGTAAACAAGTAGGCTTTAGATTGCTTTCGGCACTTATTGAGGCCAGTGAGGACGCAGGTTTCTGGACGCTTACCGCGCATATTTTTCCGCAGAATAAAGTCAGTCTGGCATTGCATCAAAAGTTGGGTTTTCGCATTCTGGGAGTTCACGAAAAAATTGCAAAGCGCGATGGCAATTGGCAGGACAATACCTTCTTAGAGCGCAGAAGTTCTAAGATTTATTAGCGGCATCTTCTTCCTCACGTTTAGACTGTTCCAGCTTAAGCTCCAGTTCAGCCTGAAACTCTTCCATAACTGGTTTTACAGTACTTTCGGGGAGATCTGCAATTTTGATATACATCAATCCGTCTACCGCATTATTAAAAAGCGGATCTACATTAAAAGCAACCACTTTTGCATTCTGCTTGATGTATTTTTTAATCAGAACCGGGAGACGTAGGTTTCCGGTTTCCATCTCTTCGATGATCTTGTCAAACTTATTCAAGTCTGCTTCAGTCTCGTCAAAAACAAACTCCTTATCGGCATCCTTCAGCTTGACCTTGAATTCTTTTTTCGGCCTAACATATTGCGCCACGTACGGATCATAGTAATGCGAACGCATAAACTCAATCATCAGCGACTTAGAAAAATTAGAAAACTGGTTGCTGATGCTTACTCCGCCTATCAGGTACTTATGCTCCGGGAAACGCAGAGTTGTATGCACAATACCGCGCCATAGTAAAAACAGCGGCATTGGTTTTTGCTGATATTCTTTAATCACGAAAGCCCTTCCCATTTCAATACTTTCGCCCATCATCTTATGCAATTCGGGCTCAAACCGAAACAGGCTTTGCAGGTAAAATCCATTTATGCCGTGTTCAGGCATAATATGCGAACCCAGTCCCATGCGGTAAGCTCCTGCAATTTTATGGGCATCCTCATCCCATAAAAACAGATGATGGTAATGATGATCAAAAGGATCAAGGTCTGTAGGCTCATTGGTCCCCTCTCCTACTTCCCTAAAGGTAATTTCGCGTAAGCGACCTATTTCTTTAAGAATGTTTGGAATGTTCTCCGCGGAAGCCAAAAAGACCTCATAGTTTTTACTCTGAAGCAGTCGCCTGTCATTTTCCCGAAGTTTATCTACTTCCTGCTCTATGAGTTCTGCCTTAATTTCTTTTACAATTTTTTTCGGTTCTTTTGGCACTTTCAAAGAATGCGGTATCGTACTCAAAATTGATTTTTTCTCAAACGTCTTGGCGAGCATATAGGTTTTCTTCCGAAGGAAATCGGTAAAATCTTCAAGGCTTTCGTGCTCTTTTTGAGCGGCCACGCTTATAGGATTCCCAATACGCACGTTGATAGTACGGTTTTTTTGAGTCAGTAATTCTGAGGGCAATTTAGCCGTACGCAACGTATCGCTTATACGGGAAAGCTGATAAAACAGTCGGCTGTTTTTAGCGTGAAAATAAATAGGAACGACAGGAACCTCAGCTTTTTTAATGAGCTTCATTGCTGCCTCTTCCCAGGGTTTATCGATAATGAGCTTATCATCTTTGTAAGTAGAAACTTCTCCTGCCGGAAATATCCCAAGCGGATGTCCCTCGCGAATATGCCGTATGGCCTGCTTAAAACCGGCAATACTGGACTTGGCATCTTTATGATCTTCAAACGGATTTACCGGCATCACATAAGGCTTTAGCGGCTCTATGCGATGCAAAAGAAAGTTTGCGATGATTTTAAAATCGGGACGTTGCTCAATCATTAGTTTCAGCAAGAGAATCCCGTCAATTCCGCCAAGCGGATGGTTACTAATAGTAATGTAACTACCGGTTTTAGGCAGGCGCTTTAAGTCTTCTTCCGGAATTTCAAAATTGATTTGAAACTCACCCAAGATGGCGTTTAAAAACTCCAGATCACTCAGGTGCTTATTACGATCGTAGATCTCGTTTGCTTTTGAAATTTTGAGAACCTTCATCAGGGACCAACCTAAAAAAGTACCCGCAAAGCCATACTTATCAACTTTTATTGCCCGCGCAACTTCTTTTGCTGTGACTAACCCCATAAATAGATAAATAAAATGACTACAAGATTATTGTAAAATCAAGGTTTGTACCCTTTATTCAGGCACCGAATACTGGCAAATATAGGAAAAAACGACTTGAAGCGCTTACAGGCTTACCAGCTGTACCGTATTTTGAGTTACCTGCTTCAGGAGAATTTCCTTATGCTCCTCCAGATTTCGCACTGCCTCTTCGTTAGGATGTCGTAAGGTGTATAAAAATACCTGCTCATATACCGTTACCTTATAATCTGCTTTTAAGCGCGATACCAGTTTTTGAAGATTTCGATATTTGTCTTCCACACAGACTGAAAAGCTGATTGCCGAGTTTTGAATCATGTCAACCTTAAGTTTGTATTGACCCAAAAGCTTAAAAATTTCTCCAATATTATCTTCATCCATAAACGAAAAATCAAGCGAAGACAATGAAAGCAAGACCTGCTCCCGTTTTAAAATATAACAGGGGACTTTCGGCTGAATAGCTTCACCAAGACAAACCTGTGTCCCGGTGTCAGCAGGGTTTAAAAATGACTTTACATAAAGGGGAATCTCCTTACGCTGCAGGGGTTGCAGTGTTTTAGGGTGTATAACGGAAGCTCCGTAAAACGCAAGTTCTACAGCTTCGGTATATGAAATGCTCTGCAACAAAACCGCATTTTCAAAATAACGCGGGTCGCCACTCATCACTCCCGGCACATCTTTCCAGATCGTTACACTTTCGGCATTGAGGCAGTAGGCAATGATTGCCGCGCTGTAATCACTTCCCTCTCTTCCCAGTGTAGTACTAAATCCGTTAGGGTCTGATGCAATAAAACCCTGGGTAATCTGTATTCCCTTTTTGGAAATATTTCGACTTAAATTACGCATCGTAAGCTCCCATTCTACTTTTCCTTCACGATAACGGGTGTTTGTCTTGATGTAATTGCGTACATCGTGCCAGGTATTGGCCAGACCAATTTCGTTGAAGTAGTGGCTAACTAGTGTTGTACTGAGCAGCTCCCCATAAACCACCAGTTGATCATACACGTAATCATAGTCTGGAGATTTATTGCGCTTTAAAAAATCATCAATCTCACTAAAAAGGGCGCTTAACGATTTAAAAACGGGATGTTGAAGATTTCCAAAAAGATCCAGTGCAATATTGTGATGATAGGCTTCTATAGGCTCTAATGCCTCTGCAAGGCTTCGGTCTTCAAAATAGGCTTTGATGAATTCTTCAAAAGCATTGGTCATCTTTCCCATTGCAGAAACTACGACTACGGCGTTTGTGGTTTCGGTCTCTTTCAAAACACGCGCTACATTTCGCACGCCTGCTGCATCTTTTACCGAAGCTCCGCCAAATTTATAGACTTTAAATCCCATAATTTAGATAAGACCTTTTTTGGCGAGAAAGGCCTTCATAGCTTCAGCATCCATCTGTACCGTATTCCATTCCTGCATCACGTTTGCCCCGGAAGCCTCATAAAAATCAACTGCAGATTTATTCCAGTCTAAAACCACCCATTCCACACGTTTCAACCCCAATTCATAAGTGTATTTTATAACTTCGGTATACAACGCCATTCCCAGACCTTTACCGCGATGCTCCTGTCGTACAATTAAATCCTCAAGGTGCACCGTACGCCCTTTCCAGGTTGAAAATCTGTAGTAAACCAATGCAATCCCCAGAATATCAGTTCCTTCTTCGGCCACAAAACACGTAAACTGGGCATCATCACCCGTACCGTAGGCAATCAAATCATCAACCGTAACCTCAACCGCATCCGGCTCTTTTTCATAGATAGCCAACTCTTTAATGAGTCTCAACACCTGAGCCATATCGTTTGCTCCTGCTTTTCGTATCGTTGCGTTCATAATCTTAGTTTATAAAGCTAAATATAGGATTTTAAGAAGGTAAATTACGCTCCAAAACCGTACAAATCCTGAATCGTAAAATTCAGTTTCTATACAGATAGGTCTTAAAGAACCTGAGTATCCACTTGTACGGAATCCCAAATTTCTAAAAACAAAAAAGCCCATTGCGGTAAGGCAATGGGCTTAAAAATTTTAGGTATAATTATTTTTTATTCAACAAATACACATAATCATCAAAGTCTACCCCGCCCTGAAAAATTTGTATAGAACGCTTTATAATTTTCTGCGATTCATCGGCGCTAAAGCCCAAGCCTATCGCGTATTTTTCGATCAAAAAGCGCTCGTGATCATCAATCTCGTGATCAATAAAAATCATTTTAAACAAATCGTGAAGACGCTCCAGACGTTTTTCTGATGTGTTTGGTGGATTTATGGGATATTTACGCGCATTTTCTACGATATCTACATACTCATCCTGATCGATATCGAGTTTAATTGCAAAGCGCTTTAAAAGTTTGATTTCTTCGGCATTTAATTCACCGTCTACGGTGGCCATATTTGCGATCGCAGCAAAATGCCCCAGGTTACGTCTGTGCTCGCCGCTATCAAATAAATCTGTAAAAGACATGGTTGTAATTTTAAGTCGTCAAATATACTACTTCCCAAACCTTAACAAAAAAGAATAACAAGATTTTGAGGTATTGCCCCCGCGGCAACAAGGCCGCAGGGTCAACGGGCTATCCGCGCTACATGGTAGCTTGCTCCTATCCCTATCCCGGATTTTTAGTTGGAGGTGGGCAGTCTGGAGTCTTCAGTCTCAGTTTGCAAGAGAATCGTGGAATCGTGGAATCGTTTAAATAGAATCTTTTCTCTTTTCTCTTTTCTCTTTTCTCTTTTCTCTTTTCTCTTTTCAACCCATTAACCTATAACAATTAACGTCAAACCATTCCACGCTAATGTTTTCTTAATCACACAAAAGCTTTCTGCTATGCATTGTAACTTTAAACGAAAAGGCAATAATCATCGCAGAACCACTCTTACAATTTAACGACAAAGGCATTTATTGTGCTGCCGCAGGCGTCTATCTCGACCCCTGGAAACCGGTGGACAAAGCAATCATTTCACACGGTCATGCAGACCACAGCCGCTGGGGACACAAGTCGTATATCACGCATCACACTAATGTGCCTATCATTCAGCACCGTTTGGGCGAAATTAAAGTGACGGGTAAAGAATGGGGCGAAACTTTCGTCATCAACAACGTCAAATTCAGTTTGCATCCTGCGGGGCATATCATTGGCAGTTCGCAGATTCGCGTGGAACACAAAGGCGAAGTCTGGGTATTTACCGGCGATTATAAAACCGAAGACGACGGTATCGCGGTCCCGTACGAACCTGTAAAATGCCACACCTTTATCACCGAATGTACCTTTGGCCTTCCGGCATTTACCTGGCGGCCGCAAAGCGAAGTTTTTACAGACATCAATAACTGGTGGGCAGAAAATAAAGCCGAAGGAAAAACCTCGGTGATTTTTGGCTATTCGCTGGGAAAAGCCCAGCGTTTATTGCGCTACCTGGATACTGATATCGGCAAAATTTACACCCACGGTGCCATTGAAAATATGACCGAAGTCATCAGGCCGCTTACCCCAATGCCTGAAACGACGCGAGTTACTCGCGAAACCAAAAAAGAAGAACTCAAAGGCAATATTGTAGTCGCCCCGCCCAGTGCTCACGGCAGCACCTGGATCCGCAAGATGGTTCCGTATGTTACTGCTTCTGCCAGTGGCTGGATGACCTTTCGTGGAGCACGCCGCAGACGCGCGATTGACAAAGGCTTTGTATTGAGTGATCATTGTGATTGGCAGGGACTTTTAGAAAGCATCAAAGCAACCGGCGCCGAAAAAATCATCAGCACCCACGGCTATACTGATATTTTTACCCGCTTTTTACTCGAGCAGGGTTACGACGCCCGCACCGAGGCCACCCAATATGAAGGCGAACTCGGGGAAGAAAACAAAAAAGAAGAAGCAGAAGACAATTAAAAAACAGGGATTCTCTCTTTCTGTGAGAGATGCCCGAAGGACAGCGAGGGGACATGAAAGCATTTGCAGAACTAATCCGGAAAATAGACAGCACCAACAAGACCAATGTAAAGGTTGATGCGCTTACGCAGTATTTTCGCGAAGCGCCACCCAAAGACAAGGTCTGGACGATCGCTATTCTCTCGCACCGCCGACCGCCAAGACCTGTCAACACCACCTTGCTGCGCACATGGGCGACTGAACTCGCTCAGATTCCGTTGTGGTTGTTTGAAGAAAGTTATCATATTGTGGGCGATCTGGCAGAGACAATTGCGTTGATCATTCCGGCTTCAGAAGAATCTTCCGAGAAAAGTCTGACGCAGTTTTTGGAAGAAATTATTGCGCTCAAGAAAAAATCGGATGAGGAAAAACGCGCCTATTTACACGAAAACTGGACCGCACTCAATTATTACGAGCGCTTTGTGTTTAGCAAACTCATCACGGGAAGTTTCCGCATTGGCGTGAGTCAGAAATTGATGACCCGGGCCCTGGCCAAAGCAACCGATATTGATATTGACGTACTGGCCTATAAATTGATGGGAAACTGGGATCCTAAAACCATTACGTTTCAGGAATTAATTTTAGAAGAAAACGCTGCAGACTACCTCAGCAAACCCTATCCATTTTATCTCGCCTATGCTATTGAAGACTCACCCGAAGATCTGGGTCATGTCAACGAGTGGTTTGCCGAGCATAAATGGGATGGCATCCGTTCGCAGGTGATTATTCGGGAAGACGAACTCTTTGTCTGGAGTCGTGGTGAAGAACTGGTAACCGATAAATATCCGGAATTTGAGGCGTTTGTAGAAGCCTTACCTGACGGCACCGTTTTAGACGGGGAAATCCTTCCGTTTAAGAATGGAGCCATCGGTACGTTTAATGATTTACAAACCCGTATTGGCAGAAAAAACATCACCAAAGCCCAACTCAAAAAAACGCCCGTAATCCTCAAAGCCTACGATATTTTAGAATGGGAAGGCAAAGACATTCGCGATCTGGCTTTCGCCGAACGGCGGAAAATTTTAGAAACTCTGTACACTAAAGTTCAATCTGAAGAATTGCCGTTGCACCTCTCAGAAACTATTGAATTTTCAAACTGGGAGGAAGCGGCTAAAGAGCGCGAACGCAGCCGCGAAGTCATGTCTGAAGGATTGATGCTTAAACGCAAGGATTCGCCTTATCTCGTAGGTCGAAAAAAAGGCGACTGGTGGAAGTGGAAAGTAGATCCGTTTACCATAGACGCAGTACTCACCTATGCGATGCGGGGTCACGGCCGCCGCAGCAATCTTTTTACCGATTATACTTTCGGACTTTGGGATAAAGAAAAGGAAGAACTCGTCACCTTTGCCAAAGCCTACTCGGGATTGACTGATAAAGAATTTCGCAGTCTGGATGCCTGGATCAAAAAGAACACCCTAGAGCGTTTTGGTCCTGTACGTAGCGTCACTCCGCATCATGTTTTTGAAATTGCTTTTGAAGGCATCGCCCTTTCTAAACGCCACAAGAGCGGAGTCGCCACTCGTTTCCCAAGAATGCTACGCTGGCGAAAAGATAAAAAGATTGAGGAAGCGAATACTCTTGAGGATTTGAAGCAATTGATTCCGAAGCCTGGCAAAGCCGGCTGAAGGAATCTCATTAAAAGAAGGAAAATTAAAACAATAGTACTATTTGTAAATTGAACTGAATTCAAAAGATTGCTTCGCCTTGCTCGCAAACCATGACAAAAAAACAACTCCATACCCTAGCAAAATCCTGGTTTAAAGATCAAGGATGGAAACCTTTTACGTTTCAGGAAGAGACCTGGGAGGCATTTTTGGATGGTAAAAACGGGTTGCTTAATGCACCTACAGGGAGCGGGAAAACCTATGCGCTTTGGGTGGCATTCGTACTTGATTACATCAAAAATAATCCAGATTATAAAACGAAGCATAAAGCCGGACTTAAAGCAATCTGGATTACGCCTTTACGCGCACTTTCGGTAGAAATTGCGCAGGCAGCACAGCGCTTTGCAGATGGTTTGGAAACCCAACTAACGGTTGGCATACGCACAGGAGACACGCCTCAGGCGGAACGCGCTAAGCAAAAACGTAAAATGCCCGATCTGCTCATCACCACGCCCGAGAGTTTGCAGTTGCTGTTAACCGCAAAAGGCTATGAGAAGGTTTTTAAAGACTGTACTGCTATTGTTATTGACGAATGGCACGAATTGCTGGGCAGCAAACGCGGTGTGCAAACCGAACTCGGACTTTCAAGGCTTAAAGCCATCGCCCCAAAATTACGTATCTGGGGAATTTCGGCGACTATTGGAAATCTGGATCAGGCGCGGGAAGTATTGCTGGGACCCGATTCTCAAGCTTTTCAAAATTCGATTTTAGTCAAGGCCAATCTTGGGAAAACGTATAAGGTAGAAAGCATCATCCCCGAAACGATGGAGAAATTCCCGTGGCGGGGTCATATGGGATTGCATTTACTGGAAGAAGTCGTGCCAATAATCAATAACAGCAAAACTACCCTGCTGTTTACCAATACCCGCGCACAATGCGAACTCTGGTTTCAAAAGATGATGTACAAGCATCCCGAGTTTGCCGGTGAGATGGCGATGCACCACGGCAGCATCAATAAAGAAACCCGCCTTTGGGTGGAGCAAGCCATCAGAAATGAAAGCCTGAAAGCGGTGATTTGCACCTCAAGTCTTGATCTTGGGGTTGATTTTGCTCCGGTGGAAAGCATCATTCAAATTGGTGGCCCCAAAGGTGTTGCCCGCTTTCTGCAAAGAGCCGGGCGTAGCGGTCACCAGCCCGGTAAAGAAAGTGTGATTTACTTTTTACCTACCCACGCCATCGAACTCATTGAAGCTTCAGCGTTGGGCAAAGCTGCGATCAATCAGGTGGTTGAAGATCGAATTCCCTATTTACTGAGTTTTGATGTGTTGATTCAGTACTTGACAACGCTGGCCGTAGCAGACGGTTTTTATCCTGCCGAAATCTGGAAAGAGGTGAAGCAAACTTTTTGTTTTCAGGCAATGACCGAAGACCAATGGCGATGGATTCTCAATTTTATCACCAAAGGCAGTCAGTCGCTGCAAGCATATGACGAGTATAAAAAAATAGAGATTGAAGAAGACGGTAAATTCAAAGTGCATAGCAAAGCCGTCGCGATGCGACACCGACTTCAAATCGGGACCATTGTTGGCGATGCGGCGCTTCAGGTTAAATATTTGAAAGGCGGTTACATTGGTACGGTTGAAGAATGGTTTATCTCCAAGCTTTCGCCCGGTGATGTGTTTACTTTTGCCGGAAAAAATCTGGAGCTCTACCGCATCAAAGGCATGCAGGTTTTAGTCAAAAAAGCAAAGACCAAAAAGCAGGCTCGCGTTGTGAGTTGGATGGGTGGTAGACTGACGCTTTCGGCACAAATGAGTGAATTGCTGCGTGAAGAATTATATTCGGCGAACTTGCCTTTGGATCAACAGACCCGCGAGCTTCAGGCTCTGAAAGATATTTTCGACCGGCAGCGCCTGGAATCGATCGTCCCCAATAATGATCAGTTTTTGATCGAAACCTTTAAAAGTCGGGAAGGCTATCATCATATTTTTTACCCCTTTGAAGGACGTTTTGTTCACGAAGCGCTGGGCAGTTTGCTCGCCTACCGCATTAGTTTGCTTTCGCCCATAACCTTCAGCATTGCTTTTAATGATTACGGATTCGAAATTCTTTCCGACCAAAAAATCGATATGCAGCAGGTCCTGGATAACGACTTATTTACTTCGGCGTACTTGTTTGAAGACCTGCAACGAAGTCTCAACAGTACTGAAATGGCTCGCCGGAAATTCCGGGATATTGCTGTAATCAGCGGAATGGTTTTTACCGGTTTCCCCGGAAAAATCGTCAAAAACAAACACCTACAAAGTAACTCGCAATTGCTATTTGAAGTTTTTCGGGATTACGAGCCCGAAAACTTACTTTTTCAGCAAGCTTACCGAGAGACTTTTGAACACCAACTCGAAGAAGGGCGTTTGCGTATCGCTCTGGAACGCATCGAAAAACAAGAAATTATTGTCAAAAACTGCGAGAAAGCTACGCCCTTCTCCTTCCCTATTATTACCGATCGACTTCGGGAAAAATTAAGCAGTGAAAAGCTGGAAGATCGCATCAAAAATATGCTACGCTATCTGGATAAAATTTAGCCCTTAAATTAACAGATTTTAGCCTTTACTTAAGAACAATATAACATCCAACAGCCCATAAATAGTGGCCTCAGATCGTATCTTTAGTTTAACTAAAAAATTAAAAGTTATGACAACTGTAAAACCATATTTAACATTTAGAGGAGAATGCCAACAAGCACTTGATTTCTATCAAAATTGCTTTGGTGGTGATATCATTAATAAGGAAACTTACGAAGGGAAAGACATCGACATTCCCGGAAGCTATCGCAATAAATTGCAGCATGCAGAATTAAAAGGAAAGGGAATTCATTTGATGGCCTATGATGCCTCACCTGATACACCGGTGCAGCAGGGAAATACCGTGCAACTGGGAGTGGATCTGGATAGTAAAGAAGAAGTTACCGATTTATTTAACAAACTATCTGCCGAAGGTCAAAGTCTGGCAGACCCACAAGAAACCAGCTGGAATGCATTTTATGCTCGTGTACGTGATAAGTACGGTGTAAACTGGATGCTGAATGCTGACCTGAACTAGTAAACACGAATTGCTATTGAAAAAGAATAAAAAATACCGAAGCAAATGCTTCGGTATTTTTTTGTTGTAGGGTTGAGGAACCCGTCGAAATGACTGAAATTTGCAGGGCTATGAATCAGACCCTATCCATCTGCGACAACTCGTTCATTTTACATCCTTCGGGTGGGATTTTTTGGGTCGAAAAATCGACCTTACTTATTGCCGATGTACATTTAGGAAAAGTATCGCACTTTAGAAAACACGGCAGCGCGGTTCCCTTTAAGGCTGTCGCCGAAAATTTTAAACAACTTACCCATATTACAGATTCTTTTGAAGCAAACAGCATTTGCTTTTTGGGTGATTTATTCCACAGCAGTCTTAATACTGAATGGAAACTTTTTGAAGATTGGGTCAACTCCCGCCCGGAAAAAATCATTTTAGTAGCCGGAAATCACGACATTATCAATCCGTTGAAATATGAGAAGCTAGGCATTGCCATTTATTCGGAAATCATAACCGAAGGTTTTTTGCTCACCCACCATCCTGAGGAGCGCGAAGGGGTATTCAACTTTTGCGGGCACATTCATCCCGGAATACGCTTGGGCGGACTGGGGCGTCAGGTATTGAAACTTTCGTGTTTCTTTAAGACTGAAAATCAGTTGATATTACCCGCTTTTGGTACCTTTACGGGCAACTATTATCTGGAACCTAAATCGGGCGATCAGGTTTTTGCCGTGACTAAAAATGAGGTGATACAGGTCTGTTGAACCCCTTCTGAATCCCCCTAAGGGAGGACTTTAAAAAACGCATTATGAAAAAGAAACTCGCAATACTCAATTTGCTTTCTGTTATTCTGGTTTTAGCCGTCAACGGACTTTCCCAAGCGCAACGCTGGAATGACACTACAATTGGTGAAATGAGTGCCCGCTACGACAATCTCTTTACGCCTGCAGGTTATGCTTTTTCGATTTGGGGACTCATCTTTCTGGGTCTTGTGGGCTACGCGCTTTTTGGCATCAGACGGGCATTTTTTAGCAAAAAAGAGACTCCGCATATCGAGCAAACTGGATATTGGTTTGCAATCGCAAATGTGCTTAATGCCGCCTGGGTTGTCGCATTTACCTACGATTATATTTGGCTTTCTGTCCTGATTATGCTGGGTATACTGGTTTCGCTATTAAAAATTGTCATCAAAACCAATATGGAACGTTGGGATGCGCCAATTGAAATCATCACTTTTGTCTGGTGGCCTATTTGTTTTTATAGTGGCTGGATCGCTGTGGCAACCATCGCTAATATTTCAGCTTTTTTAGTCAGTTTTTGGGTCGAATTTTCACAACTTACCCAGATCGTGATTACAATGGTGATGATTACCATCGCGGTCTACCTCAACAATTTGATGATCAACCTGCGCAATATGCGCGAATTTGCACTGGTAGGTGCCTGGGCGCTTTTTGCCATTTTTATCAGGCATAATGGTGAAATTGCTGCAATTGCCTATTATGCGCTTGCAGGATCCGTAGTTTTGAGTGTGGCCGCCGGTTTACACGGTTATCGCAATCGGGAAACCAATCCTTTCAATAAGCTGAAGAAACGATTAAATGTTAAAAATTAATTTTTACGGAAAATCGTAAAAATTTAATTCATATTTGTTTTAGTCTTGATAATGTTTCTAACCCCCAAAAGAATATTCCAACATGAGCAAGTATAAGCATATTGCTGTAATTTTTATTTTTTTATTTTTTCAATCTTGCGATGATACGAGTTGGAAAGAAGAAATTAAAAATCTCAAAGAGCAGGTCGCACTCAATTCTCAATTGATAAAGAAGCTTCAAAGTAATATCTATATTACTGACATAACAAATAATTCTGAAGATTACATTATTTCATTTTCCGACGACACTAGTATCACTATAACTAACGGCTATGTTCCAATAATTACTATAGGAGAGAATGGAAATTGGCATGTTGACGGATTAGATACAGGAAAACCTTCGCAGGGTGAAAATGGATCTGTTCCCAAAATTGAGATAGGAGAGAATGGAAATTGGTATATCGACGGCGTTGATACTGAGAGGCCATCAAGAGGTAGAAATGGATATATTCCAAAAATGGAAATTGGTCAAAATGGAAACTGGTTTATAGATGGAATGGATAGTGGTCAAAACGCGCAAGGTGAATCAGTCACATTTCTGACCTCATTATATAATTTAGACTCTGAAAAACTTGTATTTATATTTTCAGATGGCTCATCAATTGAAGTTAAAAAACAAATTAGGGAGATTATTGTATGTTGGGGAGATAGTTTGACTGCAGGTGGAGGCAAAAATAAATATTCAGATATCCTTCAAAACCTAATTGGTTCAGATTATAATGTAATAAATGCCGGAGTTGGAGGAGAAAATTCGCTTACAATAGCAGCACGACAAGGAGGAATACCTATGTACTTGTCAAAAGATTTAAATTTTCCGCAAGGGATTAATGAAATTATAGTTGGCAACTTTTCTCAGCCAAATATTCAGAGTTTATATGACGATTCTGCTATTCGACCTTTGCTTCAAGGAGGTAGTTCTTCAGTTAATTCTTGCATCATTGATGGCGATAAATACTTTTTGAAGTGGACCGGAAAATCGTGGAATGATCCCAATGGTTCATATACTCTTGCTAGAAATATAAATATTGATAAAACTATTAATATTCCGAAAAGATCTATAATCTTCACTTCTTCGATGCGTAATTTTCGGAACAATTATGCAAATATTTTCTTTATAGGTCAAAATGGAGGTTGGTCTTCTCCTCAAGATTTAGCAACTCAGTTGAAAAAGATGATTGATTTCAGCGGTAGTCCTAATTATCTGATATTAGGTCTTCATACAGGTTCTGAGTCTTATAGAAAACCATTGGAATTATTGATGGAAAAAGAATTTGGAGCAAATTATCTTAACCTCAGAAAATATATGGTCAACAGAGGCCTGGCAGACGCACAACTTAACCCTACCTCTGAGGATCTACAAGCAATCGAATCCGGTAAATGTCCACCACAGCTTCTTGGTGATAGCGTCCACTTTAACGAAATAGGCTATTACTTAATCGGTAATCTGTTATATGAACGGTTTAAGCAAATAGGTGTTTTCTAAATCATAGACTTTATATCACTCGCCCAACTAGGATAGGTAAATACCATTCCCTTTAGGGTGTTTACATCAAGCTTACCGCACATCGCCATTACAAACATGTTGATGGTTTCGGCGGCATCCCAGCTAAGGAGGTGTGCGCCTAATACATAACCGGTCTCTTTGTCTACAATAGTTTTAAACGCATAGCAGTTTTGATTCATGCGCTTGGAGTTATACCAGTCGGGTACGTTTTGCTCTTTGACCACAAAATCATAACCAGCATCACGCGCCTGCTTTTCGTTCATCCCGACCATCGCCAATTGGGGCTGCGTAAATACCACCGAAGGTGTAGGCGGTACATCGAGTTTCATATAATTTTCGCCCTTAAGGATATTTTTTGCGGTAATACGCGCTTCCTGGTGTGCTATGGGCGTAAGCGGTAATTCTCCGCTGACAGCAACGTCCCCACAGGCATACACATTTGGGTTTGTAGTACTTTGGGTATACTCATTAATGGTAACCCCGCGGTTTGAGAAGGCGACATTTCCTTTTTCTAAATCCAAATCAGCAATAGCCGGTACCCGACCCGCAGTATTAAAAACCATCTCGGCTTTAATCTCTTTTTCTTTACCGTCAACATCTAGGGTAACCCGGTAATTCTTGCGCAATTTTTCGACTGCCGTGGCGCGGGCGTTAAAAATAAATTTGATTCCCAACTGTCGTGAATTTTCCTGGAGATAGGTAGCCAGATTTTCATCAAAATTAGAAAGGATGCGGTCGTTTACATCTACTAAGGTTACATCTACCCCACAACGGGCGGCGATATGGGCGAACTCCATCCCGATGTAGCCTGAGCCCACAAAAATCATACTTTCAGGTAAGGCCTCAAGCTTCAGAAAATCATCACTAATGAGCAAGTGTTCCCTTCCGGGGATTTTCAGCTCTAGTGGAATGTTTCCGGTTGCAATCACAATTTTATCTGCAGTCACCGTCTTTCCTTCTACAGAAAGTGTTTTTTCGTCTAAAAATTTTGGAGATTGATGGTAGAGCTTAATTCCCAAATCCTCCAGTTTTCGCTCTGTGGTAAAAGGTACCGCTTCGGTAAATGTTTTTTTAAATGCTATTAGATCTGACCAATCTATTCTGGGTAAGTCGCAAACCCCTTTACCCTGCATATCAATGCTGCGTTCTAAAACTTCGGTAATACCTACCAGAACTTTTTTGGGATCACAGCCGCGATTGGCGCAGGTTCCGCCGTACTCTCTATTATCTGCAATAGCCACAGACATACCTGCATCAACGGCATCGTAAGCCACGTGTTTGCCAGCATTGCCGGTGCCAATAATAAACAGATCATAATGTTCAATTCCCATAATTATTATTTTTGACGAGCCACCTCGTTATTAGTCTTTAAATAATTTTTACAACACCACCATCAACTCTCAGACTCGCACCATTGGTCGCCGAAGATCTTGGGCTGGCAACATAAGCCACCATATTGGCCACTTCCTGCGGTTCTGCAAAACGCTGAATAAGTGAAGTAGGGCGGGCTTTATCGAAAAATTCGTCTTCAATATCAGAACGGTCTTTCCCATTATTAGCATCGGTCATTTCCTGAACACCTTCAGAAAAAGTAGGTCCCGGCAGTACACTATTTACGGTCACCCGAGTACCTTTAGTAATTTCAGCAAGACCTCTGGAAATAGCGAGTTGTGCCGTTTTGGTCATTCCGTAATGTACCATTTCAACAGGAATATTAAGTCCACTTTCACTACTTATAAAAATTATGCGCCCCCAGTCTTGCTCCAGCATCGCCGGAAGCAAAGCACGGGATAGTGTCACGCCGCTCATCACGTTGAGGTTGTAAAATTCCTGCCACAATTCGTCAGTAGTATCCAGAAAATCCACCTCTTTGAAAATTCCGACATTATTTATCAAAATATCTACGGTACCTAAAGTTTCAATTAAAGCCGTTACTTCTTCCTTTTTGCTAAAATCACAGGCAATCCCGCTTATCTGCGCATCGGGAACTTCTTTTAAGATTTCATTTTTCGCTTTGTTGATAGAATCCTCACTTCGCCCATTTATAACCACAATAGCACCTTCTTCAGCTAGGGTTTTGGCAATTTCTTTTCCTATTCCTTTCGTAGAGCCAGAAATAAAGGCCCGTTTATTTTTAAGTTGTAAGTCCATTTTCAGTTTTTTTAAAGATACCCAAGTAGTTTGCGTAAGGCTGTTAGTGAATTACTAAAACTTAAACGCCTGCATAAAAAAGCGTGTTACAAAAATGATAATTCCTGTTTTGTCCACTTAAAATAAATAACGAAGTGATTATCTTTGCCGGCTTATGGGTAAAACCGCGATCACCGGCATCTTTTCACAGGCTCCGCAATTGCAGAATCTGCAGGATGCGCTTGCCGTATCTCAAAATAGGGTTGCCCTCAACGGACTTATTGGTTCGTCATTATCCCTTACCATTGCTGAAAGTTTTAAGAATACCGCAAAACCATTTTTGCTTATCCTCAACGATAAGGAGGAGGCCGCCTACGTGCTAAACGATCTGGAACAACTGGTCAAAGAAAGCAATGTGCTTTTTTATCCGGGAAGTTATCGCAGGCCTTATCAGATTGAAGAGACCGATAACGCCAATGTTTTATTACGTGCTGAGGTACTCAACCGCATCAACAGTCGTAAAAAACCGGCGTTGATCGTCACCTATCCCGATGCGCTTTTTGAGAAAGTAGTCACCCGCAAAGAACTTGATAAAAGCACGCTTAAGGTAAAGCTCAGCGATAAGCTTTCGCTCGATTTTGTAAACGAAATGCTTTTTGAATACAAATTCAAGCGCGTGGATTTTGTGACCGAACCCGGCGAATTTTCGGTACGCGGTGGGATCATTGACGTATTTTCATTCTCTCACGATGAGCCCTATCGTATTGAGTTTTTTGGTGACGAGGTTGACAGCATACGTACTTTTGATGTAGAAACCCAGCTTTCTGTTGACAAGGTCAATAAAATCAGCCTGATGCCCAATGTCGAAAACAAAGCGCTTCAGGAAACCCGCGACAGCTTTTTTAAATACATTTCGCCTGAGACTGTTATTTTTACTCAGGATATCGAACAACTTGCTGAACGGATAGAAACCAATTTCCGCAAAGCCGAAGAAGCTTTTGAAAAACTGGATAGCGAAATCAAACGCACAGCCCCAAAAGATCTGTTTTGCGATTCGACGCTGATCAAACGTCAACTGCTTGATTTCACTCTTGTTCAAATCAACAGCGCGACCGAGCAAGCCAAAACCACAATACAGTTTTCCCAACAACCCCAGCCCGCGTTTAATAAGCAATTCAATCTGCTTATTGAAAATCTAAATGAGAACCAGGAGGCCGGGTATACCAATTATATTTGCTGCGCCAGTGAGCAACAGGCTAAGCGTTTTCAGGATATTTTTAACGATGCAGACCTCAACGTCAAGCAGTATGAGACGGTTATTCTTCCACTCTATCGCGGTTTTATAGATGATGATTTAAAGCTGGTTTGCTATACCGATCATCAGATTTTTGAGCGCTATCACAAGTTTAAAATCAAAGATGGTTACGCCAAAAAACAGGCGATCACGCTTAAAGAATTGACCAGCCTGCAAATAGGGGATTACGTCACACACATTGATCACGGGATTGGGAAATTTGGCGGACTTCAA
>CEVJ01095425.1_pt1 | contig 26996 bp, 21 predicted proteins | sample 531491 | NCBI WGS metagenome assembly CEVJ01 (sample SAMEA2623693, study PRJEB7988) | marine metagenome | biome: marine biome (ENVO:00000447); feature: mesopelagic zone (ENVO:00000213); material: "saline water (ENVO:00002010), including plankton (ENVO:xxxxxxxx)" | depth 640 m
GTACGCCGGCAGATTGTGTCAAGATTGCCGTACAGGAAATCATGCACCGCAAACCCGACATCTGCGTAAGTGGCATCAATCACGGTTCTAACTCGTCTATAAACGTAATTTATAGCGGTACAATGAGCGCCGCTGTAGAAGCCGGTGTTGAGGGTATTCCGGCAATAGGATTCTCGTTGCTTGACTATTCTATAGATGCTGATTTTTCCCATTGCGATACGTTTATAAAACGCATCACCAGTCAGGTTTTAGAAAACGGACTTCCAAAAGGAGTGGTTCTCAACGTAAACATCCCAAAGCTTAGAGCCAGTGAAATACGTGGGATCAAAGTGGGAAGGCAAGCCAATGCACAATGGGTCGAGGATTTTGATAAACGTACAAACCCTATGGGACGCGATTATTACTGGCTAAGTGGTGAGTTTGTAAATCACGACGAAGGGGAAGATACTGATGAGTGGGCTTTGGCAAACGGATATGTTTCGGTGGTGCCGGTACAATTTGATCTGACTGCACACCGTTTTATCAAAGAATTAAACTCCTGGAATCTCAATCCTTAGTCTTTTCGCTTTGCGAAAATCTTTAAAAATCAAAATGTGAAGTACTACATCATAGCAGGCGAAGCGAGTGGCGATTTACACGCCTCAAACCTGATGAAGGCCCTTAAAAAAGAAGATCCCGAGGCCGAATTCCGGTTTTGGGGTGGGGATTTGATGCAGCAGCAAGGCGGTACTTTGGTAAAACACTACCGCGATCTGGCGTTTATGGGTTTTCTCGAAGTATTGCTGAACATCAGAACTATTTTTAAAAATCTGGCATTTTGTAAAAAAGACATTCTTGCCTATCAACCTGACGTAATCATTTATATTGATTACCCGGGTTTCAATTTACGCATAGCGAAATGGGCACGCGTTCAGGGATTTAAAAACTACTACTATATTTCGCCTCAAATCTGGGCCTGGAAAGAAGGCCGAATTAAAGACATAAAGCGAGATGTAGATGAACTCTTTGTGATTCTGCCTTTTGAAAAAGAATTTTACGAAAAGAAACATCAGTTTCCCGTTCATTTTGTGGGCCATCCTTTACTCGATGCGATTCAGGCCCGCGAACCCATAGCCCCTAAAACCTTCCGCAAAAAGAACGACTTGGATGAGCGACCTATAATTGCTCTATTACCGGGAAGTCGTAAGCAGGAAATACAGAAAATGCTTGAAGGTATGCTCAGCATTACCGGTGATTTTAAAGACTATCAGTTTGTAATAGCTGGCGCTCCCAGTCAGGATCTCGAATTTTACGAGCCGTTTTTAAAGAAAAACCGCGTGCACATTGTGATGAATGAGACCTATAATCTTCTGGACGTGGCCAGCGCAGCATTAGTTACTTCGGGCACAGCCACACTCGAAACGGCACTATTTAAAGTTCCTGAAGTAGTTTGTTATAAGGGCGGAAGGATTTCATACGAGATTGCAAAGCGGGTGATTAATCTCAAGTATATTTCGCTAGTAAACCTCATTATGAATAAAGAAGTGGTAAAAGAATTGATTCAAACCGATTTTAATACCAAATCGCTGAAAGTGGCGTTAACCACTATTCTTGATGAGGAAAAGCGGAAACAATTATTTCACGAATATTTCGAACTCGAGAAAAAGCTGGGAGGTTCTGGAGCCAGTAGGAATACAGCTCAATTGATATATAAAAGTTTAAAAAAATAAAAAATACCGAACTAAGCCTACGAGGTATAAACCTGAGATTATTTAAAATTATCAGACAGGCGAAGGAATATTTTTCACTTTGGCGCCGTCAATAAAGGAAGATTTGCTTCTATATGAAGAGAAACAGAATAATAAAGCATAGTATCATACCCGCCATTTGCCTGGCCTTAACCGGTTGCGGCGGAAGTAAAACAACAACCCAAACTAACGCTGCGGTCATAGGAGCTGTAGAGTATGAAGCTCCTAAACGGAAAGAAATCAAAGTTTCAGAAGATGCCGGAGATGAACTCATTTATCTTTCTGAAATTAAAGATGAAGATGAAAACCAACTGCGCTACAATATCATAAGTAATGCCCGCCGGTTTGAAGGTACGCCCTATAAATATGGCGGCACTACCTCTAAAGGGATGGACTGTAGCGGCTTAATTTACACGGCTTTTTTAGAAGAAAACATCAGTATCCCCAGAGTAAGCCGTGCTATTGCTGAAGAGGGTAAACGCATCAAAACCGATGAAGTAATACCTGGTGATTTGTTATTCTTTATAACCGGAAGACGCAGTAAAAACATCAATCATGTAGGTCTGGTTGTCGATGTCTTACCCGGTCAGATTCTATTTATCCACTCTTCTACCTCTCAGGGAGTCATTGTTTCTTCTTTGAATGAAGGTTATTGGAACAATGCTTTTATAGAAGCTCGCCGCATTATGTAATTTTCAATATAAGTAGTAATTTAAGGGGACTGTTCTTAGTACGCCCTACCGTTTAAGCAACAGGTGATTTTGTATTCTAAAAATTACTTGTGAAAGGCTTAAATACTTCATTACTATTAATTCTTATAGGGCTTGTAGTTGGCATAGCACTCGGAAGCCTCTATAAATTTTCGCTCAACTCTATTCTCCTCGCACAGGCTGCAACTTTTATCTTCTTTGGTCTTATTCATTTTAGACATCGGCAAAAGAAGTCGTGTTTATCTGGAATGGCTGCCCTTCTTTTATTCGCTTCCACAGGTTTTTTGATTTATACGATAAGCAACCCACTTCTTGCAAAACAGCACTACCTGAACGTGAACCATGCAAACAGTAAAAATAATTTTGTTTTTGAGTTAGAAGAGCAACTTCCTCCGGGTAATGCACAAGCCCGTTTTACAGCACAGATGCTTCGGGTAAATGATAAAATTGCAACGGGTAAAGTCCTGCTAAGCATACCCAAAGATTCATCGATAAATTCTAACGACTTCTCGATCGGCACCATTATTTATGTCAAAACCTCATTACAAACTGAATTTCCATTACAAGCACCTTACCAGTTTGACTATGGTAAATACCTCCGGAACAAAGGCATTTTCGGTCAAATCAGGCTGGAGCCCGGTTTATTTATAAACCTTCCCCAGAAAGAGATCGCCTCGAAATTGAGCACATATCAAATTCGCTCGTACCTCAAATCTAAATTAAATCACTACGACCTCAGCCCTGATTCCAGAGCTATAACCTATGCGCTACTTTTAGGTGAACGCCAGGATTTGTCTCCACAGCTCAGACAAAACTATGTTGACGCCGGTGTCATTCACATTCTGGCTGTGTCCGGACTTCACGTGGGTATTTTGATGCTGTTGGTGCAGTTCTTACTCAAACCCTTAGGTAATGCCAGGAAAACAAGACTACTTCGCCTGATAATCGTGATTGTTGCAATTTGGTTATTTGCAATTCTAACTGGTCTGTCTCCATCTGTATTAAGAGCAGCTACGATGTTTACCTTTCTACAAATAGGTTTGGTTTACGGTCAGCGACGCTCAGGATATAACGCGCTGATCGCATCGGCATTGATATTACTTCTTATAAATCCCAGACTCTTGTTTGAAGTGGGCTTTCAACTGAGCTACGCGGCCGTGTCTTTTATAATGTGGCTTTATCCAAAAATTGAAGTTCTTTGGGTTCCTAAAAACAAAATCCTGCGTTACTACTGGCAACTCGTTTGTGTAAGTCTTGCTGCACAACTGGGCGTTTTACCTTTAAGCCTGTATTATTTTCATCAGTTTCCAGGATTATTTCTTGTCGCTAATCTGGTCGTGCTTCCATTTTTGGGATTTATTCTCATGTATGGAATCTTAATCCTTAGCCTTTCTGCACTAAATCTTCTACCTGATTTTTTGATGAAAATTTACGACTTCACCCTTCAACTGCTTAATTCGTTTATTGAGCTCATTTCACAGGCAGACCCGTTTATTTTCAGAAATATCTATTTTCCGTTGATCTTGATTCCTGTACTCTATTTGCTGACATTCTCTTTAGGCAGGCTTATTCAGAAAATAAATTATAAAAACCTTAGTCGATTTCTGATCGTCTGCGCCCTCCTACCCCTGACTCTTTTGGCCTTGAAACTGAAGCAAAACGAACAATTCTATATCCTCAACACTTACCGTTCAACAAGTCTTGCCCAAGTGAAAGGTTCAAACAATTTGTTGCTGTACCTGAATGATGAAAAAACGGATATATCCAAAATCAGTAATGGCTTTATGGAAAACTTACAGATTAAAGAAATCAGGACCAAAAGCTTAGAGTCCATTTATAACACTCCTGATAGACCGCTGCTAGTAGTTGATAGTCTCGCTATTTATCAGCTGAAAGAATTGCAACCCGGATACATTCTGCTCACCCAATCGCCAAAAATCAATCTCGACCGCTTAATGCAACTTTTCCCTAACGCAACTATTATAGCAGACGCAAGCAATTACAGAAGTTATGTCAAACGCTGGGAAGAGACCTGCAAAAAACGAGAAATCCCTTTTCATAATACATACGAAAAGGGATTTTATAAGATTGACTAAAATATTTTCAGCCTTTAAAGGTGCTCACAAAATTTTCCTGATAGTTCTGCCAGGCCTCTGCGGAAGTAATTTTCTTATACGCATCAGAATGCACCATTTTTAAGAAAATTTCTAATTGCTGCGGAGTTTTATAACCCGGCACAGGCTGAATGAGTTTTCCGGTTTCGTCAAAAAAGACAACACTGGGATAGGCATTTATTTTCATAGCATGGGCAAACAGATGCTGACTGTTTCGACCTTTACGATTGGGGTTGTAGTTAGGATTGGTATATACAAAATCCTGATAGTCTATTTCCTCTGTACCTTCCGCATTAAACTTTACAGCATAGTAATTTTTATTGATGTAGTTCGCTACATCTTTATTGTGAAAGGTATTCTGATCAAGTAGTTTACAGGGACCACACCAGTCTGTATAGACATCCATAAAAATCTTTCGGGGTTCTTTTTTCTGAGCTTCAAGAGCCTCGTTGAAACTCATCCATTTAATTTCGCCCTGCTTTTGGGAAAAGCCGGCAGCTGAGCCTAATACGATTAATAGAAGAAGTATAACTGTTTTTCTCATAATTCTGTTTTTCCAACACATTTCAAAAAGCAGACCACTTTAATGAATACCGTGCATCAATTTCTTTAGTAACGGATGTAGCAGGATGATTAGTACCCCTGCACCTCCCGGAATTAAGAAAAATAATAAAAAGAAGGTAGAAAGTGAATATTCTGCAGTAATGGTATCGATCATACCTCCGGTTGTACCCGCAAGTTTATTACCTATTGCAATGGCCAGATACCATACCCCGTACATCATCGCGATCATTCTGCCCGGCACTAATTTACTAACGTACGAAAGTCCTACCGGTGACAGGCAAAGTTCTCCCATTGTGTGAAAGAAATAGGCCAAAATCAACCAAATAATACTTACAGCAGCCACTTTTGCACCTTGCGGAATATCCCTAGATCCATAGGCCAAAGCCGCAAAGCCAACTCCTAAAAGAATAAGCCCTACTCCGTATTTCACGGCAACGCTAGGGTTGTATTTACTTTCCCAAAGTTTAGAGAAAAGTGGCGCAAAAATGATAATAAACAGTGAGTTTAATACGCTAAACCAGGATGCAGGAACTTCAGGTGCATCTGCTGTATATTGCTCGTAAAGCATTGTGATTACCAGTCCCCAGATGATGACAAAACTGGCTCCAAGAATGATATTAGCCCATTTATACTTGTCAAAAGTTTGCTTAAACAACATCCATAACACCCAGGTAATTACCCCAAGCGGAATAACAGTGATTAGGGTATTTGCAATTCTGAAAATGGCACCGGCACTTCCTTCTAATACCCGATCTGTGTAGTCATTTGCAAAAATAGTCATGGAGCCGCCGGCCTGTTCAAAAGCCGCCCAGAAGAAAATGGTAAAAAAGGCAAATATAGAAACCGCAATCATTCGATCACGCACTATGGGCGCATAACGTACTATACGAGAAACCAATAAGATGAGAAATACAGCCAGAGCAAAAAGTATCATAAAATTACTTCCTGAGAGAGTTCCCACTTCAAAGTCAAAGACATTGACATCTCCAATTTTTGACATAGGATCATTAATAATCCACACCAGTCCTATAACCGCGCTAATCACTATAAAAGCTTTATCCAGTACCGAAAAAGGATTCAATTTAACCGAAGGATCTGCATTTGCAGTAGCATCAGCTTCCCCTTTTACGGGCTTTTTACCAACTTCTCCAAAAATATCCTGCGAGAAATAAAACTGAAGCATCCCGGCAAACATAAAAATCCCTGCCAGTCCGAAGCCCCAATGCCAACCCCATTGTTCGCCCAGGTAGCCACACAGCAAAATACCCAAAAATGCTCCGGCATTCACACCCATATAATAAATGGTATAAGCGCCGTCTTTTTTATGCTGATGGTTTTCATACATCTGCGAAATGATGGAGGTCATAGTAGGTTTAAAGAATCCATTACCCGCAATAAGTAGAAAAAGCCCCAAATACAATGCAAAAGGTGCGTTAAGCGCCATTGAAGCGTGACCTAAAGTCATCAACAAAGCCCCCAGAATTACAGCCATTCTATAACCAATCATCTTATCAGCGATGTAACCTCCCAAAATGGGTGTTAGATATACCATTGAGGTGTAGGTGCCATAAAGTGCGAGCGCGTGCTCTCTTGGCCAGGCCCAACCTTCATCAAAAAGTGATGCTGTTAAAAATAAAACGAGTAAGGCGCGCATACCGTAATAGGAAAAGCGCTCCCACATTTCGGTAAAAAACAATACAAATAATCCGGCGGGATGACCCAACACCGGATTTTTAAAAAACTGTTCTGTAGAGGAAGAAGTCATATTTTTATCTTCTTTGATTTTATTCAGTTATAGAGGTATATGGGTTTAGTGCACTTTACCCATTAGCTTAGATAAGATTGGTGATAAAATAAGTACAATTACCGCTGCACCCAAAGCATAATAGGCGATCAACTCAAACCCGTCTGTATAAACACCTATCGTTTCCAATCCGCCAACGTTTTTATCAGTACTTTCTATAGCTAATTTTTTCCCTATAAAACCTACAATCTGAAAGGCAAAGGCTGAAGACAAGAACCATACACCCATCATAAACGCCACAATGCGTTTAGGTGATAAATCGGTTATCTTAGAAAGACCAACTGGAGACATAAAAAGCTCACCTACGGAAATCAAAAAATACATGATCATCAAATAGGAGAAAGGTACCATTCCTTCACCATCAGCACTACCTCCACTCAAAGCCAGAATGTAAAAGCTTATCCCCGCAAAAGCCAAACCCATTGCAAACTTATAAGGAGTTCTTGGGTTTATTTTCTTTTTGCTAAGGTATGTCCACATCAAGGAAATAGGTATGGAAAGTATAATGATGTACATCGAATTTAGCGCATTTGTCTGCGCTGCATCTATTAAAATGAGATTTACATTACGTGCTGCAAAGAGCGTAATTACGCTACCTGAGAGCTCATGGAATCCCCAAAATACAGTCATAAACAGCGTGATAAACACGGCTACGAAAAGCTTTTTACGCTCATCTAAAGTAGCCTGATACATAATATATCCCAGATAGACTAAAACGGCAACTCCTATGAGTTTAAAAATTATATTCACAATATTCTGATCGCCAAAGAATGTCCCATCAGCACCCAGAGGCTTATAGGAAGAAAGCAACCACGCGATAACCGGTACTGCGAGAACTGAAAGCACATACACAATTAACTTTGGACTAACTTTTTTAGATTTTGATTCTTCTCTAACCGGAGCGTGACCTCGTTCTCCAAAAACATTAGTTCTGATCCCGTGCCAGAAGACCAGCAATCCGGTTAACATACCTATTCCTGCAAGTCCGAAGCCATAATGCCAACCGTAAGTTGCACCTAGCCAACCACACAATAAGGGAGCTACAAAACCCCCAATATTTATACCCATGTAAAAAATGGTGAAACCCGAATCCTTTTTAGGGTCACCATCCTCATACAAGGTTCCTACAAACGTGGAAATATTTGGTTTAAAGAATCCATTTCCTACTACGATAAACGCAAGAGCAAGAAAAAAAGCGAGATTGTTTTCTATAGCAAGAACAAAATGACCAACAGCCATAAGAATTCCACCTAAAAAGATAGAACTGCGCATTCCCAATATGGAATCTGACAATCTACCTCCAATTACTGTAGAAGCATAAACTAAAGAACCGTAAGAAGAGTATACTGCTGCAGCTGCAAAATCCCGGGCTAATAAAGCCTCAAAGATCACATTAACCATATAGAGCGTAAGTAACGCCCGCATACCGTAAAAGCTGAAACGCTCCCACAACTCCGCAAAAAAGAGATAAAAAAGTCCTTTAGGATGGCCAAATACTGTTGGCTGATCGTCGTATGTACTGGTTGCTTCTGTCATAGAAATAGATTATAAATTCTCTTTAATAAAATTGGTCATTTTAGTATACAGGTGTAAACGGGTGTTACCACCATAAATTCCGTGATTTTTATCCGGGTAAATAGCCCAGTCAAACTGTTTATTAGCCTGCACCAGCGCTTCGATAAGGCGCATTGTATTTTGTACATGTACATTATCATCTGCACTACCGTGTACCAATAAGTATTTTCCTTTGAGTTTATCTACGTGAGAAATAGGTGAGTTTTCGTCATAACCACTGGCGTTCTCCTGTGGTGTGGTCATATAGCGCTCGGTATAAATAGAATCGTAAAACCTCCAGCTGGTAACAGGAGCTACTGCAATGGCCATTTTGAAAGTATCGGCACCTTGAAATATAGCATTAGATGCCATAAAGCCTCCATAACTCCATCCCCAGATGCCGATACGATCTGCATCAATGTAAGGACGTTCTCCCAATTTCTGAGCGGCAGCAATCTGATCCTCTACCTCGTATTTACCCAATTCATTTTGAGTCATTTTCTTGAAATCACGCCCTTTTAAACCGGTTCCACGAGGATCTACACAGACAATAATATAACCGTCCTGAGCAAGCATCTGAAACCAATAATCGTTACCGCCACCCCAGCTGTTAGCGACACTTTGAGAACCGGGCCCCGAATACTGCGTCATAAATACCGGGTATTTTTTTGAAGAATCAAAATCTTTAGGTTTCAGCATCCAGGCGTTGAGTTCTTCACCATTTATGGGAAGGGTGAAAAATTCCTTTTCTGAAATTATGTAATCAGAAAACTGATCTTTTAAGGCCTGATTGTCTTTAATCTTGCGAATGAGTTTTCCGTCTTTAGCACTATGCAAGGTAAACACATAAGGCGTTGAAGCATCTGAAAAACTGTTGATGTAATACGTAAAGTCGGTACTGAAATTGGCCGAGTTGGTACCTGCATCTGCACTGAGTGCTTTTTTACCTGAACCATTTAGCTTGACAGCATAAACTCCCCTGTTGATTGAACCGTTTTCAGAACTTTGGTAAAACACCCGCTTGGTTTTAGGGTCATAACCATAGTAACTGGTTACTTCCCAGGGACCTTTAGTAACCTGATTGATTAATTTCCCATCCTTGTTATAGTGGTATATGTGATTCCACCCATCTTTTTCGCTGGTCCAGAGAAATTCATTATCATCCAAGAAAGTAAGATTATCGGTAATATCTACGTAGGCATCGTCAGTATCAGACAGAATAAGTTTCGCTTTCGCGGAAGCGCCATCTACAAAAAGCAGGTTGACATCGTTTTGCTTTCGATTTGTGGTTTGTACAGCCAGTACATCGGCATCCGGAGTCCACTCCAGACGTGGGATGTAATAATTCTGAAATCCGGAAAGATCAACTTCCTTAGTTTTTTGATCTTCCAGATTATAAATATGTAAGCTTACCGTAGCATTGGTTTCGCCGGCTTTAGGATACTTAAACACATCTTGAGAAGGATATAATTCCTTACCAAAAACATCCATAGAAAATTCAGGCACCTCGGTCTCATCAAAGCGGATGTAAGCCAATTTAGTTCCGTCTGCATTCCAGTCAAAAGCGCGCACAAAGGCAAATTCTTCTTCATACACCCAGTCTGTAATACCATTTATGATTTTATTTTTGGCACCATCTGTAGTAACCTGAGTGGTCTCACCGGTCATCAGGTTCTTAACAAATAGGTTATTATCCTGCCCATAGGCCACTTTGGAGGCGTCAGGCGAAAAGGTGGGCTCCTGAATGGCTTCGTCAGCAACTTTAGTGAGCTTTTTGGTCTTTAAATCATAGACATAATAGACGCCAAGACTTGAACGGCGGTAAATAGAGCGCAGGTTGGTACTCAAAAGCACCTTACTCTCATCATCGCTCAACGTGTACCCGATAAAATAATCAAGCCCTTCAATTTCGCTGGAATTGATTAGCGTAGAAACTTTATCGCCGGTTTTGTAACTGTAAACATCAAGCGTTTTTGTTCCTGTATTTCGGTCAGTATTGAGAACAGCATATTCTTTCCCGTTATTCATAGAATGCAATCGATCAAGATATTGCATTCTAAATGTACCGTCATAGATTTCTTCTAAGGTGATTTGTTTTTGTTGAGCATAAACGGCTCCCACAAGGAGAAAAAAAATCAGGGCACCTGCTTTTCGTATTGACATATTAAAGATTTAAGAGTGTAAACGCACCTTAGCGCGTGGTTTCAAACCTGGTCAGGCCTAAAAATAGTCCGCTAATTTTACTAAAAATTAACTAAAGAACACGCAATTCTCTTGTTAAATACCTATTCATAATGATGAAATGAAGGTTTTTATTGCGGTTATTTCAGCACAAAAAAATTTACTACTAAGATCATACCGCTTTTCAACCCGATTACTGTGAGGCATTTTTTCAGAATGGAATAGGCTTAATTGCACAATAAAAGCGTATTTTAAATTAAATTGCCACTCCCATAAACTTGTGTTACAACACAGGTTTTGCAGGTCAACAATATCAGTCCTATTATGTCAAATACCATTCAAGGCTTTTCAAAGCTGAGTAAAGAAGAAAAAATAAAGTGGCTCAAGCAAAGCTTTCTAACCAATAACCCAAAAGCGGAAGCGATTCTTAAACAATACTGGAATACAGATGTAAACCTTCAGCAACTACACGATGAGTTCATAGAAAATACCATAACAAACTATTACCTCCCTCAGGGCATCGCTCCTAATTTTGTCATCAACAACAAGACTTTTGCTATCCCGATGGCCATTGAAGAATCTTCAGTAGTGGCTGCTGCTAGCAAAGCTGCAAAGTTCTGGATGTCGCGAGGTGGTTTTAAAGCTGAAATTCTGGGAACTGAAAAAATAGGTCAGGTTCATTTTATGTATACCGGCAAAGAGTCTGAACTTCTGGCGCTTTTTGAAGCCAGCAAGGCAGAACTTTTAGCAGACTTAAAACCACTTACCCAATCTATGGAAAAGCGGGGCGGCGGTATTACCGGCCTTCAGCTGATTAACAAAACCGAAGCTTTAGATCACTATTACCAGCTTCACGCGACCTTTGAAACGCTTGATGCGATGGGCGCTAATTTTATAAACACCTGCCTCGAGCAGTTGAGCGAAACCTGGCAACGCGTTTTTGCATCCTGGACCTCAAAACCCGAAAATGCCCGGCTGCAAGTCGTGATGAGCATCCTGTCAAACTACGTTCCCGGTTGTGTGGTACGAGCCGAAGTAAGCTGCCCGGTAAGTGAACTTTCAGAAGCAGATGGAATTGACCCGCAGGAATTTGCCGAAAAATTTGTTCAGGCAGTACGTATCGCGGAAGTGGAACCCTATCGTGCCGTTACACATAATAAAGGCATTATGAATGGAATTGACGCGGTAGTTTTGGCCACGGGCAACGATTTTAGGGCTATAGAAGCCGGAGCACACGCTTATGCCGCTAAAGAAGGAACCTATAGCAGCCTTACACATGCCGAAGTTAAAGATGGGCAATTCCGTTTTTGGATTGAAATACCGCTGGCTCTTGGCACAGTGGGTGGCCTCACTAAATTACATCCACTCGTGAAACTCAATTTAGAATTACTAGGCAACCCAAGCGCAGCCCAACTTATGGAGATCATAGCCGTAGCCGGTCTTGCTCAAAACTTTGGCGCTATTAAATCCCTAACAACCACCGGAATTCAAAAAGGGCATATGAAAATGCACCTGATGAATATGCTTAATCAACTTGAAGCCTCAAAGGCCGAAAAAGAACAAGCCGTTACTTATTTTAAAACATACAAGGTAAGCCACAATGCAGTGCATCAATTTATTGAAGCTCTGCGCAAAAAAACAGAAAAATGAAAAAATTGCTCATTCTCCTTTTAGTTTTAACTCCGATTTTAAGCTTCTCTCAGGAACTTTCAATTGATTTGCAAGAACAAATAAAGCAGGCTCAAAAGGAATTTCAAATTCCTGCAATTGGAGTAAGCCTGATTACCACAGACTCCATTTTCAGTTATGTAAACGGAAGGATTATACTTGGAAAAAAAGAGAAAATAAGCCCCGATGCAAAATTTCATTTAGGTTCAAACACCAAAGCGATTACAGCCTTTATGGCCATGCATCTTATTGAAGAAGGAAAACTAGAGCTCGAAACACCTTTCTTTCAGCTTTTTCCAGAACTTCAAGCCAATGCAGGAGCAGAATACCATCAAATAACGCTGGGAGATTTGCTCAGTCACCAGGCTCTTATCCCTGCGTATACAAAGGGGATTGAATTGGCAAAATTTCGAAATTTAAAAGGGTCCGCTTCAGATAACCGATATGTTTTCGCTCAAAGCGTCTTAAAAGACAAACCGGCCAAAAAAGGGGAATATTCAAATGCCGGCTATGTTTTAGCAGCATTGATGCTCGAAAAAGCAAGTGGCAAAACCTACCGCCAACTTCTTGAAGAAACAATGGATGACCTGGATCTGGACTGGTTTGTAGGCTTTCCGAATAAAGAAACAACCAAAAACCCCTGGGGACACTGGTTTGAAGGCGCAAGCCTTACAGCGCTTGAACCTACGCACGATTATAAACTACCCAATTTTATGTCTAGTGCCGGTGATGTTTCTATGAATTTGGCTGACTATAGCAAATTTGTTCAATTGAATCTTAAAGGACTTATCGGCGAATCAAATTATCTTAAAGCAGCAACATATAAACTACTCCATTTTGGGCAAAGTCCATATGCCTATGGCTGGGGCAATACTTTGAATGACGGAGCTCAAGTCTCGTATCACGACGGAAGTGCCGGTACCTATTATTGCCATACGCTCATTAATACAGATAGAAATCTGGCTGTAGTCATCGTAGCAAATACAGCCACTCCTGAAGCTGTAAAAGCAATCTACAACCTGCGGAAATGGATACTAAATCACCCGCAAGAATCTAAAAAACCTTAACGATGTTGCATTTTTACGCACACGGAAAACTTTTAATAACCGGCGAATATTCGGTGCTTGATGGTGCTTTGGCCTTAGCTGTACCTACAAAAAAAGGACAGCATTTATATATAGAACCTAGTGACCAGAATGACATTTTATGGGAAAGCCGGGATAAAGACGGTAAAATTTGGTTTGAAACCACGTTAACCTACAATGAAATCAGTGAAGCGCAAATCGCAAACCCGGAAGACCCAAAACAACGTCTTTTGCAGTTATTAAGAACTGCTCAAAAATTAAATCCGCAATTTCTTGCAGAAAAAACGGCACTTAAAATCACTACACGTCTGGAATTTGATCGCAATTGGGGATTGGGCACTTCTTCGACATTGGTATATATGTTGGCAAAATGGGCTCAGGTAAATGCTTATAGACTTCTAGAACTCACCTTTGGTGGAAGCGGTTACGATTTGGCCTGTGCGGGCTCTGAAACAGCTATTTTATATCAAAAAAGTTTAGGAGAGCCCACGGTTTACCAGACGACATTCAATCCTCCATTTAGCGATCAGCTTTTCTTTGTTTATCTCAATAAAAAGCAAAACAGCCGAGAAGCGATAACTAATTACCGTAATCAACCTAAAGCCGGGCAGGAACTTCTCAAAAACAAAATATCAGGTATTAGTGAGACTTTACTGAAGTGTGAAGATCTCACGAGTTTTTGTATGCTGATTAATGCCCACGAGCAACTAATAGGCCGGGCATTAAATACTACTCCTATTAAGCAAATGCATTTCTCTGACTATACCGGAAGCATTAAAAGCCTTGGAGGCTGGGGTGGCGACTTTATACTTGCAACCGGCAGCGATATTGAGCAGGACTATTTTCGCTCTAAAGGTTATCAAACAATTATAGCTTTTGATGAAATGGTTTTAGACTAAACAAAAAAGAGCCGCTAATGCGGCTCTTTTTTGTTCTATTTCAAATGATATGGTTAATACACGTTAGCACGTTTATCTTCAATATCAGCAGCATCTTTTAATGCCTGGTAAACACGACCGTTTGCAGTGGCGCGGTCAGCATTTTGTTTTTGAATAGCAAAACTTGCGTAGTTATCCAATTCACGAGCAGGAGTAATTTCGGTTACTTTAACCACATAAACTCCTTTATTGCCATCGATAGGTTTTGACACTTCGCCTTTCTCAAGACCAAAAGCCACACCTACTACTTTAGGCTCAGTACCTGCACCCGCAAGGGTTGGGTTTTTAAGGTTAACCCCAGTTGATGTTTGCACGCTTACACCGTTAGCACTGGCGATAGCATTAAGGTCATTACCAGAAATTTTTTCTCTGATCATCGCAGCCTTTTTCTCGTTGCGAAGAATAGGAGTAACCCGTGGAGAAGCCTCATCTACCGACATCAATCCTTTTTCAGTCTTTTTTGTTACCTGAACAACCAGATACCCACCATCCACGTTAAAGCGATTTACATCACCGGTCTTACGGTCCTCGTCAAAAGCCCAACGAATAATCTCACGCTGACTGCCCTGACCCGGAATAGTCTCATCAAGAGCTTTTACGTTATTTACAGGACGTACGGTATAATTATTTTCTTTGGCAATCTCATCAAAACCATTTTTGTCTTCACTTACCGCCATTTGAAACTTGGTTGTCTTATTGAAAACATCGTTTATAGTTTGCTGAGAAGGTGTAATTTCTTTAGCAACGGTAGCTAATTTAATCGCACGTTGTCTATTTTTTTGATCATCAATTTTGATAACGTGATACCCGTATTGAGACTCCACAACACCTACATCACCTGTAGAACCGTTGAATACAAAGTCATTAAAAGGCTTTACAAAACGACCTTTGGTTACATAACCTAAGTCACCTCCTTTTTCTTTACTTCCATCTGCTGAATACTCCGGTGCAAGTTCGGCCATTTTTGAAGGACTGGCTTTGATTACGGTTGCAAGGCTGTCTGCTAATTCTTTAGCTTCAGCTTTAGTACGCGTTTGAGCTCCTGCATTCTGAAGACCCTGATAGGTTAATAGAATGTGAGAAGATTGAACAGAATCTGGAATCTGAGTTACCGCTACTACTTTAGAAATTTTGTAAAAACCATTGTCTTTATAAGGTCCATAAACATCACCTTCATTTAAAGCCCAAAGTTCATCAGAAACCTCAACAGGTAATTCACCTTTAAATAAGAAGTTGTCATTGTAACGAATATCTGAGTTTTCATTTACAAAATCCTCAACATTTGCGGTTCTGTTAAGACCACGCACTGTATCGTTAGTTTTAGTAGCAGCTGTATAAGCCAAACGATCATTAAGCAATTTTGCCACAGAAGACTTAATTGTATCTTCATCGGTAAGCGTTGCGTCCTCAGAAAACAACACATAACGCAGGTTACGGGAAGCTTCAGTTTGATACGCATCTTTATGCTCTTTCAGGTAAGCTTCAATATCATCTTTAGTTACTGAAACCTCGTCGTCTGCGATGGAAGTGTAAGGTACCTGTACAAACTCGATGTTACGCAGATTGTTTTCCATATCATAAGCCATCTTACCCTCTTTAAAGCTTGTGTTTATTCCCGCTTTAACAAGGTCAAAATAGATTTGCTGCTGCTCATTCTTGGCCAATTGCTTTTCATAAGCCACCCACTGATCGTACATAGTAGGATTTGTAGACCTTAATGTAGCAATATACTCACGTACCTTTTGCTCACTGTAAACGCCATCTGTCTGAAAATTAGGATCGTTTTGCAGCGCTTCTTTAAGCAAATCATTAATACGATCCTGCTCAATGCTGATGCCTAACTCTTCGTATTGCTCGTCAAGCAAAATTCGACGCAATTCTTCTTCCCAGGCTGCATTTACTGCCTGAGTGTTTGTAATGTTACCACCGTAACGTGCAGTCTGCGCTTCAACACGGCTCGCAAATTCTTGCTGATCGATGTCTTCACCATTTACAGAACCGATTATACGCTGTGATTTCTGGGTAGAAAATCCACCGTTTTGAAATACATCAGCCAGTACAAATGCAAATAAAGCCAAGGCTATAATCGCAATAAGAAATACAGACCGCTGTCTAATTTTGTTTAAAACTGCCATTTTTTATGTGTTTGTCAAATAGTGGGCGAAAATACCATTTTAAATGAAAAAATAAAATGTAATCGAATCAAAATACAGGTATAAAAATCTGCAGGAGGGCAGATTAGCGAAAATAGCCTGAAATCGTTGTCGTAAACCTTCGAAGAAAGCATTCTGAGCTTAATCTGTATCTATCACCCGAACCTGAACAAGTTCGATCTTTGTGTTAGTGGTTTCAAGAATGTGAAACTGATATCCTTCGATATCTACAACGTCGTTCTCTTCAGGAATACCCTCGGTATGATTAACAATAAGACCACCCAGAGTCTCATAGTTTTCATCTTCAGGAAGCTCTAATTTGTAGGTCTCGTTAATATAATCTACCTCAAGACGAGCTGAAAATTTATAAATATTCTCTCCCAACTCTTCTTCAATAAGAATAACGCTGTCGTGCTCATCTTCAATCTCTCCAAAAAGTTCCTCAACAATATCTTCAACCGTCATCATCCCGCTCGTACCGCCGTATTCATCAATAACCACTGCGATACTTTTACGTTTTTTTATCAGAATACTTAACACATCTTTGACCAGCATCGTTTCCGGCACAAAAATTACGGGCATCAGAACTTCCTCCAGACTTTTTGGCTTTTTAAAAAGCTCAAACGAATGAACATAACCCACGATATCGTCTATCGAATTCTGATAAACCAAAATCTTGGAGAGTCCGGTTTCGGTAAAAAGACTTCGGAGTTCTGCCAGGCTATCTTCGCGGTCTACTGCCACCATTTCGGTACGCGGTATCATCACCTCGCGGGATTTCACTTCTGAAAACTCCAGTGCATTTTGAAATATCTGGATTTCAGAATCTAATTCTTCATTGGTTTCTACAGACTCGATCTGTTCGGTAATGTAATTTCCCAGTTCTACTTTGGTAAATGCCAGCTGCACCTCGTCACCTTCAGTTTTAAAAAACTTTTTTAGTACTTTATCTGAAATCCAAATGATGAACGAAGACAAAAAGCTAAAGGCTAAATAAAACAGGTAAGCCGGGATGGCAAAAAACTTAAGCAGGGAATTGGCATAAATCTGAAAAAACACTTTTGGTAAAAATTCCGCAGTAATAAGCACCACCAGTGTAGAAATTAGAGTCTGAGTAAGCAGACTAAACTCCACAAAAAAAGCAGTAAGCCAGGGATAACCAAAATCTGCAACCTCAAGCCAGTTTTGTAAAATTGCACCCATATAATAGGCATAAACTACCAGTGCGAGATTATTACCTACGAGCATAGTTGCAATAAACTTTGAGGGTTTCTGCGTTAAACGTGTAAGTACTTTGGCAATAAGATCATTTTGTTTCTTTTCAATCTCTATGTGAATTTTATTGGAAGACACGTAGGCGATTTCCATCCCCGAAAAGAAAGCGGAAAGAATTAAAGAAACAATAATGATAAGTATCTCGGTTTCCATAATTAGTTTTGATTGCGCTGCTCGTATTTTTTTCTAAACCTGCGCTTAAAAAAATACATGCCTACGGCGACCACTACAAAAAATAGAAAAAGATAAGCTTTAGAAGGTTCTTCACTCCAGATTCTTACGGCTTCAAAAAGGAATAATGCAGCAAAGAATAAATAAGCGTATTCGAAATATTTAAAGTACTTAGACATTAGTTTATGCTGTCTTTGGGAGCCGATGTTGCACTATCCTGTACGTACATACGACTTTGGTTATCTAAAGATATAAAATTTTTGAAGTCTTCACTGCTATCGAAAAGATCTCCTTTGTTATATGAATCATCAGGAAATTCTATTGTATAGGGCTTATCGGTAAACACCCATTTATCCTTTTGATCCCAGAATAACTGTGATGCATCCAGACGGGTTGAATCACTTGTTATCAAAACCACATTTTCACGCAAATCAATAAGACCCGACCGTTTGTAGCGAATCGCATAATCTGAAGTGATGTAGTTTTCTTTTTTATCATCGTCTATAAAAGTCACTTCTACTCCCTCCGGAAATTCCTCATAGGGAAAATCTGCCAAACCATACTCAATGATCAATGGCGTTTTTAAGGTAGCTACTACTTTACCGGAGTCTGTATATTTAAGCAGCACCCCTTCGCCTTCAGCAGAAGGCCCTTCAGAACGCTGATTAAATTGCTGAATGCTTTCAGCGTTATTTCCACAGCTAAAAAACAAAGTCACAGCAAATGCTGTGACTAAGTTTAGAATTATATGTTTTGAAATCTGTTTCACTTATAAGCTTGGCACTACTACACTTCCACCAACCCAACAGTTGAAAGAAATACGTTCTCCCTGATTACCAGCGTTAAAGATCATAGTACGGTCTGGTGCTAATCCTCTGTAAGCTGCAGCAGTTTTATTTGCCGTGTCAGAAAGAGAGGGATCAATACGACCGGCTTTGGCAGCAGTATCAGCAGCTAACCAGTAGATCGCTCTTTTATTAAATACTGAGTCACCACAGTTGTTAGCACTCTTAGCATACATATCAGCTATTCTAAGGTAAACAATACCCATAGATGGTTGTGATGCAACTGCTTTTTGATAATAGGTACGCGCTCTTGGGTAGTTACCTTTATCTCTAAAGTTTTCACCTAAACGGTAGTAAACTTTAGCTTTTTCAGCAGGATCAGTCTGCCGCTCAGCTGATTCTTCGTAATATTCTAAAGCTTTGGCATTCTCACCGCGTTGCTCTGCAAGACGACCTAAGTAATATGAAGTCTGAGCAGAAGGCTCAAGCGTGTTTAATTGCTCAACCAAAGTCACAAACAATTCGCTGTCTGTACATTCTTTAGACACTAAACGTCCTGCTGCACCTTTAACCCAGGTCACATCATTTTTCTTAGCTTCAAAATCTGCCTCATAGAATGGAATTAAGCGATCGCAGTCAGCCAATTTACCTAGCATACCGTTAACACCGGAAGAAACTTTAGAGTAGTTACCCAAGTTAGCTTCAGCTACCTGCTCCAGACGTTTTTCCTGAGCGTTTAATGGAGTCCCTGCTTCATTCTTCTCTAAGATTTTTTCAAGGTCTGTAGCATAATTATTTTGGATAGTTGTAATATGACTTTGAACTTGGTCATATAAATCAAAAATCTCTTGAAGTTCAAGTTTACCAGCCTCCTGTAAGCTTACAGCGTGGTTAAAGAATACATATAAGCCTTTAGGATTTTTGAAGCTTTCACGATCTGTATCCCAGGCTTTTTTGAACATCTCATACTGCTCTTCAGTAGAACCGATTTTGTTTTCATACATAGTAAGAGCCAGCTCTGAAATATCTTCTCCGGCACTGGTTTTGCTTGCAAAATGTGTTTTCTTTTCCTGATACATCTTTTGAAGATCATCCAAGAATGCTTTTTGTTCGGCACCGGTAGAGTTTTCGATTTTGTATTTCAAAATGCGCTCTCCATATTGATATAAAGCAAATGAAGTAGTAGGACAGTCTTTACGAAGCTTCATAAACGGCTCGTAAGCTGCATCATAATTTTTCACTTTAGCGTGTTCTGAAAAAATAGACATCGTAGTCACACACTCCTCAGTTGCCTGAGCACTGGCGAAGCTTACCGCACCTACAAGGGCTATAAAAAGTAATTTAAATTTAGTTTTCATCGTTTGAAAGGTTTTAATAGCAATAATAAGAATTTTAGTTGTATTTGTTAGGCACAAACCACGGTCTAAGTGGGTTGAGGGACAAACTAAGACCAACTTTGAAAAAATCTTCTTTTACCAGGCCTGCGTTATTTGTTCCGCGCTGGCCGTATTCAAATGTCAAGTTGGCATTACTGAATCCGCGTCCTAACGGCAACCCAAGTCCAAAAGATATGCCAAACTCGTCAATTGACTCATTTTGTATATATAATCCGCTTTCTTCATAGCGCGCACCAAGCCTATAAGTCACTCTACTAAAGTAACTTGTAATCGAATTATAGTCTGGTATAAAATATCCACCCAAACGGTATTTATAAGAATCCTGATACGTCGCATTGTTTAAGGCAAAGGATCTATTAGTACTTTTACTGGTCTCTGCAAATTCTGCCTGAGCGCCGGCAAACCATACATTACGCTTTCCGGTCCCAAGACCGAATGAATAGGTATTTGGAATAATCATTTCAGAATCTGCAAGGCGGAAATCCTGAGCTTCTATAACTCTAACTACAGACCTGTCAATCACAGAATAGTCCACAGACTGAAGGGAGCGGTCGTTCTCTAAAGTCAATGCGGTTTCCGGCTGAAAAGTTGCCGAAGTATATAACTGGTAACCTCTTCCTAAATTTTGCTCGTATTGAAGACCTAAATTGTAGGTAAAACCACTTACATCTGAGCGATCTATCTCGCGCACTGCATATTGCTGATTTGCATCAGCCTGAATAATCTCATTGCGAATACTCCCAAAATTATAACTGGCTTCACCACCAATTCTAAAACCCTTAAAAAGCTCTAAGCCTGCGGCTAAAAAAGCACGGTTAACACCTCCTCTACCACTATACTGATTTATTTGCTCGTCTGAAACCTCAATATTAGCATAATCAACAGATGTTTGAGGGATCAAACCAAAGCCTACACCCAACTTTCTGGAAACCGGAAATGAAAGTGATAAATAATCTATCGTAGTTGAAGTCGTGCTGCCGCTTCCTTCATCTGAGGTTAAACTGGTTTCGGTATGACTCCCTGCAATGGCGAAGTTGGTAAGCTTTAAAGCTCCAAATCCGGCAGGATTTCTAAAATTAGTATGAATGCTATCTCCCAAAATACTTATACCACCCATCGCCTGGTTCTCTACAGAACCTTTAAAGTTTGACAAGCCTAAGCCGTAAAACGAATAGGGTGATGTATTTCCTTCCTGAGCCCAGCCTGAGACTGTAAAGCTTATTAAAACAACAATTAAAATTCTTTTGATCATTAAGTCCTATTAAATTCTACTATATAATTGAGTCCTTTCAGGAGAAAATTTGAGTCCGCAAATATGCCATTTTTTAATCTATCAGACAAAAATAGCCCGTCCCCTCCTGTTAAAATAATCTTTAACTCGTCGTATTCGAGTTTATATCGGTCAATTAACCCATCTAATTCCGCAACCAAACCATTAATTACTCCAGATTGCATGGCACTATAGGTATCTGTTCCTATAAGTTCAACCTGGTCTTTTGAAATCTCAAGATCCGGTAGTTTCGCCGTAAATTGGTGCATAGCCTTAAATCGCATCTGCAAACCCGGAGAAATAGCTCCACCCAGATAAGTGTCTTCTTTATTTTTAAAATCATAAGTCACACAGGTCCCTGCATCGATCACCAGTGTATTTATACCTGAACACTCTTTAAAAGCAGTTACCATAAGTACTTTTCGGTCAAGTCCCAGAGTTTCTGGTGTTTTATACAAATTAGTATAAGGCACCGGCGTAGCGGCTTCAACAACTTTATAGGAAAGACCTCTTTTTTTCAGGAACGTGACAAAATCTTTTGAATTGCCTGTTGCGCAAAAGACAATTGCATGTGGATTAGCACTTTCCTGAAGTTCAAGAAGCTGGTCTTGAGCCTCTCCTGCAAGAACCGAATAGGAAACCTCAAGCGCTCCATCCTTAAAAAGACCAAATTTTACCCGCGTATTTCCAAAATCTATGGCTAAGGTTGTCATGCACTGATTTTTTTTGCAAAAATACAAATACTCTCTCCCTCACATTCACCGAATTACAAAAAGCTTAAAAAATAAATCGGTAATTTTCTCATTAAGTGTTGTGCAGTTTAAAATATGATTTTATATTTGCAGCCGCTTTGGCGAGGTACCTTAGCTCAGTTGGTAGAGCAACGGACTGAAAATCCGTGTGTCCCTGGTTCGATTCCTGGAGGTACCACAAACAAACCCTGAAACTTTAGTTTCGGGGTTTTTTGTTTTTACAGGGGACGAATAATTTCGCACTTAAAAACTATTAACAAAGCCTTGCCATAGTTTCATAGTCGTGTTTTCTAATTTTAATCAAAACACCAACTATGGAAACAAAAACTATTCAGGTCAATAAGGAATACGATCTCATCTGCGTAGGCGCAGGAATAATGAGCGCCACGCTGGCTCTTCTCACCAAGTTACTAAAACCCGAATCCAAAATTCTCATCCTCGAGCGTCTTGAAGATGTTGCTTTAGAAAGTTCTGCAGCCTGGAATAACGCAGGTACCGGCCACTCTGCGCTCTGCGAACTCAATTACACACCTCAGAAAGAAGACGGTTCGGTTGATATCAGCAAAGCGATTTCGATCTGCAATCAATTTGAAACTTCCAAACAGTTTTGGTCCTATCTGGTTTCAAAAGATTTACTGGGTGCACCTGAGTCTTTTATTGTAAACGTACCACATCACAGTTGGGTAACCGGTGTTGATAACGCAGATTATCTTGAAAAACGCTACGAGGCGATGCGCTCACATTTTATGTTTGAAAACATTCAGTTTACACGTGAAATTTCTAAAATGAAAGAATGGTTTCCTTTAATGATGAAGGAACGGGAACAGGATGAGGTGATGGCTGCATCGCGCATAGACCGGGGTTGCGAAGTCAATTACGGCGAACTCACCCGTAAGTTGTTCAATATTCTTGAGAGCGAGTATGGCATCAGCGTGCAATGCAATGAGGAAGTTGAAGATGTAGACCCTGAGCGACCTAACGAGTGGTCTGTTAAAGTTAAAAACACAAAAACAGATCAGGTACGACATCTGGATGCGCATCATGTATTTATTGGTGCAGGTGGCGGCAGTCTGTTACTCCTCCAAAAAGTAGAGATTCACGAGAAAGAAGGTTACGGAGGGTTTCCGGTAAGTGGTGAATGGCTTATTTGTAAGAACCAGCAAATAATCGATCAGCATCACGCGAAAGTATACAGCAAAGCAGGATTGGGAGATCCACCAATGTCTGTACCTCATTTGGATACTCGATTCATTAATGGTAAACGCGAACTGCTTTTTGGTCCTTTTGCGGGTTTCAGTCCAAAATTTCTTAAAGAAGGATCCTATCTCGATCTGTTTAAGTCCATAAAACGAGATAACCTTTCTCCTATGCTTGGCGCTTTTTGGCACAACTTACCCTTAACAGAATATCTGGTAAAACAGGTGGCTATGTCTTTTGAAGACCGAATGGACGACTTACGAAAATTTGTAAAAGATGCTGACAGTAAAGATTGGGAACTAAAAGTAGCAGGACAACGGGTGCAAATCATCAAAAAAGATGAATTTGAAGGTGGAAAACTGGAATTTGGTACCGAAGTAATAAGCAGTAAAGATGGAAGCATCACTTGTCTTCTGGGAGCATCTCCCGGCGCTTCTACTGCTGTACCCATTATGCTGGAAGTATTAGAAAAAGCATTTCCTGAATTGGCAAAAGACCCTGCATATAAAGCTAAGTTGAAAGAGATTGTGCCTTCATATGCAGCTGAAGTTACCGAAGAAACCTTCAATAAAAATCTGCAATTTGTAGAAGACCAACTCAACCTAACAAAAAACGCTTCAACCTGAGCTGAAGCGTTTTTTAAATTTCGGGATGAAAGTTCGACAGTTTAATGCTTGTTTAAATTGTCTCTTGGTTCGTGATGCTCTCTTTTATCCTGAACCTGATGATTTATTTTTTCACCGTGAGTCTGCTCAAGATTTATTGCTTGTTCTCTTTTACTCGTTTTTTCGGGATTTACACTGTCTTCTGCCATAATTAATACGTTTTAATTTGTTATACTATTAAGATACAAAGCAACCTAAGTTTTCCGTTAGTAATTAGGCTTATTTAACCCTTAGTGTTAATTAGCTATTAATAATAAGCGTTTTACAAGTTTAATTTAGAAATTTTGATTCTCTAAAAATTACAGTATGTCTAAGCTCTCCACACAGGATATCGATCCTGCTGATATTATCTTGATAAAAAAAAGTCAAAAAGATCTTGATGAGATTTCGTTTTTAATGCGGGCACTTAACACGATTGGCACCCCCATAGATCAGGGAATGGAGTTACTCCCTCAGAAGTATCAGAGTAAAATAAGCATAACCATTCAAAAAGCTTTGCAGCTCGCTGTAAAAGCAAATTTAAAGACCCTAAAAACTGATAAACAACGTAGCCCTTCTTCCAACCTTACCTACCAACTGGTAACCGGTTTTTCTGGAGCTACCGGTGGTTTTTTTGGTGTCGCCGGCTTTACCACAGACTTGCTCATTTCTACAAAATTTATGATGCGTTCTATTATGGATATCGCGCGCAGCCAGGGAGAAGATATTCACGACGTAGAAACCCAGCTTGCCTGTCTTCAGGTTTTTGCTCTTGGCGGAACTTCAAAAGATGATGATGCATTAGACACATCCTATTACGCTACCCGTGCGGCGCTGCACACCTCGATGAATCAGGCCAGCGCTTATGTTGCAGAAAATGGAACCAAAAAAATTATTGAAACGCTGGCTACACAAACCACAGGTCCTATTTCAAAACTCATCAGTCAGGTTGCAGCGCGTTTTAGCGTTCAGGTAAGTGAGAAATTTGCTGCACAGGCGATACCTGTGATTGGTGCAGCTGCCGGTGCTTCGATTAATGTTTTATTTATAAAGCACTTTCAGAAAATGGCCACCGCTCATTTTACACTTAGACGCCTGGAACGCAAGTATTCAAGAGCTCTTATTCAGAATACGTATAATGAAATCGAGGTCGAAGCAACTACAGTTTCTGGTAAAGAATAGCTATTCCTCATAAACATTTAACGTTTCGATTTAATTCAATTTGGATTAAAAATTGGAATATTTCCATATTTTTGTAATAATTCCAATTTTATGAATCGAAATATTTTACATCTGGATCTGGATACTTTTTTTGTTTCCTGTGAGCGACTCGCAGACTCGTCGCTTGTAGGCAAACCGGTTATTGTAGGAGGAACCGGCGATCGTGGCGTAGTAAGTGCCGCAAGTTACGAGAGTCGTAAATTTGGCGTGCATTCCGGTATGCCTATGAAAATGGCGCGACAACTTTGTCCCAATGCAACCTACATTCGCGGTAACGCAAGCATCTATACTAAATATTCAAAAACCGTTACCGAAATACTTCAGGAGCAGGTACCGGTTCTTGAAAAGGCCAGTGTTGATGAGTTTTATGCAGATCTTACCGGGATGGACCGATTTTTTGGCTGCTATAAGTTTGCTAAAGAATTACGATCGCGGATCATAAAAGAAACCGGATTACCCATCTCTTTTGGACTTTCGGTAAACAAAACCGTTTCTAAAGTCGCAACTAACGAAGCGAAACCCGACAGTCAGCTAAAAATTGATGCCGGTTTTGAGAAGATTTTCCTCGAGCCGCTTTCCATCAAAAAAATACCTATGGTGGGCGAAAAAACCTTTCGCACGTTTTGTAATCTGGGTGTTAAAAAAGTAGGTCTCGTACAGCAAATGCCGGTTGAGATGATGGTTTCGGTTTTTGGCAAAAACGGTCGTGTCATTTGGGAGCGTGCTAATGGCATAGATCGCTCTCCCATTGTTCAATACCATGAGCGTAAATCCATTTCCAGCGAACGCACATACGGTCAGGACACTATTGATACGGTCAAATTAAAAACCACGATTCACGCGATGGCCGAAAATCTTGCCTTTCAGTTACGGCAAGGCAATAAGCTTACCTCGTGCATTGCAGTTAAAGTGCGGTATTCTGATTTTCAAACCTATTCAAAACAACTTAAAATCCCCTACACTGCTGCAGACCATAATTTGATTCCCGCTGTACTTGAACTTTTTGAAAAACTCTACAATAGAAGATTGCTCATACGCCTGGTGGGTGTTCGTTTTAGCGGTCTTACCGAGGGACATTACCAAATAGACCTTTTTGAAAATACAAACCGTACGGTAAATCTTTACAAAGCAATGGATACCATACGCAAACGCTATGGAGATCGTAGTGTGATGCGTGCAGCAACACTAGGCGAAGGCTCCAGAACCATTGGTGGGCAAGGCAATCCTTTCAACGGGCAACCCCCTATTGTTTTGGCTCACAGACATCAATAATTAAAAAATGTATTTAAACTGTCACAGCTATTATAGTCTGCGTTACGGCACACTTTCAGAAATAGAGTTACTGGATCTTGCTGTAGATTTTAAGCAGGAGTGTATTGCCCTTACAGACATCAACAATACATCTGCAGGTCTCAATTTTGTACGCAGGGCGAAAGAAAAAAACATCAAACCTGTTTTAGGAATTGATTTTAGAAATGGAAACCAGCAGTGTTATGTTTCGCTGGCGCGGAATAATGAAGGTTATCTCGAACTGAATAATTTCTTATCAAAGCACCTGCACGACAAAACAAATTTCCCTGAACAGGCTCCGGCATTTCAAAACGCAATAACCATTTATACTTTTGAAAGAGCTTTAGAATTGGACAAAGAAACCTTTGCAAAAACTGAATATATAGGTGTTGGAATCAACGATCTAAACCGGCTGCGCTTTTCAAAATACAGCACTTACAAAGAAAAGCTGGTTTTGCTGCTTCCGGTAAGTTTTGTGACTAAAAAAGATTTTAAT
>CEVJ01086229.1_pt1 | contig 24222 bp, 26 predicted proteins | sample 531491 | NCBI WGS metagenome assembly CEVJ01 (sample SAMEA2623693, study PRJEB7988) | marine metagenome | biome: marine biome (ENVO:00000447); feature: mesopelagic zone (ENVO:00000213); material: "saline water (ENVO:00002010), including plankton (ENVO:xxxxxxxx)" | depth 640 m
GCCAAGGCCATCCTCGGCGGGCTGATCATGTTCTGCGTCTGCCATGAGGACCGCGACCGCCGGTCGCTGGCTACCGTCCGGGAATATCTCACCCTGCCCCCGGATCGGCTGAAGGCACTGCTGGAGCTGATGCAGGACAGCGACGAAGCGGGCGGGCTGATTGCCCGCGCCGCCAACCGCTTCCTCGGCAAGGCCGACCGGGAAGCCGCCTCTGTCCTGTCGAACGCGCAGCGCCACACCCATTTCCTCGACAGCCCGCGCATTGCCCGGTGCCTGGCGCGGTCGGACTTCGCCTTCTCCGATCTGCGCCACCGGATCACCTCCGTCTTCCTGGTCCTGCCGCCCAACCGGATGGACGCCTACAGCCGCTGGCTGCGCCTCCTCGTCTCCCAGGCCCTCCAGGACATTGCACGGGACGCTGAGCGGCCTCACAGGGCCCCTGAGGCCGTCCCTGCCCTCTCCGGGGCTCCTGTAGCCCCTCTGAGCGCCACAGGGCGGCTCAAGGCCTCAAACCCCACGTTGGGGCCTGCCTTGTTCCTGCTCGATGAGTTCGCCGCTCTCGGCCGTCTGGAGGCCGTGGAGCGCGCCATGGGGCTGATGGCGGGGTATGGGCTGCAACTCTGGCCGATCTTGCAGGACATGAGCCAGCTCCGCGATCTTTATGGGCCACGCGCGAACACCTTCATCGCCAATGCCGGGGTGCAGCAGGTCTTCGGGGTGAACGACTTCGAGACCGCGAAATGGCTGAGCCAGATAATCGGCCAGGAAACATCCCGCTTCCAGACCGACAGCTTCAAGCCCGGCGACGGCCCCAGCTTCTCCAACAACCTCACCGGCCGCGATCTGCTGACCCCCGACGAGATCATGCAGATGCCGCCCGATCTCCAGCTCCTGCGCGTCCAGGGCCAGCCCTCGGCGCTTGCCAAGAAGCTGCGCTACTACGCCGATCCCGAATTTGCCGGGCTGTTCACGCCTGAAACCAGATAATCTGAAAGCGCCTTACCCCATGTCTGACATCCCCGCCGCCCCTGCCCCGCTCTCCGACGACGAGCTGCGCGAAACCCTCGATCTTCTCAGCACCGTGCTGGCGTCGGTCTCGGATCGCGTCGATGCCCAGACCGACGCCATGGACCGGCTGACCAAGACCGCGACAGAGGCGCGGCAAGCCGCCTTCGCGGCGCGATCCCAGACCAGCCCCGAGAACTACGGCCAGCTCGTCGGCGACACCATCGACGGCAGGATCAGCGACAGCCTGACCCGGATCACCCAAACTGCCAGCGACCTGATCCGCGCCTCCAACCACACTCAGGAAGTTCTGAAGAAGGCCAGTGAAGATAGATCGGACGCCCTGCGCCAGCTCCGGGACCGGGAACAGAAGCTCGACCGCTTCAAAAGCCGCCTGCCCTGGTTCGGTCTGGGCGCTGTCGTCCTGGCCCTTGCGCTGACCGTCATGCTTCCCCGCTTCATGGCCAGCAACCCCTCCACCTGCGCTGTCCTCGGGGCCTCCTGGACCACGACAACCACAGGCATCGATGCTTGCGTGTTCTACCAGCGGTGAATGGCAAAGCGCAGCTCTCGATCTGCCGCTCTGTCCTCTTCTCAGCATCGCGGCCGCTTGTGGCGGCCAGGAGGCTCTGCCTCCTCTGCCCCGAAGGGGCATTCACCACTGGGATATTTGTGGAACAAAGATGGCGTGATAGGATTGCCCCACGGTACAGGCGGTGACGCCGATGGCCGTGAACGGAGATACCTCCGAGCGCCCTTCCGCCGAAACGTGGAGGGGCGTTTTTACGCCACAACGCTGGGTTTAGGAGAGCAACGGGTCGGCTCAGGCCGCGATGCTGGGTGTTAAATATGTGTTAAATATAGTGTTACGCTCCAAATAGTTGCGTCTAACTAACTGAAATAACAGTTATTTTTTTGGTGCTCGGTGTGTAAAAGCACGAAAGTTGGTGGGTGATAGCACGAAAATCGGTGTGTAAAAGCACGAATCTCTTGACCCCGGTGTGTAAAAGCACGAAAGTTGGTGGGTGATAGCACGAATGTTGGCAGATGGTGGGTGATAACACGAATTCACGGTCTCCGCTTTTGCCGGATCGGATGCAGCAGGCAGACTTCTTTGTCTGCGACATCTTTGATGCTGCGCCCAAGGGCGACATGGCGTCCATGGAGCATCCGATTTTCTCGATTTCAACAAAGCCTGACAGACATATTCGCTGTTACGAAAGCGGGCCAAATTTCGTTGAGATCACCCCTTCGATGAAGGGGCTGGCTACGGTCCATGATCGGGATGTGCTGATCTATTGCATCAGTCAGTGCATTGCAGCGTTGAATGAGGAACGGGAGGTCAGCCCGACCATTCGCTTTCGAGCTTACGACCTGCTGAAGGCCACAAACCGTGGAACGGACGGACGGGGCTATGAACAGCTCAGGGCCGCCCTGGAGCGCCTGCAAGGCACGATGATTACCACCAATCTGATTACCGGGGGCAAAGAAGAGTTTGATGGTTTCGGGCTGATCGACCGGTTCAGGATCGTCCGGGAGACACGCGACGGGCGGATGCAGGAAGTGGAGATCAGGCTTTCGGACTGGGTATTCAATGCCATCAGGCATCGTGAAGTTCTGACCCTGCACCGCGACTACTTCCGCCTGCGCAAGCCGTTGGAGCGGCGCATCTACGAGCTTGCTCGCAAGCACTGTGGCGCGAAGAAGGAATGGAAAATCGGGCTGGCGAAACTGCAAGCCAAGTGCGGCTCCAGCTCCACCGAAAAAGAATTTCGCCGCCTTGTCACGAATATCGTGCGGCAGGACAGGCAACATACCCATATGCCCGACTATGCCGTGCGGCTGGAAGACGACATGGTGGTATTCACCAACCGGCGCAGCGATCAAACTGTGACCGCCGCCCCTGCCCTGTCGCATGTCCGGCTCGACCCGGAAGCATACCACGATGCCCGGCAGGTAGCGCCTGGATGGGACGTGTATGTTCTCGAACAGGAATGGCGGGAATGGATAACGGAACCGCCTCGCAACCCCAACGCCGCCTTCATCGGGTTCTGTAAGAAGGTTTTCGAGAGACGCGGCAGGCCCTAATCGGAACCGCCTCGCTTCTCTGACAGCAGCAACTCAAGGCCTTGCCAAAGCGTGATGTTGCGCTCCTGGCAGAAAGCCCGAAACTCATCGACGACACGCTTAGGGCCAGGGATTGAAACCTTGTCCTGAGCTTCCTTGCGCTTTGGACCCGGCTTTAGCCTAGTGGAACCTTCCCGGCTGACAAATCCCAGAGATTTCCCGGCCTCAACGGCTTTCTCGACCGAATCCGGCTCAACTTTGGGCCGCGCTTTGGAATCCTTCGAAGGCTGAGGAAGCTCGATGCCTCCTCCAAAGCCATACTTGCTCATGCCGCCCTCTCTTTCGTGAGGGTGTGAATTACGGCCTGGGCATAGTCTCGGGCGTTCTCGATGGCCCCCGCGACCTGTTTCATGGCCTTTTCGGTGGCAGATGCTGCCTTCCCTTCGTGTTCTTTCGCAACGATGCCCGGCAATTCTGCCAGCAACACTCCGTCACGAAAGATGCGGGTGTAGGGCGCGCGTTTTGCAATGCGGATCGGCAATGTCGGGATGTTGTTTATCTCCATCTCTTGCCGCACGTCGCGCTCGTCCGTCGTCTGAAATGCTGCGTTTGTTCGCGTAAAGAGCAGCGAATACCCTATCGGTGAGCGGATCATATTGGACGTGGTCTGCACTAACCGAACGGCCGCTGCTGCCTGTCGGGCCTCCATGGGTGAGCCATCGAGCGGAATGACGCAAAGGTCCGTCCGGGAAAGTGCGAAGGTGACAACCTGATCTTTCGACCCTTCGAGGTCGATGATCAGGTAATCCGCTTCGTCGGCAAGCTGATCAATCAGCTCCACCGTATCCTCGGCCTGCGGACGTGCATGAACTGAGAAAGGCACATCGCGACCTTCCGCCCGCCTGCCTTCAGACCACGCAAGAATGTTGGCGTTCGGATCAAGATCGAGAATGGATACCCGGCCACCCGACAGGGCGATCTGTTCAGCCAGAAGGATGGCGGATGTCGTTTTCCCCGACCCGCCTTTCGGGTTTGCAAAGGTGATTACATACATGGACGCATCAAAGCCAACATTAACGATAAAGTCAACATTAACAACAGCAGCAACGTTAGAGTTATAAATAACTCTAACGTTAGCGATGCTTTCAGCATCCGTTGGCGGCGGACCAATGCTTGCGAAATATGCAAGCATATGCTACATAGCCTGATGAACAGCAAGCACCGCAAGACTCTGGCAATTGTCTTCACCGACCCCGTGTCGGGCACTGTCGAATGGTTGGCAATCGAACGCCTGCTTGTCGTTGCCGGTGCGCAGGTGATCGAGGGGCGCGGTTCGCGGGTCAGGTTCGAGAAGGATGGTGAGGTCGAGACGTTCCACCGTCCGCACCCAGCCAAAGAGGCCAAACGCTATCAGGTACGCGCTGCCCGCGCGTTTCTGGAACGGATCGGAGTAAGACCATGACGAATACAATGACCTATAAGGGTTACTCGGCCCGCATCGAGTATGACGACGAAGATGGCATCTTCACCGGGCGTCTTGCCGGTATCCGTGATGGTGTCGGCTTCCATGCAGATACGGTCGAAGCCCTCCGGGATGCCTTCCATGAAGCCGTGGAAGACTACATCGAAACCTGCGCGAAGATCGGCAAGGAACCTCAGAAGGCTTTCTCCGGTCAAGTGATGTTCCGCGTCGATCCTGAAGTGCATCGCAAGGCAGCGCTGGCGGCCGAGCTGTCGGGCAAAAGTCTCAATCAATGGGCCGAAGAAGTTCTGGAGCGCGCAGCGGGGTAGGGGGGGGCCAAGCTTTTCGGCCCTGGTTCACCTTGCGAGCCGATACCCACGCTTCTGTTTCGCCCGATAGAGCGTGATCATAGCGTCGACCGCGCTACCTGCATCAGCAAACAGCTCGATCCGATGCCGCCCCTGGGTGCCGATCCGGCCCCATTCCCGCAGGAGAGACACGCCACCGAACAAGTCGGGCATGAGCCGGAGCCGATAGAACCGATACATATTGGCCTCCGAGTCCACGCGCTCGATGCGGATGTTTTCGGGAAACAACTCAAGCTGCTGCATCGGAGGCCTCCCGCATGACGCGGCTGATCGTGGAGCGGTGAACGCCGAAGAGCCGCGCCGCCTCTGCCTCCGTCCGCTTGCCGGATCGCACCACGTCGCGGATTTCCCGGCGCTGGTCGTCGGAGAGCTTGGGCTTTCGCCCTGGGTGGCGTCCTTTCTTGCGCGCGCGCTCCAGACCGGCGCGGGTGCGCTCCCGGATCATCTCGCGTTCGAACTCGGCAAACACGCCCACCATCTGCATCATCATCCGCCCGGCGGGGGTGGTCGTGTCGATGGCTTCTGTCAGCGACTGGAACCCAGCACCGGCCGCGTCGATCTTCTCCATGATGGACAGAAGGTCTTTCAGGGAGCGTGACAGCCGGTCGAGCTTCCAGACAACGACTACATCGCCCTGGCGGAGCTGGTCGAGCATCCGGTGCAGCTCCGGCCGATCCCATCGGCCGCCGGACGCACGTTCCTCGAACACACGTCCGCAACCAGCCGCGCGCAGCGCATCGAGCTGCGCGGCCGTCGCCTGGTCGTCTGTCGAAACTCTCGCATAGCCCAACTGCATGCCAACAGTGTTGCGCTTTCCTGTTGCTCAATCAAGTTAATTCGCAACATATATTTGCAACAATACGCAGTAGGGCAGGGGGCCTGTGGTTCCGAACGCTCCTACGCCTGATTTTTATAGCTCAGAGCGCTGCTGACGGATCGTTCGGTGTCGGAAGGGCAGGGGCGTGTTGCGTAATGGACCGGTTGCGATGATCACGCTGGCCGATCTGACTGCCCGCGACGTTGCTGCGTTCCTGAGGCACACTGAACAAGGGCGCGGCGGCACAATCGGCACGCGCAAATGCCGGCTTGCCGCGATCCGCAGCTTCTTCAACTTCGTGGCGACCAGAGATCCAGCATTGTTCGCTCAATGCGCAGAAATCCTCAACATCCCGGTCAAGCGAACACCGGTATCGGAACCCTATTATCTGAAACCGGCGGAAATGGCAGCGATCCTTGCCTGGCCAGACCGCTCGACCCTCGACCTTCACGCTAAGTGCTGGCTTGACCCGTGCTGCCTCTGACTATCAGCCGTGTCTGCATCTCGTGGACTATCAAACTTTTCACAGGCTTCGAATCACCGCTCAGGGCCTTTCCAGCCATGATGCCCATCTGTTTGGCGGGGACATTGACAGTGGTAAGGGGCGGGGACACCAGCTCTGCGATCTCCAGATCGTCAAAGCCGACGATCGAAACCTCTGCGGGAATAGGGATCTCGTTTGTGCGGCAGTAGTTGGACGCACCCGCAGCGATGATGTCACTGCCGCAAAAGACCGCCGTTGGCCGCGGATGGGTCTGCATCGCCGATTGCATGGCGTGGTAGCCGCTCTCAATTCGATACGGCGCCTCCAGAACCAGAACATCTGACTGGCAGATGCCTGCACCTTCGAGGCCATGCAGAAAGCCATCCCGGCGCTGTGTCGCCCGGTCATTGCCTTTCGTGACACCTGCAATCATGGCGACCCTGGCGTGGCCGAGACCCACAAGGTACTCGGCAACCATCTGTCCGGCCCTGAAATTGTCGAAGCCAACCGCTGCATCCCCGCCGTCGGCTGTTGAGGTGTAAGTGTAGACTTGGCGAATCCCTGCATCCCGAAACAGCTGCGTGGTTTCGGGACTATGTTCGGTACCGACGAGGACGACCGACTCGACACCTCGCCCGACCAGTACGCGCGCCTGAACCTTCTCCCGCTCGAGATCATAATCAGAGGTGTTGATAATGAGTGACATGCCCATGGCGGAGAGTTGTTCCTGCAGGCCGTCGACCATCTTGGCGTAGATGGCGTGATCGAGCGTCGGGATGATTGCGCCCACTAGGCGGGTGCTCTGGGACCGCAGGGCGCGGGCCGAGCTGTTGGGCACATAGCCAAGCTGCGCAGCGGCAGCCAGCACCCGCTCTCGGTCTGAGGCGCCGACCTTCGCATTCCCGTTTAGGACGCGGGATGCGGTCGCAATAGAGCAACCCGCGCGAGCAGCCACGTCCTTGAGGCGGACCGTGTGGCCGGGCGTCCGACGATCTGGTGCTTGGCCGTTCTCCACGGGCACCTCTGGGCTCAGCCGGTAAAGCCGGCGTAGGGCTTCAGCGCGACTACGTCGATGTCGAGCATGCCGCGTTTGGCGAATGGCAGGGTGGCCAAAGTGTCGCGCACCTCTGCCTCGTCTCTTGCCTCGACAACCTGGCAGACGCCGCCGCCGTCTACGCGATGCCAGATGTGACGGGTGAAGCCCGCGGCGTAAAACTCCCGCGCGCGGCTGGCCTCGTCTGCGAATAGGCGGTCGAACTCTTCCTGCGGGAAATCCTCCGAACGGCGGCGCGACATCACCAGAAACTGCATCCCGTACTCCTCAGGCCTTCTGTCGTCAGGGCCTTGTCCCTGGCGGCGATCTGGACCAACATACCGGAGAAAACGTTTTCACGTCAATGCGGTGTTGCATGAAGTCTGGATATATTGTGGCAATTGACGTCGACGGAACGACGTTGACCAGCGACTACCAGGTGCTGACCGAGGTGCGGGATGCCATCGCGCGTGTCCGCAAGGCGGGGGTCGCCGTAACGCTTGCCACGGCGCGGGCGCCTGCATCGGTTGTTCATATCCTAGACGACTTGGGCGAAGTTGATGCCGCGATCTGCTTTGGTGGAGCGGTGACCTGGCGCGGGCCAAGGCGCGGCGGGGTGTTGCCGGAGCTTACTGAACCGGTCGATCCTCATACGGTGCGCGAAGTCGTCCGGCGTTGTCGCGAAGTCGGATTGCCGCTGGCGGGCTATTCTCTCGAGACCGCCCATGTCGACAAACTGGACGCCATGTGGCGGCGGGAATTCGGCCACACCGGAATGCCCGCGGTTGAGAACGATTTGAACGATCTCAAGGAACCACTCGCTAAGCTTCTGGTAATTTCCCGTCCGGAAGATGTCGCCAAACTCGCCGCGCTGAAGGCGGAGTTCGATGACAGTCTGGACTGCTATTTCTCGCATGATACCTACCTAGAGATGGCGCAACCCGGCGTGTCGAAGGGTCGGGCGGTCCAGGCGCTTGCGCGGAGCATGGGCGTCCCACCTGATGGGATCGTTGCAATCGGCGACTCCGGCAACGACCTGCCGATGTTTAGGATCGCCGGTGTTTCCGTCGCGATGGGAAATGCGCCGACTTGGGTCAGCAGGGAGGCCGACTGGCAAACAGCTTCGAACGACGAAGGCGGCGTTGCGCTGGCCCTTCTCCGCTGCGCCGGGATGTTCGGTTGGGAGCTGTGATTCTGGCCTTCCGGCAATCGTTTTCTAATAATTACTCGATTAACTATACGATTTTGCTTATAAAAAAATTAAGTTGACGTGTATCGTATAATTTGTGAAAACGTTTTCACACGGTATTGGGGCGGTTTGAGGGGAATCGCCAGTCGTGATGGGAGGACAAGTTTTGCTCTTGGATGGAATCAAGGTCGTCAGTTTTTGCCATTTCCTGCAGGGACCTGCCGCAGCGCAGTACCTCGCGGACATGGGCGCCGACGTCATCAAGGTGGAACCCGTCGCCGGCGCGCATGAGCGACACTGGTCGGGGGCCAAGGTTTTCGTCGAGGGCGTCAGTGGATTCTACCTCTGCGCTAACCGCAACAAGCGGTCCATCGGCATCGACCTGAAATCCGAGGGCGGACGCGAGATCGCGCTGCGCCTGATCGCGGAGGCCGACGTGGTGATGGAGAATTTCCGTCCCGGTGTCTTCGCGCGTCTCGGTTTCAGCGAGGATGAGATGCGCCGGGTAAACCCGAACGTCATCTTTGCCTCCGCGAGTGGCTTCGGCTCCAGTGGTCCCATGGTAGGCCGGCCAGGGCAGGATATACTGATCCAGGCAGCCTCGGGTATGATCAGCGCGACCGGCGCCCCGTCCCGCGGCGCGACTGCTGTCGGGGCTGCAGTCTGCGACCAGCATGGCGGCGCGCTGATGGCGGTGGGCATTCTCGGAGCGCTTTTGAAGCGCGAACGCGGTGGTAAGCCGACGCGGGTGGAATCTAGCCTGCTGAACTCGGGCATCGACCTGCAGACCGAGCCGCTGGTGAACTACTTCGCCGGAAACCTGGGCCGCGACCGTTTCGACCGGGACGAGAACCTCGCGACCTGGTTCCACGAGGCGCCTTATGGCGTCTATCCGGCCCGCGATGGCGACATGGTGATCTCTCTCTGCACCGATACGGCGCTGGCCGAGGCGCTCAGCTCCGACACGCTGCGCGGCCTCGTCGGCCATGACCGCTACGAGGAGCGCGATGCCTTCGCCGCCGCCGTGCGCGATGCAACCCATACGATGACCCTGGCCGAGCTCTCGGCACGGTTCGACGAGCACGGCGTCTGGTATTCGCCCGTCCAGACCTACGACGACTTGGCCGATGATCCTCAGATCGCCCATTGCGAGGTGTTCCGGGATGTCGAGGTTCGCGGCCGCAAGGTGCGCCTCGTAAACCACCCCAACCGCTATGACGGACAGGTACCGGAACTGCGCTTCATGGCGCTGGAGATTGGCGAACACACCCGCGAGATCATGACCGAGATCGGCTACGCCGGAGAGGAAATAGACGGCATGCTGGCGCGTGGCGCCGTGGTGGAACCGGCCGGTGAGGCCCTTGAAAAAAGGGTGGTATGATGATGCTGGACGCCAAGTCGGACACCTCGAAACCTAACGCCGCTGAAACCCGGCCGGGCGTGGCGCTTGTCACCGGCGGTCGCCGGGGCATCGGGCGGGCGATCTGTATCGATCTCGCGCGGCGTGGTTTCGACATTGCATTCCTCGACCTCGAGCATGACGACGACGCCCGCCAGACGCAGGCAATTGTCGAGGATCAGGGCGGCAAGGCCATGTTCGTGGTTGCCGATATCGCCAAGACCGACAGCATGCCGGCGCTGGTCGACGAGGTGGTTAGCCACCTCGGGCCGATCACCTGCCTTGTGAACAACGCAGGCGTTCAGGTCTCGGTCCGCGGGGATCTTCTGGATGTGGACGAGGCCGAATTCGACCGGCTGGTGAACGTGAACCTGCGCGGGACGTTCTTTGTGACCCGCGCCGTGGCCCGGCATATGCTGGCGGCCGAGACTCCCGCGGCGCATCGTTCGATCATCACGATCACTTCGGCTAACGCGGGTCTCGTGTCGCCCGAAAAGGGGGCCTACTGCATCTCGAAGGCAGGGCTTTCGATGGCGGTGCAGAATTTTGCCATGCGGCTTGCGGCCTCCGGCATCCGGGTCCACGAAATCCGTCCGGGCCTGATCGAAACCGACATGACCGCCGAGGTGCGCGCGGCCTATTCACCGCGTATCGAGGACGGCAGCATCTGCCCGGTGCGTCGTTGGGGCAAACCGGACGACATCGCGGGCGCGATCGGCGCGCTGGCGAGCGGCCTGATCCCCTACAGCACCGGCGACATTTTCCACATCGGGGGAGGGATGCAGATTGCCAGCCTCTGACAAATCCGTTCGCCTGCCTAAGAAAACGATTTCTCAGGCCGCCTGTCCGATGGACGGCCCGACGCTCTCGGTGCTCGAACGCAAAACGCTGCTGGAAATGCACGAAATCGAGAAGTCCTTTCCCGGCGTGAAGGCGCTTCAGGGGGTCAGCTTCAAGGTCCGCCACGGCGAAGTCCACGGCCTCGTGGGCGAAAACGGCGCGGGCAAGTCGACGCTGATGAAGATCCTCTCGGGCGCCTACACCGCCGATGGCGGTGAGATCCGGCTGGACGGGGAGACCATCACGGCACCCACGCCATCGGACATGATCGCCCGCGGCGTCGCCGTCATCTACCAGGAGTTCGCCCAGGCCGAGCACCTCTCGGTCGCTGAGAATCTGTTCATGAACAGAATGCCGCGCGGTGCCTTCGGGCGGATCGACTGGCGGAAGTTGCACCACGACGCCGCAGATGCGATGATGCGGCTCGGCTTCGAGATTGACCCGCACCTGCCGATTTCCCGCCTCAGCGTGGCGCAGCGGCAGTTGGTCGAGATTGCGCGGGCGATTTCCCAGAACGCCAAGCTGATCGTGCTGGATGAACCCTCCGCCGTGCTCGGCGATGCGGAGCTGGAGACGTTGTTCGACATCATCGCGCGCCTCAAGGCCGAGGGGGTGTCGTTCATTTACATCTCCCACCGCCTGAAGGAGATTTTCGAGCTGTGCCAGGTCGCCACGGTCCTGCGCGACGGCAAACTGATCGACTCCCGCCAGGTGCGGGACTGGACGACCGACACGCTGATCGGCTCCATGGTCGGACGCTCAATCGAGGATTACTTCCCGGCCCGCAACGCCGACCCCGGCGACGAGGTGCTGCACGTGAAGGGACTGACTCGGAAGGGCATCATCCGCGACATCGGATTTACCCTGCGGAAGGGCGAAATCCTTGGGATCTGCGGGCTGGCCGGAGCAGGGCGGTCCGAGGTGCTGCGCGCCATCATGGGCGCCGATCCGATCGACGCCGGCACGATCCGCGTGCATGGCTCCGAGACGAAGATCACTCACCCGCGGCAGGCGATCCAGCTGCACATCGGCTTTGCCCCCGAGGACCGGAAAACCGAGGGGCTGTTCCTGAATCAGGCGATCCGCTTCAACGTGACGATCTCGCGCATGAAACGCTTCCTGCGCAACGGCAAGCTGAAGCTGAACGAGGAACGCAAGGCGGTCGAGGGGCTGGTACAGCAGTTGCGCGTCAAGACGCCCGGCATCGAGACGATGATTGGCACGCTTTCGGGCGGGAACCAGCAGAAATGCGTGATTGCCAAGCAGTTGAACGCTGAGTGCGACGTGCTTCTGATTGACGAGCCAACACGCGGCGTCGACGTGGGCGCGCGCCGTGAAATCTACGAACTAATGGTCGACCTGGTGGAACGGCGCGGGCTCGCGGTGTTGATGGTCTCATCTGAACTGCCCGAGATCATCGGCATGTGCGACCGCATCCTAGTGATGCGCGAGGGCGAGATCACGGCAGAGCTGCCGCGTGGCGCGTCCGAGGAAGACATCGTGAGATACGCGACCTTCCACTGAAGGTATGCGAGAGGCTCCGTCCGGCGCGGCGGGGAGGGACTGACGGGAGGATTGCCGGATGGCATCGATCGACACGGATCAGCAGAAAAAAAGCGGCCGCCTGGGGTTCAGGATGCCGAAGGGTCTGGGCCTCGTCTGGGTTCTGATCGGGCTTTGCATTGTCGCGGCACTGCTGTCGCCGGCATTCCTGAACCCGATCAACCTGACCAACGTCATGCGACAGGTCGCACTTTTCGGCGTGGTCAGCGTCGGCATGACCTTCGTGATCCTGACGAAGGGCATCGACCTGTCCGTCGGCTCCATCATCGGGGTCTGCGCAGTGACCTGCGCGCTGCTGTTCGGAATGGGACTTCCGGTTGGCGTGGTCATGTTGTTGACGCTTCTGGCGGGGGTCCTCATGGGGGCGGCGAACGGCCTCGGCGTCGCCATTGGTGGCGTGCCGCCCTTCATCATGACGCTTGGCATGATGGTGATGGGGCGCGGCCTTGCGCTGACGCTGGCGGATGGCCAGCCGATCAGCCTCGGCCAGCGGACGCGTGATTTCATGTGGCTTGGCCGCGGCGATTTCCTTGGTCTGCCTGTCCCGGTCTGGGTGTTCCTGATCGTCGCCGCCATCGCCATCTTCGTACTGCGCTACACCGCTTACGGTCGCCAGATTTACGCGGTCGGCTCCAACGTCGAGGCGGCGCGCCTGTCGGGCATCAACGTCAAGATGGTGACCTTCAGCGTCTACTTGATCAGTGGCTTCCTGGCGAGCCTGACGGCGCTCATCTTCGTGTCCCGCCTGACGGTCGGGGAACCGACGGCTGGCGAGGGAATCGAGCTGGAGGCGATCGCCATCGCGGTCATCGGCGGCACCAGCCTGTTCGGGGGCGAAGGCGGCGTGATCGGCACGATCATCGGCGCGGCGATCCTCGCGGTGCTGGCAAACATCATGAACCTGGTCGGCGTCTCGCCCTTCACGCAGCAGATCGTCAAGGGCGCCATCATCGTCATCGCCGTTCTCTACGAGATGTGGAGCAAGCGGCGGGCCAACAAGTGACTAACCCGCCCGGCGCCTGACGGCCGCGCGCATCGAAGAAGTCCAGAAAAGGAGGATACCATGGATAAACGGAATTTCCTGAAATCGGCCCTGTTCGCAGGCACGGCGATGATGCTGGCGGCCCCGGCGATGGCACAGGATGACACCATCGTTATCGGCTTCAGCCAGGGGACGATGAACCACCCTTGGCGGGTCGCGATGGTCGAAGGCAACCAGCGCTACGTCGACGAGAACCTGCCGAACGTGGAGTTCATCGTTACTGACGGGCAGAACTCTTCCGAGAAGCAGGTCACCGACGTCGAAACCCTGCTGGCACGTGGCGTGGACGTGCTGATGATCAGCCCGCTGACCTCTGACGCCCTGACCCCGGTGGTCATGGACGCGCTCGACGCGGGCATCCCGGTTGTCACGATGGACCGCCGGGTCAACGTGCCGGTCACCGTCCACGTAGGCGCCGAGAACCGCCCAATCGGCCAGTCCGCGGGAGAATTCATTGCCGAGCAGATCGGCGGCACCGGTGCGGTCATCGAAATCCAGGGCACCGCGGGCGCCTCGGCCACCATCGACCGTCACGACGGCTTCATGGATGCCATCGAAGGCACTGACATCGAAGTCGTGGCTTCGCAGCACGCCGACTACCTGCGCGAGAACGCCCTGCGTTTCATGGAAGACCAGCTGCAGCGGTTTGGTCCCGGCGAGATCCAAGCCGTCTACGCCCATAACGACGAGATGGCACTCGGCGCGGTGCAGGCACTCGAAGCCGCAGGTCGCCTCGACGAGGTTGTAGTGGTCGGGATCGATGGCCAGAACTCGGCCTTCGAAGCTATCGCCGAGGGGCGGCTCGACGCGTCCTTTGTCTACCCGTTCGTCGCTCCAGAGGGTGTCCAGATCGCCTACCAGATCGCCACCGGCGAGTCTGTTCCCTCCGAGGTTGTCCTCGAAGGCATGCGGGTCGACGCCTCGAACATCGACGAGATGCTCGGCCACGGGTTCTGAACCAATCCGCGGGAGCCACCGGTGGCTCCCGCACCAGTCCGCCAACCAGGAGTAGAACCGATATGAGCGCACGGAGTTTCGAACCACGGGGGGTCATCCCGGCCTGCCTGATGCCTTTCAACGCCGACATGAAAATCGACGAGGCGGCCTGGACGGCGCACCTCCGAGACATCGCCTCGGTCGATGGCATCGCGGGTATCGCGATCAACGGCCACGCCGCCGAGGTCCATGCGCTGACCATCCCCGAGCAGGAGCGTGCCGTGATCCAGGCGCGTGAAGTCCTCGGGCCGCTGGGTGTTCCGGTCGTGGCGGGCGTCTACACGGAATCGAGCCTCGAGGCCGGCCGCATGGCCGCCCAAGCGCAGCGCGAGGGTGCCGAGGGTCTGCTCGTCTTCCCGCCCGCCTTCATGTCGCTCGGCGGCCACATGCGCCCCGAGATGATCGAGGAACATATCCGCCACATCACCGACAACTCGGACCTGCCGATCGTGCTGTTCCAGTTCCCGGTGATCTCAAACCTGTCTTATCCGCTGGCGACGCTGATCGGGCTCTGCGAGAAATTCCCGACGATCCGCGCGGTGAAGGACCAGATTGGCGACGGCAACCAGCACGAGCGCCAGATCCGCGAACTCCACGCCCTCGACAACCCTGTGAACGTGCTGACCACGCACAGCGCCTGGCTGCTCGGATCGCTAGCGATGGGCTGCGACGGGCTTCTGTCCGGGGCCGGCAGCGTGATTGCCGACCTTCAGGTCGCACTGTTCCGCGCGGTCGAAGCCAATGACCTCGCCACCGCGAAGGCGATCAACGACCGCATCTATCCGACCGTCCGCGCCTTCTACGATGCGCCGCTTCTGGACATGCACAACCGCATGAAGGAGGCTCTCGTGCTGCTCGGCAAGATGTCCGAGTCCCACGTGCGCCCGCCACTGATGCAGCCAAGCCCGGAGGAGATTGCAAAGATCGGCCGCATGATGGAGGCGGCCGGTCTGACCTCCGACACGGTCTACCGCAACGCGGCCTGAGCGCCATTCACGAACAGGATGACCATGCCGAAAGATACCGATCCCACCCCCGAAGCTCTCGTCCGCTCCTCCGCTCCGGCGCCGGGCGTGATGTTGCTCACCCTCAATCGCCCAGACAAGCTCAATGCCCTGTCCAAGGCATTGCTGGAGGAGCTTGCCGCGCATCTCTCCCGCGCGGCCGGGGACCCCGGTACGGCATGTGTCATCCTGACTGGAGAGGGTCGCGCTTTCGCCGCCGGCGCCGACATTTCCGATATGCTGGAGCGCGGGGTCGACAGCTACGCCGACCCCGACCGACTGGCGCTCTGGTCGCGGATCGAGGGGTTCGCAAAGCCTATGATCGCCGCCGTGAACGGCTACGCGCTCGGCGGCGGGCTGGAACTGGCGCTTCTCTGCGACATCGTTCTTGCCGCCGAGGGCGCGAAGTTCGGGACGCCCGAGATCAAGATCGGTTCCTTCCCCGGCGACGGTGGCACTCAGCGTCTGCCGCGGCTGGTGGGCAAGTCTTTCGCCATGCAGATGGTCCTCACAGGAGAGCCGGTGGAGGCGGCGCTGGCCGAGCGCAAAAGCCTCGTCTCCGAGGTGTTGCTGGCGGAGGCACTGATCCCCCGAGCGGTCGAGATCGCGGGCGCCATCGCGCAGAAATCCGTCGCGATAACCCCCTATGCCAAGGCCGCCGTCAACGCGGCCTACGAGTTACCCCTGACCGAGGGGCTGAAACGCGAACGCGACCTCACAATCGAGGCCTTCGCGACCGAGGACAGGATGGAAGGGCTGCGGGCCTTCGCTGAGAAGCGGCCCTCAGAATTCAAGGGAAGGTAGGGACATCATGGCCCGCAAGGACTGGGATTTCATCATCATTGGCGCCGGATCGGCCGGCTGCGCGCTGGCGCATCGCCTCTCGGAGGCCCCCTCGACGCGGGTCCTGCTGCTGGAGGCGGGGAGCCGCGACTGGAACCCGATGATCCACATGCCCGGCGGGCTCGGGAAGCTGTTCGGCCCGCGCGTCAACTGGCGCTTCCACACGGTCCCGCAGAAGCATCTCGACAACCGCGCGGTCTGGTATCCGCAGGGCAAGACGCTCGGCGGGTCCAGCTCGATCAACGCGATGATCTACATTCGCTGCCAGGCGGAGGATTACGACAACTGGGCCGCGCTGGGGAACGAGGGCTGGTCCTATGATGAGGTGCTGCCCTACTTCCGTCGGGCCGAGGACAACGACCGGCTGGCCGACGAGTACCACGGCGACGGTGGGCCGTTGTGGGTGTCTGACCAGGTCGGGCCGCACAAGATAACGCGCGCCTTCGTTAAGGCGGTGCAGCAGTGGGGCCTACCCTACAACCCCGATTTCAACGGCGAGACTATGTATGGCGCAGGCCTCTATCAGGTCACCTGCCGGAACGGCCGGCGACGGTCGGCGGCGGTCTCGTACCTGAACCCGATCCGTGAGCGAAAGAACCTGACGATCGAGACCGGCGCCCGCGTCACACGCCTTGTGATAGAGAACGGCCGCGCCACAGGCGTCGAACTGGCCGGCAAGGGCGGGTCCACCCGGATCGAGCGTGCAGCGGCCGAGGTCATCGTCTCGGCCGGCGCGATCAACTCCCCGCGGCTTCTGATGCTCTCGGGCATCGGCAGCGGCGCGGAGCTGTCGGCGCTCGGCATCACGCCGGTCCATGACCTGCCGGGCGTGGGCAAGAACCTGCATGACCACATCTGCACCAACGTGCACGTCCAGACCAAGGAGCCGATGACCTATGACGGGCACGACCGGTTCCCGCGCTCGGCGCTGCACGGGCTGCAATGGTTGCTTTACCGGACGGGGCCCGTTTCCTCGGTGATCGTCGAGGGCGGCGGGTTCTTCCAGACCGAGGGGGAGGCGACGCCGAACCTGCAGATCCACATCGCCCCCGCCACCGTCGTGCGCGGCGGGCAGAGCCGGATCGAAGGCAACGGCTTCACCGTCAACTCCACCTCGCTCAGGCCGCGGGCGAGGGGCAGCGTCACGCTCGCCTCCGCGAACCCCGCGGACGAGCCGCTGATCGACCCGAACTACCTCAGCGATCCCTACGACCAGGAAATGGCCCTCCAGTCCATCCGCATCATCCGGGAAGTCCTGCAGCAGCCCGCCATCGCGCCGCATATCGCGCACGAGCGGCTGCCGGGTGACGCGATGAAGTCCGACGAGGAGCTGATGGCCTACATCCGCCAATACGCCTGCTGCGATTACCACCCGGTGGGGACCTGTAAGATGGGCCCCGCCTCGGACGCGATGGCCGTCGTCGACCCGGAGCTGAAGGTCTACGGGCTCGACGGCCTCCGGGTCATCGACAGCTCGATCATGCCGGTCCTGACCAGCGGCAACACGAACGCCCCCACGATCATGATCGGCGAGAAGGGCGCGGATATGATCCTGGGCAAGAGCCTCGGGTCGGCGAAAACGGCGCCGGGACTGGCTAGCGCGGTGTGACGCGCAGAGCCGGGATCTGACAGGAAAGGACAGACCATGGATACCCAGAACTTCACCGCAAAGCTGCCCGCGCAGGTTCGCAAACTCGGTTACTACATCGACGGGGCCGCGCGCGAGGCGGGCGACCGCAAGACCCTTGTGCGCGAGGCGCCGGGCTACCTTGTGCCCGTGTCCGAGGTGGCGCTCTGCACCCGCCAGGACCTCGAGGAGGCGGTGACCGCCGCCCGCCGCGCCTTCGACGGCGGAGCCTGGTCGCGCTGCGATGCAGTGATCCGCGCGAAGGTCCTGATGGCAGCCGCCGACGGCATCCGCGCGCGGCTGGAGGAACTTGCTTACTGGGAAACCCTCGAAACCGGCAAGCCGATCTCCCAGTCGCGCGGAGAGATGGAGGATGCCGCGGGCCATTACGAGTTCTGCGCGGGCGCCGCGCGGCTGCTACATGGCGACAGCTACAACAACCAGGGCGAGGCGCTGTTCGGCGTGGTCACGCGCCAACCCTCGGGCGTGGTGGGTCTAATCACGCCGTGGAACTTCCCCTTCATCGTGCTGGCCGAACGGCTGCCCTATATCCTCGCCTCTGGCAATTCGGTGGTGGTGAAACCGTCCGAGCTGACCTCGACCACAACTCTGATCTTCGCCGACATTCTCGCCGAGGCTGGCCTGCCGAAAGGCGTCTACAACGTCGTGACGGGTACCGGGCCGGAGGTCGGGCAGGCGATGTCAGAGCACATGGACATCGACATCATCTCCTTCACCGGCTCCACCGCGACCGGGGCGCTGGTGCTGAAAGCCAGCGCTACGAATTTCAAGAAGGCAAGTCTGGAGCTCGGGGGCAAGAACCCGCAGATCGTCTTTGCCGACGCAGACCTCGATGCTGCCGCCGACGGTGTCGCTTTCGCCATGTGCTTCAACGCCGGCCAGTGCTGTGTCAGCGGCAGCCGCCTAGTGGTCGAGGCCTCGGTCGCCAAGGGATTCGTCGCGCGACTGAAGGAGAAACTGGCGCGGGTGCGGATCGGCGACTGCCTCGATCCCGACACCCAGTTGGGGGCCGTGGTCACGCCCGAACATCAGGCCAAGATCCTGTCCTACGTCGAACTCGGCCAGCAGGAGGGCGCGCAGCTCGCCCTCGGAGGCGCTGCCTGCGAGGGCCTTTCCGGCCGCTTCATCCAGCCCACCATCCTCGAAAACGTCCGTCCCGAAATGCGCGTCGCGCAGGAAGAGATCTTCGGCCCCGTCCTCTCGGTCATTCCCTTCGAGACGGCTGAAGAAGCTCTCCAGATCGCCAACGACTGCCCCTACGGCCTTGCTGCCAGCATCTGGACCAAGGACATCGACAAGGCGCTGCAACTGATGCGTGGCGTTCATTCCGGCCGGACCTGGGTCAATACCACGATCGCAGGTGGGCCGGGCCAGCCGATGGGCGGGTTCAAGCAGTCGGGCATCGGGCGCGAGGCCGGGATGCTGGGCATCGAGGAATACACCGAGGTGAAATCCGTCCACATTGCCATCGGCGACCGCAGCCCCTGGGTCGGCTGAGGAGCGCGCGGCGATGTTCGAACGCACGGAGCTAATCCGCTTCCAGCACTGCGACCCGGCGGGGATCGTCTTCTATCCGCGCTACGTGGAGATGATCAACGCCACGGTCGAGGACTGGTTCGCCGAGACGATCGGCATCTCGTTCCACGCGATCCACGTGGAACTGAACGTCGCCATACCCGCGGTGGCGCTGGAGGTGGGCTTCACCGCCCCGTCCCGGATTGGCGAAGTCCTGACCTTCATGCTCGAGGTCGAGCGCCTCGGGGCGAGCAGCGTGACACTGAACATCTCTGCGAACCACAACGGATTGGCGCGGCTCGCCTCGAAGCTGACTCTGGTGATGATCTCGAAGGAAGATTACCGGCCGCGAGCTTGGCCAGAAGACTTCCGCTCCCGCATCACCGGCAGGGAAATCTCCCAAGGTGCCTGACCGACTTGGGCCCAAGCCCCTGCTTCTGACGATGTTCGACGCGGCCGTCGAGGCTGCCGACCCGATGCGCTCGCTGTCGCGGTTCCTGCCGGAGAAACCGGCAGGCCGCGTCGTGGTCATCGGCGCAGGCAAGGCCAGCGCGCGCATGGCCGAGGCAGTTGAGGCGGAGTGGGGCCGGTGCGAGGGCCTCGTGATCACGCGCTACGGCTACGCCCGCCCTTGCGAGGGGATCGAGATCGTCGAGGCCGCGCACCCCGTCCCGGACGAGGCCGGCGCGCAGGCGACGGTGCGGATGCTGGAGCTGCTCGAGGGACTGGGCGAGGGCGACACGGTGCTGGCGCTGATCTCGGGCGGGGCCTCGGCGCTGCTGACCGCGCCTGCGGGCGACATCACGCTCAAGGAAAAGCAGGCGGTGAACGCCGCGCTGCTGGCCTCCGGCGCGCCCATCAGCAAGATGAACGTCGTCCGCAAGCACCTGAGCCGCGTGAAGGGCGGGCAGCTTGCCGCGGCGGCTTTCCCAGCGCGGATGCTGGCGCTGATGATCTCGGACGTGCCGGGCGATGACCCGGCGATGATCGGTTCCGGCCCGACGGTGGGCGATGCCTCAACCCCCGAAGAAGCCCGCGCCATCGTCGAGAAATGGAACCTCGACCTGCCAGCTTCAGTCACCTCGGTGTTGGCGGACGAAACGGGGGTGATCCCGCCAGATGACGTGCGCCTGTCGCACGTCCGCAACGTGGTCTACGCGGCGCCCTCGCAGTCGCTGGCGGCGGCGGAGAAAATCGCGCGGGCGCATGGCTATTCCGTCGAAATCCTCGGCGCCGCGATCGAGGGCGAGGCGCGCAACGTGGCCGCCAACCACGCGGCGCTGGCGCGGGCCGCGAAGGGGCCGCGCATCCTGCTGTCCGGCGGCGAGCTGACGGTCACCCGACGCGGCGACGGGATCGGCGGGCCGAACGCGGAATACGCGTTGGCGCTGGCCATCGCACTTCGGGGCGCACAAGGCGTCCACGCGCTTGCCTGTGATACCGACGGGGTGGATGGCGCGGCCGAGGTCGCGGGCGCGGTGATCTGGCCCAAGACGCTGTCCGACGCGCTGGCGAAGGGCGTCGACCCGCTGGAGGCGCTGGCCCGCAACGACGCGCACAATTTTTTCGGCGCGGTGGGCGGTCAGGTGGTGCCCGGACCGACGCTGACCAACGTCAACGACTTCCGGGCCATCCTGATCGCCGGCTGAGCCCTCAGCGCTGGGGCAGGCGGGGAGAACGTTGGATTACAGTCGCGTGGCCTGAGGGGGAGGGTCGCGCCCTCCCCCTTCTCTCTCGCACCCTGGATCAGTGAGAGAGGCCGGGATCACGGTCGACCTCCCGATCCTTCTCCCAGTCGCGCTCGTCCTTTTCACGCGGCTTGTTCAACACGTCCTTCAGGCGCTCGTTCACGGACGGCTTGCGGTCTTCGCGCCCAGCCTCGTGGTCAAGCTCCGGGTCGCTGTGCCCGTCCAGCTTGTGAACCGCCGCCAGGCCGTCGCGGCCAGCGTCCTTCTCCATGATCTCCTTCAGACGCTCGCGCGCATAGTTGCGGCCGCGTGTCTGTTCTTCGTCACTCTGCCCACCACGGTCCTTGTCGGTGATCCGTGCCAACCGCTCCCGCATATCCTCCGGCCCGGCCCGCGCGCCGCGCTCCTTCGCGGCCGCCGCCCTGAGCGCCGCCAGTCCGGCTGAGACACGCCCCTGCCCCGCGTCCCGCTCGGCCCCGTAGGTCTCCCGCGCGATGTCCAGGCGCTCGCGCAGCTCGCGGAACGCGGCACGAGCCTGGCGGGCGGCATGGACCACGGCCCCACGCTCGGTGACAGGCACGTATTCCCTGCCCTGGCGCTCGGCCATCGCCTTGGCCCGGCGCTCCATGGAATTCGCCGCAGGCCCCAGCTTCAGCTCGGGATCGCGGTCCAGCTCCTCGGCCGAGAGCTGATCACCACGCTCCAGCGCAGCCTCGCGCTGCGCTTCGAGCGACCGGTGATCGACCCGCTCCACCACCCCTGCCCGTTCCAGAGCGCGGTTCTGCAATTCGGCCCAGACACCGCGCATCTGCTCGATCTCGACTCCGCCGGTCTTCGCGGAATCGAGCACCCGCGTCTTGGCGGTGAAGCCTTGCGCCTCCAGCCTGCGGGTGGAGGTCAGGACATGGGCATGGTGATTGCGCTGGTCCCCCTCCCGGTGCGGCGCGTGGATCGCCACATCGACCGCCACGCCGTAGCGGCTGACCAGCTCCTGGGCAAAGTCGCGGGTGATCTGCGACCGGTCCTCGGCGCTGATCTCGGACGGCAAGGCCAGCTCCCACTCGCGGGCGGTGACGGAGTTGCGGCGGGTCTCGCTGGCCTCGACCTCGTTCCAGAGGCGGGACCGATCCGTGGCCCAGTCCGGCGCGTCCTTCGGGGTCAGGATGAAGGTCTCCTCGATGCCCTGCTTGCGGGTGTAATCGTGGATGCGACCTTCCCGCTGGCACTCGATGCGCTCACCGACGCGATAGGCGGCTGCCGCCGTGGCGGAGCGCCCGGCGCTACGTTTGACCGTCTTCACGGAGAGGTGGTAGCTGGCCATGCGCCTTCCTCTCTCGCAGACGACAATTGCCACCGGCGTGCGCATTCCCACCGCTGTGCCACACCAGGCACGCCCGTGCCGCCCGGCTCTTGGCCCGTGACAAGAGCCGGGATGCTGACGCAGGATGGGAGGTGAGCTGGTCCTGTTGCCCTCGCGGACGGGACCGGCTTCAACCTCCCTGTTGGGCAAAAGCCGGGGGCTTCGGAACATCGCGTTCCGGAGCCGTCGGGGCGGCGCGCAACCGTCTTTTCCCCGGAGGCCCGCGCCCCAGAACGCTGGGGGCGGAGGGGAAAAGACAGCCCGTCTGAAGCGAGCCTTTGGCTCTCTGAGGCGCGGGCTTGCCGATGCGCTCCATCAATCTCCCCAACCTCATGATGGGCGGGAGATTGGTGGCACACATCGGCGGTTTGCCACCGGCAAACCCGGCAAGGATCGGCATCGACAGGTCCGACGATGCGCGCAGCCCGCAAGCGCGGCACCCCCGGCATGCCAGCCCCGGTTACGGGGCACGGGATGCCGACAAGGGCGCGCGCTGCGGGACGCGATCCAACCGCGCAGGTTGGTTCCGGAGGGTTTGGGAGGGCGAAGGCCGCTCCCATTCCGGCGCGTGTCGCGTCGGACGGAGTTCGCCATCGGCTGAGGCTTTGCCTCAAGGAGATCGCACGCAAATCTCGGAGCCGAAGGTGAAGAGTTTGCATAAGTGCGCCCTTGTCCTTTACAGGCCTACGGGTACGCGCTACCGGTTGATCTGGCAAGCACTACATTGCCACAGGGTTGTTTTGAAGCGGGAGGGTCCGATTTGGCCGAGACAGAGCTGGAACGCGCCGAGAAGCGATACGCCCAGGCCAAGGCCCGGCTTCAGGCTCTGAAGAACCGGGAAGCCACCAGGCAGCGCAAGCTGGATACAAGGCGCAAGGTGATCCTCGGGGGGGCGCTGCTCGATCTGGCGGAACGCGACAGCGGGGCAGCGGCGATGGTGGACCGGCTGGTGCGGAACCTCTCCCGCGATCAGGACCGCAAGGCCTTCGCGGAGTGGGACGGCACGGGTTCCGGCGGGGATGCGCCGTCCGGTTCGCGTGGGGACGGCCCCCCCTGCCCCGGCGTCCGGTCCCGATCCTGACGGGTCCGAGTGATGCGATCCTTCATGCGCGTCATAGGCGGGTTGGCCCGGTTCTTCGGGCGGCTGATCTTCACGCCGATCCTGCTCGGATGGCTGATCGGCGCGATGGCCTTCGGGGCGATGCTGGGGGCGCTTGTGGCCACCCCGTTCATCTTCGCCTTCTTCGATCAGGAGCCGGGGCAAAGCGCCTGGCAATGGATCGTCTTCGGTCCCCTCATGGTCGTCGGCGCGGTCTTCGGGTTCCAATACTGGCGCATGGCCTCCGGGGCCGATGCCTACTTCGGGCTGACCGGCGACAGCCACGGCTCCGCCCGGTTTGCGGGCCGCAAGGAGCTGAAGGCGTTGGAGGGCCGGAACGGGCAACAGGATGCCGGTCTGCTGATCGGGCGCAATCCACGCACCGGGCGGCTCCTGCGCTATGACGGTCCCGCCCATCTGATCACCCTCGCCCCGACCCGCGCGGGCAAGGGCGTCGGCACCGTCATCCCGAACCTGCTGGCGGCAGAACGCTCAGTCCTGGTCATCGACCCCAAGGGCGAGAACGCGCGGATCGCGGGCGAGGCCCGGCGGCGCTTCGGTCCCGTCCACATCCTCGATCCATTTGGTGTCAGCGACACTGGCATGGTCAGCGGCCCCCCTTCCGCCGCCTACAACCCGCTCGACCAGCTCACGCCCGACAGCCTCGATCTGGGCGAGGATGCCGCCACCCTGACGGAGGCGCTGGTGATGGACCCGCCGGGCCAGGTCACGGAAGCCCACTGGAACGAGGAAGCCAAGGCCATCCTCGGCGGGCTGATCATGTTCTGCGTCTGCCATGA
>CEVJ01039578.1_pt1 | contig 18975 bp, 15 predicted proteins | sample 531491 | NCBI WGS metagenome assembly CEVJ01 (sample SAMEA2623693, study PRJEB7988) | marine metagenome | biome: marine biome (ENVO:00000447); feature: mesopelagic zone (ENVO:00000213); material: "saline water (ENVO:00002010), including plankton (ENVO:xxxxxxxx)" | depth 640 m
TATTCCCAACATAACTTCTCGATACAACTTAATTTCCGCTACCGCTGTACTAGAATCACTCGAAGTGACCAACAAACAAACACCAAAAGTCAGTTCTAGTGATTTGCCAAAGTGAAACGGAGGTAAATTGTATCGAGAACATATCTCACAGAGCTTATCGATACAATTGTTTGTCGCTATCGCTCCCAAAAATCACTCGAAGTGACCAACAAACAAACCCAAAAAGTCAGTTCGAGTGATTTACCAAAGTGAAACGGAGGTAAATTGTATCGAGAACTATTCTCAAAATAACTTCTCGATACAATTGTTTGTCGCTATCGCTCCCAAAAATCACTCGAAGTGACCAACAACCAAACTCAAAAAGTCAGTTCGAGTGATTTACCAAAGTGAAACGGAGGTAAATCGTATCGAGAACATATCTCACAGAGCTTATCGATACAATTTTAGCTACACTAAAATCACTTGAAGTGGCTAAAGCATTATTCCTAAAATTTTTTCTTTGCTAAATTAGGAAGTTGATCATATTCAGAATTAATGAGTGCTTCCTTTTTAGCTTTCGACCATTTTTTAATTTTCTTTTCAAAATCAATTGCCTTTCCAGAATTGGAAAATGTCGTATAATATTTAAGTTCCACAGGACGTCGCCTATAGGTATAACCATCTCTATAAAAACCTGAATTATGTTGAAACAACCTTTCTTCAAGTTTAGAAGTTATTCCTGTATAATATGTGTTGTCAGAGCATTGTAATATATAAACATAGTACATTTTCATCATCTATTATTTTAAAACGAACATCCTCAGGTCAAGTACTCCTAGAAAGGTTAATAAAGTGAATTATGACGAAAAACATTCACTCATAACTTCTCGATACAATTTAATTTCCGCTACCGCTGTACTAGAATCACTATAAGTGACATTCTAAGTAGCACATTAATTCATTTTCAAAAATTTACAATATACGGTTTACAGTTTACAGCAATAAGTCATTAGCTTTCAACAAAAATACATTCAAAGTTTAGCATTTAAGCCACTTCAGCTTGCTGTGTGATTTCTAAAATTCGGTTTTCGCAAATATGTAAATCGGTTAAAAACTGGTTTTCTTTAATCAGCTTTTTAGAGAACATATTCTTATAATAGTCAATGCCTTCTTCCAGATTTTGTGTAAATCGGGTGAACTTTTTTGCTTCCCGTCTATTTGAAAAATCGGTACTCTCTGCCAATTCTTTTAAGTAATCGATGTACAACTGCAGCTCTTTAATAAACATATGCGGGCGATAGCCACTCAGCACATTTTTGCGACCATAGATGTGATCGGTCAATTCTTGTAGCGAATATTTACCCGAGAAATAGGCCAAATTAGGGCCGGGACAAACGGTCACAAAATCCATTTTCTTTACAAAGGTGAAGTTGTAGTTTTTAGCGACACTAGTGCACAAACCGGTACACAAACACTCTTTCTCAAACAACAAATCGGCTTCCTTTGCCTTTTCAGCTCTCGATAAATCGGAATGTTGAATTTGCTTCAGTTTTAATTTTTGGTATTTATGCGAAGCAGTACAAATCGGTTTTTCGGTAAATTCGGTATTCGCTTCTAATAATTTCTCGGGACACGAACTACCGGGTTTATTTCGTAAAAGATTTTTTCTTCGGAAGTCTTCTCCACTAGCTCCCTTCAGGTAGTTAAACCGAACACCCAAGGGCGAACTGTGGCTCAAAACAATATCTTCTTCTTTTGATTGTTGAAGTTTCCCTAAGGTTTCAGAATCGACATTGGTTGCTTCCGGACACAGTAAAAACGGCGATCCCCAACCAGTCGCATCAGCCTGAAAATAATCTTTTAGCAAGGTATCTTCTTCAAAAGTACCTATCCCACCCTGAACGGTAATCTTTATTTCGGGTAATTCAGAAATTTCAGCTTCTTCACCAACAGCACTTCGGTAAAGTGCCGATAATTCCGAGTGTAATTGGGCTTTGTTCTGCTTAAATTCTTCCAGTATTGGCCCCAGCAGATAACCATCGGTTGCAAAGGCGTGACCCCCACAGTTTAAGCCGGATTCAATTCTGAATTCACTCACCCAGATTCCCCGTTTGGCGAGGTATTTTCCCTGAATTAAAGCCGAACGGTAATCGCTGACTTTTATAGCAATGGCTTTGCTGAAGTTACCGTTGTTATCGGAATGAAAGCTTTTAAAAGAGGATAGATAATTGAACAATCTTGGATTCATCCCAGCCGAAAAAACCAGGGTTGAATGCTCTAAATTGCTTTCTGCATACCCTTTTAAAGCCTGTAAAGCATCAGATCCATTTTCGATAACTTCTTTGTTGTCATCGATTTGATCGCTATCGATTTTCGTCATGATATTGACTTCAATCGCACCGGGCTTTACCTCATTTCGCAGTTCAGACTCCAGACTCTCTTTTTCGGAAGGATCCGTTAGCTGAAGAAATTTAAGGTACTTCTGTTTTAATTCAGACACTTCCGGCAGCATTTCAAAATACTTGGTGATTTCTGAAGTACTTGAAAAAGCAGCGGTTTTCACCCCTTCTACTTTCTTTTTCACTTCTTCACTTATCAGATTCAGATAATCGGTAATCCGTTTAGCTCTATAATTGGGTTCCTTTTTGCTTATGGGCAGAAAAGGCTCGTTATTCAATTTGTAATAATACGCGCGCATTTTTTCGATAAGGTGATCTTCGATAATTGAAATGGAAGAGTTTATCCCAAAATGCGCCACTTTTACCGGCGTATCAATGGTGTAAGCAATGCCCATCACCGGAATATGAAATTGATGTGGGGATATGGCGTTTTTCATTCGTTTTAAGTTTAATCCCCAAAGATGAAAAGTAGCTAGCGTTTAAAATATGACATTTATCAGGTTTTGAATATTTCATTTTTAGTAGTGCGATTTTAGAAACTAGCGCATAAAATATAGACGCCAGCCTTCAGTTGGCAGGGACTGTTAGCAGTTTTCAAAGTTTGAAAAGTTTAAAATCACAACATAGAAATCACAATACTCTTTAAATTGAAAAATTCTCAATCACACTCCTATTCGTTATTTTTTCCATTACCAAATCAACCAAGCCTCGTATAAGATAGATTTGAACATGCATTCCGTAGATATGGAAAAGTGATCCCCCTTTTGTTACACCAACTTTGCATTCTAATTTAAAATTAAAGAAAATGAATACAACAAAAGTATGGTTTATTACAGGAGCCTCTAAAGGATTAGGTTTAACCCTAACCAAAAAATTACTCGCTCTGGGTTTTAGTGTAGCAGCTACTTCACGAAACAAACAATCCTTAATAAGAGAGATCGGAGCAGCAAATGAAAAATGCTTACCCATCGAAATGGATTTAACCCATAACGAGCATGTGAAGCAAGCTATTGAGGCCACTATTGCGCATTTTGGTAAAATTGATGTTGTAGTGAACAATGCAGGCTATAGCCAAATAGGAACTTTAGAAGAACTTGCTGCAGAAGAAGTAGAACGCAACTTTAAGGTAAATGTATTTGGTTCGCTGAATGTTATTCGAAATGTTGCCCCATATTTGCGCAAGCAACAATCTGGGCATATTTTCAACATTTCCTCCATAGGTGGTTATACAGGAAATTTTGCCGGTTTTGGTATATATTGCGCTACGAAGTTTGCTGTTGCCGGTTTTACCGAAGCATTGGCAGAAGAAATGAAAGCCTTTGGAGTTCATACTACTTTAGTATATCCTGGATATTTTAGAACCCATTTTTTATCAAAAGGTTCAGTTCAAACACCAACCCGGGAAATTGAAGACTATAAAGCTGCTCGTGAAATGGAACAAGCCCATTTAAACGACATCAATGGTAATCAACCCAACGACCCTGAAAAAGCTGCAGACGTATTTATTGCACTAAGTGAACACAAAAATCCACCTGTACATTTTTTTATGGGAGAAGATGCCTATCACTATGCAAATCTCAAAATTGAAACCATTCAAAAAGCGATGAAAGAGAACGAAGTTTTAGGAACCTCAACAGGATTTAAAAATTAAATTTTTGGGTATGACATTAGAAGAATCAAAAGAATATATTGGGATGTGGGTAACAGCAGATGGAAACATTCGTCATGAGTTATTGCCTAATAATCGATATGATGAAGCACGAGGCACCCGAAAAAGTGCATATCAGGGAGCTTATAAAGTTTCAGGAAATCATATAGATTACAAAGATGATACAGGCTTTACCGCTGATGGGGAATTTAAAAATGGAATCTTGTATCACGCAGGAATGGTACTGTACAAAGAACTTTAATCCTTACTTTTAAAAAATGAAAAACCTATTTCGATTTAAATCTGTTAGCGAATTTCATAGCTATAGCAACTTACCCAAACCCGAGCATCCCTTGATTAGTTTAATTGATTATAGTAAAGTTAGCTACCCAACAGATGTCGGTGAAATTAAGTGGATACAAGATTTTTATTCTATAGGTTTAAAGCGAAATGTAAGCGAAAAGTTTAATTACGGACAGCAAAACTATGATTTTGATGAAGGGGTATTGTCTTTCGTGGCACCCCAACAAACCCTGAACATACAAATAAATCAAGCTGTAAAAGCAAATGCATCGGGGTGGTTAGTATTGATCCACCCCGATTTTTTATGGAACACGCCCTTGGCAACATCCATTAAAAATTACGCCTTCTTTGGTTATGCCGTTAATGAGGCGTTATTTTTATCAGAAAAAGAAGAAACTAATATAGTCGCGCTCTTTAAAAACATTCAAAAAGAATATCAATCAACTATTGATAAATTCAGTCAAAATATCATCATTTCACAGATTGAGTTACTCCTGAATTATGCTGAACGTTATTACGAAAGACAATTTATAACAAGAAAGATCACCAATCACCATATCCTTACCAAATTGGAAAAACGCTTAGATTACTATTTCAACAACTCGGAGGTGGCAGCGAATGGAATTCCGACGGTGAGCCAGATTGCAAATGATTTAAATCTTTCTCCTAACTATTTAAGCAGTACGTTAAAAATAATCAGCGGACAAAGCACACAGCAACACATTCAGAACAAATTAATTGAAAAAGCTAAAGAAAAATTATCGACTACAACCCTAAGTATCAGCGAAATTGCTTTTGAATTAGGCTTTGAGCACTCTGCTTCTTTCAGTAAATTATTCAAGAAGAAAACCGATAGTTCTCCTATAGAGTTTAGACAGTCTTTTAATTGAGTAAAAAACACCCTAGCTATCAGCAAAAAAAGACTTCAAAATTCAGGATTAAAAGTTAACCTTTTTAATCCTGATTCCTGATTCTCTCATCTTGATTCTATTTTCTAACAGTGAAGCGATCTAAACTTTAAAATCGAATAGGCAAAGCTGGTCTAAAATCTAATTCTTGTTCATCATTCGATATATTGAGTTTTGCTTTCGGTTAATAAAACCGTGATAAGCAGCGTTAAGACCGATTAAAATAGCGCCACCCAAGGCAACGTAAGCGATTAAAGTTTGGTCTTCAGAATGCCGCATATAAATGGCAAACAACGCCCATATCCCAACGACTGCGAACTCCCGCATACATCGGGTATAAATCATTACAATATTCAAAATCGCAGCGACTACAATCATTATAATCGTCCATTGTACTTCAGAGAAAATGCCTCCCTTCCATCCAATTTTAGCTAAATAGGCGGCGATATTCGCAATGGTCGCCACAGCAATCCATCCTGAATACAAACAAATAGGCCACCAGCTAAAAGCGATGATCTTTAAAGGCGCATCCCAACGTTCCATATTGGTATTTAGGATAATTTTGATGAGCGAAAACAAAATCAACAACATCAAAAAGATGGATAAGCCTGTGTATTCATACAACCAAACAATCACCCATACAGCATTGGCAAGATTGGCTATAATAAACCAAAACTTTGTTTGCTGAAGAAACTGCAAATCGGTTTTTGGGCCGAAAGCTTGATAAAGCTGGTATCCTGAAAATGCCAGTAATCCTAAGTAGATAATTCCCCAAATCGCAAAAGCATAATCGGCCGGCGTAAAAAGGTTGAAATATTCGTGACTTAGGCTGCCCATTGTATTTCCATTGAGCTTCACAGCCTGGGTATAATAACTCACAAAAAGCGTGATAACTACAGAAATAAAATTGAGAACAGCGAGCAGTTTTGGTTTCATAATTTTGATGATCAAGAGTCATTCTAAACCTGCCTACCGGCGAGACAGCTCTGGGATGGCTTAATTAATTCTTAAAATTAACTATTAACGAATTAACCCCATGTTAGCGTTAGGTTAAAGTTTATTCTGATAAAAATTAATTGTGCTAATTCACCCGAATTACTTCAGTTTTTGCACATACAAAAACCTGATCTTCGGCTTCGGGATTCATTAAAAAAGTACCGGTAAATTCACCGAAAGCGGGTAAAATGAGTTGATTTTTACTTCGGAAAAAGCATTTCAGTTTTAGATGTTGTTTGGCCAAACCTACCAATCGATATCCTGGATGAATATGTCCGCAGATATTAAAACTTCCTTCTTTTTCTTCAGGATGGTGCGTTAATCGAAAATTCTCTAGCCATAATTCCTGATAGATTTCAACGCCCAATTGGGTATAATGCAGCGGAGAAATAATATCGTGGTTTCCGGCGATCAGTATAATTTTAGCTTGTTGATTTTGAAGCCAGTTTTCGAATAAATTCCATTCTGCATTTAAAGCACTATGAAAAAGATCACCCAAAAAGATGATTTTTTGTGGTTGAAACTGCGCTACCGCTTGATCTAAACGATCAAAATTAGTCTGAATTGCGGTTGGTGGCACTGCGCTGCCGTGCTTTCGAAAATGAGAAATCTTTCCCAAATGCACATCGGCCACCAGCAAGGCTTTTTGCTCTTCCCAATAGGAAACACCACTGCATGCCAGCTGAAAATGGTTATTTTGAATTGTAATTAGAGACAATTACTCGGCTTCTTTGAATTTTATCTCTTGTTTTGTTTTAGGGATCGTTGCCAAGTAATAAGGCTGCGTCATTACCATAGTAGCCATCCCTTCCGGATGTGATTTTTTGATAGTGAAATACACCGTTCCGTTTTGAGTATAGGTTTGACCGATTTCTATTTTATGGCCCCCGGTTGTACGCTGTTGATCGATGATTGCGATTACATTTTGTTCGTCAAAATCTATTTTCGAAGCTTGATCCTTCTTAATTGTTTCATTGGCAGAATTTAACTTAAGCATAAATTCTTTCCACTCTGTTTCATTGGTGATAATGGTATTTTGTTGCCTTAAACCTTCGCTCCCACTACCATATAAATTACCTTCTGAAATTACTTTTGGTGCCATATGTTGTGTGGTTTTTGCTGAGTTACAACTAAAAAAAAACACAGCTAAACAGATATAAATAAAATTTTTCATATATATTTTTTTGAAATGCTAAGATAGAGCATTGGGACTTGAAATGTATTTCTCTTAACATGCTTTTTGCGTTAGGGATAGTAGTGGAAATCCCGCAGTAAGTTGTAGCGCTAGCAAAAACTTATGAGGAATTGTAACGAATAGCCCGACCCGAAGGGAAACGCCCAAATGGTTCACCCTTTACGTCATAAGAAAAGGGATACTTTATAAATTTCTATTTTTTAAGAGATTTCTAGTCTGCGTAGAAATTTTATTTTTCAAATTGCTTAAGCATACGCTGAATGCGATCTTCTAATTTTTCTGAAGAGAGCTTTTCACGCAAACGATCGGTAATGATGGGAAATGAAAATGGAGTGGGTTTTTGGCAAGATTTCCAAACGATTTTTTGCTGATGGATGCGCTCTAATGCTTGTCGCAATCTTCCTTCTTCCAACTGGTGCTCAAAAGTCTCCCTGAAGGCTTGCTGAAATAACAAATTATCATCTTCATAATCTCGAAATACATCAAAAAGTAATTGAGAGCTTGATTGCAAGTGTTTACTTTTGATCAATTTATTGGGATAACCGGTAAACACCAAACCGGCAATGACGGCAATATCTCTAAATTTTCGGCGTGCCATTTCTGTCGCATTTAAACTTTTGTAGAGATCGTCCATCAAAAATTTAGCAGAAAACAAATCGTTATCCAATAGCTGCTGCATATCGATTTCTTGATCGGAAAGCAGCTCGAAACCATAATCGTTAAAGGCTATACTAAAAGAAATAGGGGATAACAAACTTATGCGATACGCCAATAAACTGCCTAAAGCTTCGTGTACAAACCGACCTTCAAACGGATAAAAAATGGCGTGATAGCCTTCTCGTGTTTTAAAGGTTTCGATAAGAAATTCATTATGCTTTGGAATAATTGATTCTAATTGCTGACGCTCTAAAATTGGTTGAAGCGCTTTTAACTCTGGAGACTTCTCGACTCCGCTTGAAGTGACAGTGAAGCTTTCTGCGGCCTCATACAATTCTTCACGAAGCAATTCACTCATTTGCGCTGAAAATGCCATCCTACCTCCCATCCAACTCGGCACTTTAGCAGTTTTCTTTTTAGATTTTCGCACCAATACTTGCATTCCTTTAATGCGAGAAAGTTCTAAATTTCTACCGGCAAATGTAAATACATCTCCGGGTGAAAGTTTTGAAACAAACCATTCTTCTATCGTACCAATAAAACCTCCTTTCACATATTTTACGGTTAACATGGCATCACTTACAATGGTACCTATTTGTAAGCGATGACGCATCGCTACTCCACGTTGATTGACTTTAAACTTGCCGTCGTCTTCAATTTCTACTTTTTTATATTCATCATAGGTTTGCAGACTCTGACTTCCTTTCGTGATAAAATTTAAGCACCAACGCCATTCTTCATCTGTTAAGCCTTGAAAACAAAACGTTGACTTGATTTCAGGATAAATTTCTTTTGGGTAAAAACCATCTGAAACTGCTAAAGTGGTGAGGTATTGCACCAACACATCAAAACTTTGCAAGTAGGGAATTCGATCTTCTACCGCTTTTTTCTCAACCGCTTTCTGTAAAGCTGAAGCTTCAATCAACTCGATAGCATGCGTAGGTAAAAAATAAATTCTACTGGCTTTTCCCGGCTGGTGACCGCTTCTTCCTGCGCGCTGTAAAAATCGAGCTACCCCTTTGGGTCCACCAATCTGAATAATGGTTTCTACCGGTGCAAAATCTACTCCTAAGTCTAAACTCGACGTGCAAATCACCGCTTTTAAACTTTCATTTCTAATCGCTTGCTCTACCCAAAGTCTTGTTTCTTTATTAATACTCCCGTGATGCATGGCTACTTCACCTGCAAACTCCGGATACTTGTTCATTAATTTTTGAAACCACAATTCACATTGCGAACGCGTATTAGTGAATATCAATGTGGTCTTAGAATTATTGATGATGGGAACTACCTCATCTAGTAAATGCAAGCCTAAATGACCACGCCACGGAAATTTCTCCATTGACTCGGGAATAATCGATTTCACTTCAATTTTCTTTTGAATATTCGCTTTGATTAAGGTTGAATGTTGAAGTGCTTCGCTTTTTGCTCCCAACAAAACTTCTCGCGCCTGATCTAGATTGCCAATGGTTGCTGAAATACCCCATATTTTTAAATTCTTAGCGACTGTTTTTAAACGAGAAAGTGCTAATTCGGTTTGAACGCCACGCTTGCTTCCTAGCAGTTCATGCCATTCATCGACCACTATGGCATTTAGATTTTTAAAAAGCTTCGGGTAGTTTTTTGAAGAAAGTAATAAATGTAAACTTTCTGGAGTAGTAATGAGTAAATCAGGCATCGCCTTTTTCTGTGCTGCACGCTCTTTTTGAGAAGTATCACCGGTACGAATCCCAACCGTTAAACCTGATTGTGTTTCTTCTGCAAATCGAGAAGCGGCCTGTGCAATTTCAACAGAAAGTGCTCGGAGTGGCGTGATCCAAATGGCTTTTAAGCCTTTTTGGTGTTTGGTTTTATAATCCGGATTTTTTTTGAGGTATTCTAACACTATCGGCACCCAAAGCGCATAGGTTTTACCGCTTCCAGTAGGCGCGTTTAGGAGTCCGTTTTCACCTTTTAAATAAGCATCCCATGCTTTTTTCTGGAAAGGAAAAGGCTTCCAGCCTTGATTGGTAAACCAATGTTGTGCAATCGCTAAAAGCTCTTTCTTATTCATTTTAATTCATTATTTTACCCTTCCGTCTTCTTCCGCTATCGCTTCAAAAGTTACTTTTTAACCTTTCCGTCATTCCTGCGGAACGCCACCTTTCCTTATTAAGGAAAGGAACATTTTTGATCCCCTCAAAAAGGAAGGGTAAGGGGTGGTTTCATTTAAAATTATCATCAATTTCTTTTAATACCGAAGGTAAAAAATCAAATACCGTTTTATTTTCAAAACGTAATACCTTAAACCCTAACTCTTCTAACCGTTGATCTCGTTTTCTATCATTTTCTTCTGCAACTGCATTTTTATGAATTTCACCATCTAATTCAATAATTAATTGCTCTTGTGGACAATAAAAATCTACAATGAAATTTTCAATGCTATGTTGTCTTCTAAATTTTCTTCCTTTTAGTTGTCTTTTCTGTAATTGTTTCCATAGAAATGCTTCTGCAGGGGTTAAATTATTTCTTAATTCCTTACGGAAAGGTTCTAGATATTTTTTGTTATGTATGAATTTATTTTTCATTTGTAATTTTTCCCCTTCCGTCTTCTTTCGTTATCGCTTCAGAATCCTCCTTCACTAAATTAGAAAGGAACTTTTTAAATTTCCTCTCCTTTTTAAGTAGAAGTTTCACTTCGGAATTAAAGCTTTTAAATCTTCTAAGGTATTGGCCTCTTCAATTTTTTTATCGTGTCGCCAGCGTAAAATTCGAGGAAAACGAGTAGCCACTCCGCTTTTATGTCGGCTCGACTCGGCTATACCTTCAAAAGCGATTTCAAAAACGTGCTGTGGCGTTACGCTACGCACGGGACCAAAACGTTCTAAGGTGTTTTTTTTGATCCACGCATCAACTTTTCTAAATTCAGCATCGGTGAGACCGGAATACGCTTTTGCAAAGGTGACGAGTTCTTCTTTTTCCTCATCCCATAGCCCAAACGTGTAATCGGTAAATAAGTTACTTCGTCTTCCGTGGCCACGCATCGCATAGGTTAACACGGCATCAATGGTGAGCGGATCTACTTTCCACTTCCACCAATCACCTTTTTTTCTTCCGACGAGGTAAGGAGAATCCCAGCGTTTTAGCATTAATCCTTCAGATTTTACTTCACGGGATCGATCGCGTTCTTTAGCCACCTCATCCCAAGTTTGAAATGAAATCGTCGAAGAGATATGCAGTGGAATTTCATCTGAAGCAACATCCACAAAAAGTTGTTCTAATAACTCGCGGCGTTTTTGATAAGCTTTTTCTCGAATATCTTCCCCTTTCCATTCTAAAAGATCATAAGCTTTTAAAATAACTGGTGTTTTTTCTAATAGTTTCTTGGTGATATTTTTACGTCCAATTCTGGTTTGTAAGTCTTTAAACGTACCGATTTCATTCTTCGGAAAAGGTAAAATTTCTCCATCGATGACCGTCCCATCCGGAATTAGGTGGATAAATTTTTCGAACTCTGGATATTTATCGGTTACTAATTCTTCTCCGCGACTCCACACAAATAGCTCTCCATTTCTAATAATCACCTGTGAACGAATACCATCCCATTTATGTTCTGCCACCCATTCTTTTACATCACCCAATGTCTCGGGTTCATCTTCAATCGCATACGCCAAGTAAAACGGATAGGGTTTAGAGAGGTAGTCTTCCGGTTTTTCCTCCAGCACTAAATCGGTAAAAGTTGTAGTGGCAGGATCCCAATTTCCCATTAATTTATAAGCTAAAATATCTTCATCGATTTCTGTAGCTTTCAATAAAGCACGCGTCATTAATTTCTGACTCACTCCAATTCTAAAACTTCCGGTAATAAGCTTGGTAAATACAAAACGTTCGTAATAATTTAAGGTGAACCAATTCTCGTATAAATATTCTTTTTTCTCTTCTTCAGAACGAGGTTTTAGTTCAATCATTTCTTGTAGAAATTGATTAAGGCTTTTCTCTGAAGATGCGGAAGAAGGCGGAATCACTAGCGCAATGGTTTCGGCTAAATCGCCTACAATATGGTAAGATTCTTCAAATAACCACAACGGAATTTTAGCAAAAGTCGATGCCCACTGCCGCATTAAGTTTGTATTTACAGGACGTGGTGGTCTACGATGTGAAAGAATAGCAATGGTCCACACTTTATCTTTATCGCTAGCAGTTTTAAAATAATGCGAAAGCGCTTCCACTTTAAGCGTAGTTTTGTTGGTGCTATCTAAGGTTCGTATTAATTCTGCAAACTGCTTCATCTAACTTTCTTGTTTTTCTTTGCTATTCTCTTCTGAACTTTCTTCTTCATATTGGGTTTGCTCTGTTCTGGCATCATATCCCTGTTCAGCTAAAAAGCGGGAAAAAATATCAGTATAGCCGTGGGTACAAATTATCTTTTCTGCACCGGTGGCTTTTATAGAATTTAGTAATCCCTGCCAATCGCAATGATCGGAAAGTACAAAACCTTTATCAATAGCTCTGCGTCGCCTTGCGCCGCGAAAGGTCATCCATCCGCTTGCAGAAGCCGTGACATAAGGTACCATTTTCTTGATCCACGGAGAACCGTGAGCGCTTGGCGGTGCGATAACAATATTCCCTTTGAGGTCTTCTTTTTTTGTATCTCTTGTTATTTTTTCGGTGGGTGGTAAATCTGCTATTTCACGTATTACTTCGGTCATATTTTCGATGGCTCCGTGCGTATAAATCTTACCGACGGAAGTATCTAAATGCTTTAGCAAACGTTGAGCTTTACCTAAAGAATAGCCGAATAGAACTGAAGTTCTACCATCATCTTGATTTTGTTGCCACCAAGTATTAATATCATGAAAGACTTGTTCTTGCGGCACCCATTTAAAAGCAGGCAAACCAAAAGTGCATTCGGTAATAAACGTATGGCATTTTATTACTTCATAAGGTACTGCCAAACCATCGTCTTCTGTTTTATAATCACCGGTAAACACCCAAACTTCTCCTTTGTATTCTACTCGAATTTGTGACGAACCTATAATATGACCCGCCGGATGTAATGAAAATTTTACTCCATTGATGGTAAAAGTCTCATTCCACGCTTTTCCGGTGACCGAAATATCCCCCAAACGATGTTTGATAATGGGCACATTGGTATGATGCGTGATGTATTGCTGATGCCCCCACCTAGAGTGATCTGCGTGACCATGGGAAATGATAGCTTTTTTGACGGGTTTCCAAGGATCAAGATACACATCGGCGACTTCACAATAGATTCCTTTTTGATTAAAAACGAGTAAGGGTGTTTTCATATTTTGAAGGTAGCAAAAAGCCTTCTCAGATTTTGAAAAACGCTTAAATCTTAGCGGAATTTTAAGAGGTGTTTGCGTGAGGGATAACAGCCCCTTCGACTTTCCCTGAGGATAAACTTATCTTTTTTGCTTTATGAAAAACTTATCGACTCCGCTCGAATTGACAGACCTTCCAAAAGGCAAGTATACCAAATAGCCCGATCTGGAGGAACATACCTAAATTAAAATAGTTGGTGCAAAATATCTAACGAACGTGGTTTTTTAAAACCGTGTAAATGCAGTTCGAAATAGAGAATAAGCATTTCTAAAAAGTTTTTCCTTTTGGATTGGTTGAGCTTGATGGTTGATACTTCTTCATAATTGATTGATAAAAATTGTTTGAGTAATTCTGAATTTTCATTTTGAATACAATATTTGTTAGTATCATCTAACTGATATTCACCATCAAGTAAATTAAAATAGGGTAAATCTGGATCATATTGATGAGGGTAAAAGCCTAAAAATGAACTGAGTTTCACCATAAATAGCAAATGAAAATTAGCATATTTTTCGTTTTTATCTAACCATAGAAAGGAGTTTTCTAAGAACTGAAAAAGGGCTGCATTCTGCTCTTCTTCTTGAATGGCTTGGTTTAAAACTTCTGCTAAAAACATGGCAATAGAAGACTTGTAAATATTTGCGGTTAGAGTTTGGTATGCCGGATTTACTTTGGCTTCTCGAATGCTTTCTAAGGTGCCTTTATCTTTATGGTTTGCTTCTAAGTCTAATAACGTAAGCGGCTGGAACATGGAGGCACGAAGTTTTCCTTTTTTCGATTTTAGCACGCCTCGAACTAGGTAAGATTTGAGTCCGCTACTTTGAGTGTATGCCTTTACTATTAAATCTGCTTCACGATAGCGAAGGGAATGAATGATGATTGCTCTTGTTTTTACCAGCATTAACGAATGACCATAATTTTAGTAACCTGGGTTTCTAATTGATCTGCTGAAGTGATTAACACCATATACACTCCAGAAGCTACTTTGTGCTTTCCAAAAGCGCGCGTATCCCATTGTATGCTTCCTCCTTGGGAAACTTCTTCGTAAACCAAATTTCCTTCAATATCAGTAATTTTCACATTGGCATTTTCCATCAGGCCATCGATAGTAACCATTCCTGAATAATTTGGCCGTACTGGATTGGGGAAAGCGCGGACATTTTCTAAAGTTTCTTGGGAGCTTGTGGCAGTACCGTTGAAAGCTACAATTCCTTGTGGCGTTCCAAAATAAACTCTTCCGGAAGAACCATCCACTTCAATATCGGTTACTGTATTGGTGGGTAGAGGTGAATTTTTTGTGGTAAAGTTGTAAATGGTTTCTTGTCCATTAGAAGAAAGGTAAAAGGCTCCACTTTCAGTGGCAATCCATTTGTTATTGTTTCCATCGACTTCTATATCTGCAATACTTGCTCCTGCTAGCAGTTCTTGAGCAACTCCATCGTCATCTAAAATAATAATTTCTTGGGCTTGGGTATTTGGATTGGTAAACATCGATGATGGACTATAAAGTACGCGAAGTCCTCGTAAGGTTCCTATCCATAATTGATTATTATTATCTAGGGCTAAGGTTGTTATGTAATCATCAGATAAGTTTCCCTGGTTCTCCCCGCCAACTACTTTGGCAAATGTATTGGAAGAAGGTTGATAGCCAATCACACCGTACTCATAGCTTCCGAAATAAACATTTCCTGAGTTATCGATTACGATATCACTATACCCTAAATTTTCAGAATAATACTCTGGCTCTGGGATAGCTTCTGATATATCAAATATATTAAAAGTGCTATTTGCGGGAGAAAAATTAAAAAGTGCGTGTTGAACCCTAGATACATTCCCCCATAATATCCCGTTCCTGTCAAACGAAATTCCATTTACACGAGTATCATTGGAAAGAGGAGCTCCACCGTCAATTAATTCTTCAATAGGTGAATTATCTTGATTGTATAAATTTACAACTTCATTATCTTGAATTTGAAGCAATCCATCAATATAGGAGCTAATGAACACTTGATTAATATTATTAGGATTTATGGCAATGTTTACTAAACTCTCTGCATTAACTTCTTCAAAAGGAATATTTATCCATTCGCCATTTTCCAAATGGCTAATACCATAACTATCTAAAGGATAAGGATTATAAAATAAATCATAGTCTCCATAAACAACCCACAATTCATTAGGAATTGCTTCCATGTGAAAAACATTATTTCTTAAGGGGCCTATTGGACTCAAATATCGAGGTTCTGTAGTAGCGTTTATAAAAAAGCCTACTAAGCCTTCTTTGTTATCTCCTACAAATAATTGATCTTCCAGTAATACTGCGGAAGAAAAGTCAGGTTGGAAGTCTTGGATATTATTTAAATTAAAAGTTAAATTTAGGTTTTCATTATAGACTCTAATCCCTGTAGAAAATGTGATAACCAACTGATTATTAGAAACACTCGCATCCCTTATATTAATATTAAAGTTTTCTATTTGAGCACTATTATTCCCTGAAACTTTATAAAGATTATTATTGCTCCCTATAGCATATACTGCATTATTAAAATTGAAAATGTTTTTTATGCTAGATGGTGTTTGATTGGTCTGCTGCCATTGATTAAAATCTATTAAGTTAGGGTTATCTATACCGGCATATTTCACACTTCCTCCTTGTGTAGCAGCAAAAATTGTATTATTACGAACAGTAATTTCATTCACTTGAAGTTGTTCTCCCGCATTTCCTATAAAATAAGTATCACCAAATTCTAAGTTGGCTAAGTTATATTCTGAAATTCCGTAGTTAGTAGAAACTAAAAGACGTCCTTGATATTCATAAAAATCATTTATTCTTCTTTTATCAGGAGATACGGTCTCTTTTTCGGTAATATCAATTACTTGAAGTGCATTTCCTGAAGAAAATTGATAAATATTTATTAAGCCTGTTTGGTAACCTATTGCCAAAACATTATAATTAGAAGAATAATGTATGGCTGAAATTTTATCTCCCGCAATTCCCTGTACCGAAGTGATTTTTTTTACCTCTCCTGTACTTTTTTTATAAGTAAAAACAGCATTTTCTGCGGCGGCAAAAACGGTATTCCCTTCTGTATGAAGAGCTCTGATATTATAGTACGAAAAAAAATCTTCCCAATTATTACTATAGTCTTGCCCATTTACTGAAGAAAAAGTTAATAGGATTAAAAGAAATATATATTGAATTTTCATTAACTAAGCTTATAACCAATTAACCCATTATTTTATGGTTTATTGTTGAATTATTTACAAATATAATTTTATGCTTGGGTATAAAAAAACCACGATTTGAACAAATCGTGGTTTTGATATGATAATTAAAATTAGATTATACTGCTCCTTGTGCTAACATTGCATCAGCAACTTTAACAAAACCTGCAATATTTGCTCCTTTTACATAATCGACATGTCCGTCTTTTTCGCTTCCGTATTTCACACAAGCATCGTGAATATCGTTCATGATTTCGTGAAGTTTGTTATCTACTTCTTCTGCGGTCCAGCTATACCTTAAAGAGTTTTGAGACATTTCTAATCCAGAAGTTGCAACACCTCCCGCATTTGAAGCTTTACCCGGAGAGAATAAAATTTTAGCTTTCTGGAAAACTTCTACTGCTTCTGGAGTACAAGGCATATTCGCTCCTTCTCCTACTAACCTACATCCGTTATCTACTAATTTTTTAGCATCTTCTTTCTGCAATTCATTTTGTGTGGCGCAAGGTAAGGCTACATCACATTTCTCTCCCCAAGGAGTTTTTCCTTCATGATATTTAGCACCTGAATATTTTTCCAGGTATTCTTTAATGCGCCCTCTTTTTTCATTTTTAAGCTCCATGATGAAAGCAAGTTTTTCTTCATTTATACCTTCTTCATCATAAATATATCCGCCAGAATCAGACATGGTAACAATTTTTGCCCCTAACTGTAATGCTTTTTCTACCGCATATTGAGCGACATTACCAGAACCTGAAACCACAACTGTCTTTCCTTCTAAAGAATCTCCTTTAGTTTTAAGCATATTCTGTGCAAAATAAACGTTACCATAACCGGTTGCTTCTGGTCTAATTAAAGAACCTCCGTAAGAAAGTCCTTTTCCTGTAAGGATTCCGGTAAATTCATTTTGCAATCTTTTGTACTGTCCAAACATATAACCAATTTCTCTACCTCCAACTCCAATATCACCGGCAGGTACATCAGTATTTGCTCCAATATGTTTTGAAAGTTCTGTCATAAAGCTTTGGCAAAAACGCATTACTTCATTATCAGATTTTCCTTTAGGATCAAAATCAGATCCTCCTTTACCTCCACCCATGGGCAAAGTTGTCAAACTATTCTTAAAAACCTGTTCAAATGCTAAAAACTTCAAAATACTTAGGTTCACAGAAGGGTGAAATCTTAGTCCTCCTTTATAAGGCCCAATAGCAGAATTCATTTGTATTCTAAACCCCCTATTTACTTGAATATTGCCATTATCATCAGTCCACGGCACTCTAAAAATGATAGCTCTTTCAGGTTCTACCATTCTTTCTAACAACATCTTATTTTGATACTTTTCGTTTTCTTCAATAAAAGGGATAATAGTTTCTGCAACTTCTTCAACTGCTTGCATAAACTCAGGTTCGTTCGGATTTCTTTTCTTTACTTTATCTAGAAATTCCTGTATGTTTTTTTTCATAATTTTTTTCTAAAATATGGTTTCTATAAATTAAAAGTAAAATATCATTACAAATATATATTTTATTAAACAAAAGGGATTTATTTTTTACTTATTCTTAGAAATTTTAAGGTTTTTTAAAGATTTTAAAATTACATCATTATAGTAAACGAATAATTTCTTCCTAAACAATGTTTTTTTATATTTGCTTAAAAAAAATACCCTATATATATGAGAACCAATCATCTAATAACTGTATTTTTAGCCACCTTTCTGATTGGTTTTAATTCTCTGGCCCAAAACTTTTCCTCCGAACTAGGTGTGACGCTTGGCCCTGTTGCTTTTAAATCTGATTATGGCCTTGAAAACAACTCTAAAACGAACTTTGGAAATATTGGTTTTGGGATTGGTTTAATGTACTTTATCAACTTTTCTTACAGCCCAAATGGAGGATATACCAAAGACACCTATTTTAATGATCATTTTAAATTAAGAAACGAATTATTATACCATAAAACAGAACTTAATCACTACGGAAAATATGCAGAGAAAAATAACCTCCGCGGATTACAATTAAGATCCATGCATGGAGCAGCCAATGTTGTAGAATTGGGTTCTTTACTAGAATGGCATATTTTTAGTATACGTGATTTTGATTCAGCTTCGCTAAATTTTTCTCCTTATGTGAGCTTGGGGATACATTATGTATATTTTTCTCCTGAAGCAAGTAGTGATTTAGGTCCGCTTGGTGAAGTGGCAACTACTTATCCTAAATTTTTAAGCCCTGACCCTTCTAATCCTTATATTAATACAGATGACGGATCCACTTATTCCATTGCCTTTAGTGCCGGTTCACGTTATCGGTTAAATGATGTAGGAGATTTATTTGTAGAGGCTCG
>CEVJ01058134.1_pt1 | contig 17368 bp, 14 predicted proteins | sample 531491 | NCBI WGS metagenome assembly CEVJ01 (sample SAMEA2623693, study PRJEB7988) | marine metagenome | biome: marine biome (ENVO:00000447); feature: mesopelagic zone (ENVO:00000213); material: "saline water (ENVO:00002010), including plankton (ENVO:xxxxxxxx)" | depth 640 m
GAGAGCAACGCCCCGGTCAGAAACCGGGGCGTTGCTCTCTTGTGGCGACTATTGGCTATCTGCGGAATCTTACTGAATTACGAAACCTTCGTACCCATTGGCCGCCACCTCGTTCCTCTTGGCGCGCATGGCCGGGGCGGTGTCAGGAGCAGTAAGAAGTCCCCGTGCTTTTCCCGGTATGTTCGCTCCTACGTACCAAGAATCAGCTTGAGACCGCAGTATCTTAGCTCCAGCTTCAGCTATGTGCTGGGTCCAGCCCTCTTCCGCTTTGGTGGAGGCTGATATCCGAGAGAAGTTGTTGTCTCGTACGTAGGCCATTGCATCGCCCACCCAATCAACCAGCGGTTCGGCAGCCCTAACGAAGTTGCCGACCGAGGCCTGGTTGATGGTGAACAGATTGGGGAAGCCGGCGCTCTGAACGCCCATGAAAGTGCGTGGGCCGTTGGAGAACTTATTATTCAGGGTCTGGCCGCCCTCGCCTTCGATATGAAGCCTGCTTAGCGAACCCGTGACTGCGTCGAACCCCGTAGCGAAGATTATTACATCCAGGTCGTATTCATTCGTTTTCGTCTTGATTCCGTTGAGTGTGATGCGCTCGATGGGTGCAGCTTTTACGTCCACGAGCAATACATTGTCCTGGTTATAGACTTCATAATATCCACTCTCGCAGGGCAGGCGTTTGGAGCCGAACATATGTCCCTTAGGAACCAGCATCTCCGCCACTACGGGATCGTTTACTCGCTCCCTGATTTTGTTGCGGAAGAATTCCGCGTAGTCTTCATTCGCCTCGCCCGGGAGCATGACGTCGTAGAAGTTGCTCAGCCATTTCTTAAACCCGGATTCCTGCCAGAGGGTTTCGTATTTCTCAAGTCGCTCTTCGGGCGAAACGCTCATGGCGGAACGGGGGTCGAATTCATGAACAAACGAGCCTGCAGTCTCCATACACTTTCGGAATATCTCCGGGTAGGCGACTTTAATCTCTTTCTGTGTCTTGTCGTCGATGAGGCTGTTCCGCAAGGGTGCGCAGAAGTTGGCAGTCCGCTGGAAGACCGTCAGGTGCGAGACTTCTTTGGCGATCTCTGTGATGAGTTGAACCCCTGAAGCGCCGGTACCTATGACGCCGACTCGCTTTCCAGCCAAGTCGACTCCTTCTTTCGGCCATCGCCCGGTGTGGCAAGAGGTCCCTCTGAAAGTGTCCTTCCCGTCAAAATCAGGGACGTATCCGGCGGAGAGGATTCCAACCGATGTGATTAGGAATTGGCCACGCGCGCGGTGCCCATCCTCCATTGCCACTTCCCATTGATTCTCGTTCTCGTCGAAGACAGCGGACATTACCCGAGAATTCAACCTGATGTCCCGACGCAGATCAAATTTGTCCGCCACGTAATTCAGATAACGCTCGTTCTCCGGTTGGGCGGAATAATGCTCTTTCCAGTCCCATTCTTGCAGCAGTTCTTCAGAGAATGAATACCCGTAGGTATAGCTCTCTGAGTCGAACCGGCAACCCGGATAGCGATTCCAGTACCAGGTGCCACCAACGCCACTGCCTTCTTCGAATGAGCGGGCTGAGAACCCTAGTTGGCGCAGGCGGTATAGCGCATACAGGCCGGTAACGCCAGCCCCTATGATTATGGCATCAAATTGCTCAACGTTTTCCGTGCTCTTCGTTTGTTGTTGTGTACTTGTCATAGATACCCCCTGTACTTGATTGGTTACAGAATATCAGGGCCCATAAACCGCAATGATTATCGAAATAACGGGGTCCAAGACTATCTGCTACCGCCATAGTCCGATGCAACAAATATCTCTAGTAGTTTACGTCCCGCATGCTCAAAGGACAATATTGGGGACTGCAAATCGTTTACGTAAATTCAGAAGTGCTAGGCTTTTCAGGTTTTCTGAAATACGAGTTCAAGCCAGACGAATAAAACGGCGTCATATCACCACGGACCCGGCTAGTTTCCGAGATACTAAAATCTAAGCAGAAAGATCCATCTTATGCTTCGATCTCACCCCTCATTTATTCTCGGATATTCGGGCCGGGCTTCAAAACCTTTTAGCCTCTGCCCAGCCCGAATTGTAGAGTTTGTCGTTATGTCATAGTCCTACCGAGATTGAAAAAGAGGAACGCCAGACAGTCAGCGGATGTCTTAGGCTGACCTTTTGGACCTAAGCTTTTCATAGACGCGGTCCGCGGTAATGGGTAGTTCAAATATACGGCAGTCCACTGCGTCAGCAACTGCATTGGCGATTGCTGCGGCGGTGGCGTTATTAGCTAGTTCCCCGATGGCCTTGGCCTCGTAAGGGCCAGTACCGCCGCCGGTCTGAATCAAAACTGTCTCAAGGGGCGGGATGTCCGCAATCGTCGGGAGTTTATAGTCCGCCATGTTCCCATTTACGACCTGACCGGCATCGGTTACGAACTCCTCGGTGACCCCGAGGCCGAACCCGGTGACAACTCCTCCTTCTATCTGGCCTTGGTGTGCCATCGGATTTATGATGGTGCCAACGTCATGGGCCGTAGTCAGCTTCAGCACCTCTACCTGCCCTGTCTCGCTGTCCACATAGACTTCCGCAACTTGGGCGCCAAAGTATGTTATGTCTTCCCGCTCTTCGGCGGTATGCTCAACGGTCACGGTATGCGGCAGCGTAACGCCGTCAGCGATGGCCTGTTTAATCTCAGAGCAGGCTTTCATGACTGCCTGTCCCTCTGTATAGGTTACTCGGCTGGCCCGGGGGCCTTCATCGTAGGGAACACTATCAGTGTCCCCTACCGTTACATGGACATGGTTGATAGGCACTCCCATCTCGCTGGCAACAATCTGTTTCTCGATGGTATGGGTTCCGGTCCCGATGTCCACGGTGGGGCTGATTACCGAGAACGAGCCGTCAGCCTCGGCAGTCAGTACGGCCCCGGCCACACCGCCGCCGATCTGACGCCCGAACAGCGCGACTCCGCGACCGTATCCCGGTCTTGCTTCGGGTTTGTCCCATCCGGCGGAATCAAGGGCAGCGTCCATAACTTCGGTGATGTTCAAGAAGTCTATCGGTCGTCCCAGACCATCTTCTTCACCGGCCAGCAAGATATTTCTCCGTCTGAACTCTGCCGTGTCCATATGCAGTTCGCGGGCCAACAAGTCAGTATGGCATTCCAGGGCGAAGGTATACTGGTGGGCGCCTGGCGCCCGGAAGTACCCGCCAGGCACAGTGTTGGTATAGACCTGCAAGAACTCAAATACCGTGTTGGGTATCCGGTAAGCTCCGCCTACATAGTGGTGAGTCGAAAGATAAGCCCTGGGTTTCAGCGCTCCATAGGCACCACTGGCGTGAACGGTACGAACCTCACGGGCCGTGATCTGGCCGTCGCGCTTTACGCCAGACTTGATGGTGACAAAAGTTGGATGGGTGGGGTTGCTCGCTGTGTATTCTTCGACCGAGCTCATGACAATCTTGACCGGCGAGCCAGCCATGTTGGCCAACAAGTAGGCGATTGGCAGGTCGCGGGTGTCGCCCTTGCCGCCAAAATCACCACCGATGGACGTCACGTTAACCCTAATCGATTCTTCATCCAGCCCTAGCGCTACAGCCATTTGCCGACGCGCCCGAAAGGGGGCTTTGCTGGAACACCAGGCCTGTATGCGTCCGTCATCGTCGATATCGATGACACTTGCGAAAGGTTCTATATATCCTTGGTGGCGGCTAGGTATGGAGAAAGAATGCTCCAGCACGACGTCGGCATCTTTGAATCCTTGCTCGAGATCGCCCTTCTCCCAATAGAGTCTGGTCTGTCCGTTGTGAAGATCCGGGGCGAGGAACTGGGTGGGAGCACCTTCGTATGCTGACATGTCATCGTGGAGCAGCGGGGCATCCGGTTCCATGGCATCCGTTGGGTCGTAGACGGCGGGAAGGACTTCGTAATCGACCTCTATCATGAGGAGGGCTTCGTCCGCAGCCTCCGGAGTCTCCGCCGCAACTGCCGCCACCCGGTCACCGATGTATCGGACCCGGTCCCAACAGAGGACTGGCATATCGCGGAGGACCTTACCCTGGAAGCAGCCTCTGGCGTCTTCGCCTGTCACGATAGCTTTCACTCCGGGTATTTGCCAGGCCGCCGTGGTGTCTATGCCACGGATGCGGGCGTGAGGATGAGGGCTACGCAAAATCTTGCCGGTCAACATACCTGGCAAGGCAACGTCAGCGGCGTACAGCGTTTCGCCGGTGACTTTGTCCGGGCCGTCTATGCGGCTCACAGACTGGCCAATAATTTCAGACTGGAAGACCATTCTTTCGTTCCCTTGTTAGCTAGGTTCCCATAAGTGCTTTTCAGGCTATTCGGAATTCTGCCATCCCAAGTGAAACAGGAGGTTTTATCTATCTCGAGAAGTCAGACTCAACAGAGCACCGAGATTCCGCACTAGCTGACGCCTAGTCGAAATGACATTGGTGATGATCTACCGATTAGCCAGCGAACCCATAGGATCCCAAGCAGGTAGGACGACAGGCTCAAGTTCAAGCGCTTTCTGCAATTCCGGCGGCAAGTACTCTCTCGGGACGGCTATCTCAAACATGTACTCGGCAAACCACGAGTCATTCATCAAAAAGAATCCTTTGTTGCCTACCTTGTCGTCCCAACTGTTCTCCACTCGCCAGCGCCGGGGCACGCCGTCCACCACGTCGACGCCGGTGAACATCATGGCATGGGTCATGGCCGTTTGGTGGTACTCCAGCCGTTCAGCCTTATTCATTGAGAAGTTGGCCCCGTAGACGCTAGCGTAGTCGAACAAATCTGCGTCCCAGAGGCCCAAGTCCCGATGCATCTGCTTGCCAGTGTCGCAGCCCATCCAAACCGGCTTGCCGTCCTGCAGCATCTTTAGAGCGATATCCTTCATCAGCTGGATATCGACGTTCAGATACTTGATGGCCGGGGCGTCCACGACATTTCCAAGGTATTCCACCGTGAATGTTGCGCCTTCAGGGCTGGTCTCGCGAGGATCGTGGACCAGGCTTACATAGCTATGGATATCGGTCTGGAGATACTGGGCAGCGAAGTCTTGGGGAGTCAATTTCCCAGCCCTAGTGAATTCCCCGTCTTTGTCTTTCCACTGCCAGTCTACTTCCGTAGGCGGCGTTCCCAGGTGGATGCACAGCACATCGTAGATAACTTTTAAAGTCTGGTCTTTTATGCTGCGCAGTTCATCCAAGCCGGACTCATCGACGTAAGCGTGACGGATTCGCTTAGCGCCCTGCCGTATTTGGTAGTTTAGGCTAGAATTCATCCGGGCAGAGTTGGCAGAACTCTCGGTCTCTTCCATAGCGGTCTTGGGAACCACACCGTGTTTGGCCACTAGGGCGGTAAACATGTCCCACTGGCCGCCATCTGAGATGGGATTTCGCAGCAAAAATGCTACGGTCCGGTCGTCCACAGGTCGGCCAGCGGTCTCAATGATTGCTTCCAAGACAAAGTTGGCCCGTTCTAGCTTGTCCCAAAACATCAGATAGTTCTGGCTGAATTCGAACTCTTTAACGTTGAGGACGTTCCTGGTATCCACTCGGCAAAGATTCAGACCAGCGAACATCCAGCAGCGGCCAGAACGGGCCTGGTTGGTCACCCCCCAGTCGTCTAGAACTATGGAGAACGAGTGAGGCGACTCGGTGACTATAGAACGGCTGAGTGCTATATCATTGACGTCATGTTGGGTGACAACGTTCTGAACCAATTTCTTGTTAGGGTCGGCATCGAAGCTCTCTCGGAAACCCGCCACCCTAACGCGGGTCAGGGCGCCAGTACCGGTGTTATTCGTATCGCTAGCCATGTTGCATCACCTTTATGTTAACTGGGGCTCATAGTGTATCTCGTCTTTACTGTTCCGACCAAGACCAGGAGATCAGTCCCGGGCAGGAGATGGTCTGTTGACAATCCTACCCCCTCAGCCTAGCGGATGAACGTGGATGCCAGAGAGCTGACATCCACGTTCTCGACATCGGGCAGTCTCTCCCTGATCTCCTGCATCCGCTCATCGTCATAGCTGGCTGTCAATTCTATAAGCCGTGGATAGACCTCTTCACTAAAGAGCTTCATAGACGTCAGGGTTTCGTCGAAGGTCATGAAGCCAGCCTGGGACATCATCATCAAGTTGCCGAAGCCGCCGCAATACTCGTAAAAGCTCTTGATTTGGTCGTAGACCTGGTCGGGAGTACCCGCGAAGACGTTACCCCGGGCCATCTGCTCCACAAGATTGGTGGAAGTTGGAAGGCCGGTGCCGGAGTTGTTGCCCCGCATCATGGTAGCCGCCGCGGCTGGCGTATGGTAGCCGGGGGGATTGGCGAACTGGGGGGGAACTTTATTGGAGCTCATATACCAAAGTAGTTTCTCAGCGCCTTCCAGACCTTCTTGTTCGGTCTGGCCTACACTGATCAGAGCGCAGTAGGCCAGTCGGTCGATGGGCATATCGGTCTTATGAGCGTTAGCGTACCCATTGCGATAGCCGTCGAATATCTCTCTAATCCTAGGGTAACCTGCCAAGAACACAGCTCCGATATGTCCACGTTGTGCGACCTGCGCAGCCGAGCCGGCGCTGCCCATAGTAACCCATACCGGAGGTTGGGGCTGTTGGAACGGCCGGGGCCAGATATTGACCTGGCGAGCGTGGAACCAACGTCCTTCGAAATTGAAGGGGCCGTCGTGGGTGGTCCAGGCCTTGGTAATAAGATCATGGGCCTCCCATAACTTTTCAGTGCCCCGGTAAGGGTAGACGTTGGCTGGAGCGATTTCGTATGGGACTCCACGGACGAACCCGCACTCAAGACGGCCTCTCGAGATAACATCAACTAGCGCCATCTCCTCAGCAACGCGTACGGGTTGGCTTCTATTTGAAACCGGATTGCCCAGTATCAAAAGACGGGCGTTCTTAGTCTCGCGGGCCAGTATTCCCAGCATGATGGGCGCCGCCGGAACCACACACGTGGCGGTCTGATGATGTTCGTTGATCATGATATTCAAACCCATCTCATCGGCCGCGCACCACATATCCAAATACATATGGTAGAGGTCGGCCCCAACGCTGGGATCGAAATGCTTGTTGGGCAGGTTCACCCGGATGGACTCATAGGAATCCTCGTCCGGCAGGTAGGGATAGGCGTCTTCGGTAAAAAACCAGGATCTCAAATCAGGCACCTGCTTCAGAAGCGAATTAGCTGGCAGCGAATTCCAAAAAACGATCGGCGAACTCGTCAGGCCGTTCGATGTGTGGATAATGACCGGCGTCCTGGATAACAGACAGCATCGAGCCGGGAATCATGTCTCTTAGCGCCGCGCCGTATCCGGGGGTCACGATACCGTCGTTCTCGCCCCAGATGAGCAGCGTTGGAATGTCGATACGATGCAGCCGGTATTTCAACTTGGGGTTATGCATGTAGGGCTCCCATGTGTAGAGCCCGTGAGCCACCCGGTTACCGGCGACTATCCGCAACTCATCGTCGGTGACAGATGCCAAATCAGGGGACAAAGAGAGGTCATACCAAGCGGCTTTCAGAAGGTCTTGGGCAGAGCTAGCAAATATATCGGCTATGTCCCGGTCGAATGGGCCGCCGGGCTTAATGCCCACCGAATCCACCAGCACCAGTTTGGAGAACCTTCCGGTATTCATGACAGCGATCTCTGCCGCCAGCCAGCCACCCATAGAAAACCCCATCAGTATCGGGTTTTGGAGATCCAAAGAGTCGAACAGATCTAGATACAAGAAGACTAGGTCTTGTAGGTTATCGAAGTGTTCCGGAATGAGGGTGCCGTCGAACCCTGGATGAGTCGGATGGAACAACTCAAATCGGGCGGAGATCCTTCTGGTAAAGGGTAGATGGCCCAACGGTCCATCGCCGCCGTGCAGCACGATCACCGGAGGCCCGGAGCCCTCCCGGAGCAGGCGAACGTCCACGCCATGCACAGAAATCGAAGTTGTTGTTTCGCTGGTCATATCCAACCATACAGACTAGTTATAGTCACGCGAACTTGGAGACCGGGGGATTGTACTTCCAGAAGTCCGGGCAGGCAAACAGTTGGGGGGCTACTGAGCGGTGCGACCGCCATCAATCACCAACTCCGAGCCTGTGACGAACGACGATTCGTCAGAGGCCAGATAAAGCACTCCATTGGCTATCTCTTCGGCCCGGCCGAAACGTCCCAGTGGAACTCGCCCCATCATTACATCGAGTTCATCGGATTCGGGTCTGGTTCCCAGAAGCATATCTGTCTCTATTGGGCCGGGGTGCACCGAGTTACAGCGTATGTTTTCCTTCGCATACTGGACCGCGGTAGATTTGGTGAATATCCGAACCGCGCCCTTGCTAGCAGCATACGCACCAGAGGTATTTGGTTGTGGAGCGATTCCTGCTCCAGACGATATGTTGATTATGGAACCGCCTGCCGCCTTCATCATTGGTATTGCTTGCTTGCTTCCCAGAAAAGCCCCTTTTACATTTATGTCCATTGTCCGAGACCAATCGGCTTCGGAAGTCTCTTCAACGTTGCCGCGGGCCGAGACACCGGCGTTATTCACCAAGATATCCAGCTTGCCGAAGCGTGTTGTAACCTCGTTGGCAGCTCTGGCCCAATCAGCTTCGCTAATGACATCCAGTTTTACGAAGTAGCATTCTCCACCGGCTGCGGTAACTTCCTCAGCTGTTCTCCGCCCTTCGTCTTCAAGGACGTCGCCGATGACTATCTTGGCTCCTTCCCTGGCGAATGCCCTAGTAACGGCAGCTCCGATTCCTCTGGCCCCGCCGCTGATCAACGCGACCTTGTTCTCCAACCGCATAACATCCTCCAAAACTTTGGTGTCAAGTATCTCCGTGCTGAGCTACTCCCTAGCGTAACGTAGCCGTGTAGCTGCGGATAGAAATCGAGCCATAGCCAGGCGCGCATGAGAATTGAATGTCCCATTTTATGTCTGGAAGAGCCAGTTCTCTTCTCTAGTTTTTGAATCCCATGCGTGTCCGATCGACAAAACTGACAATGAGGGTTCTTTTAATCTCGACGTAGCTAGGAAAATCGGCCCTCCAACCTGTACGGAGGACCTTAGATCACTAGTTTTAAGGGCCGTTTGGCCTGCTCTCCGTCCCGGTCCATTCGAATCCCAGGTTAGCGTATCGGCAGAAGACCGTACCGCCTGGTGCAGCTAAGGGACCGTTAGCAGCTAACAGGGCTATGGTGTGCTGGTCACCGGGAGATGGGTTGTCACTAAGTAGAACCCTTTGGACTACGTTGAACCCTTGTATCGCGCCACGGTCTCGGCTGCACTCACCATCGATCCATATCTCGCCATAATCGTCGATACAGGTTTCGAACTGGACCCGCGTTCCGGCCACGGGGTGGCCGTTCACCTCTTGCGGCAGGGTTATCTTGATGCGGTACCACATAAAACTGAAACCATGAGAATTTCTCTCCGAAAGGTCTTCGCAAACAGCCCAACTCGAATCGTCATAATCAGGCAGCCGGGCAGGGCTTCCCTCGATCTGCTCTACCAGACCTTCATTCGGCTGGCCGGGCACATAGCCTCGAGCGTACTTCCAAGTTCCTTTAACCAGGGCTTGTCCGTCTCTATCGCGCAAATAGATGGTCTCTCTTGGCATCTTTCCTTCCTTCCCTTTGTATTGCGATATCTAGATGGGTATGAAGTTGAACTAAGCAACCTACATCGTTATGTCAAGTGCGGGACTTCGTCGGACTTAACCTTCACTATTCGAGATAGCAGGCAGTAGTAGTTCTATTTGTTGATTGGTTGACTGTTATCACCTTCGAAGGCCCAATGAAAGGCTTGGGTAAGAAGTTTGGTATTTTCTTCTCCATCGAATCGATGTCCGCATTGGGGAGCCTCCCGGACCAAGAATGACCTGGCGACGAATTTCCCTGTCCGGAGCATCATGGCCAGATGGCCGGCCATGGGGTCTTCATCGCCATAGAGAAGATAGATGTCGCCGGTGAAGTTCGCTATCCCCTCATAGAACAGGTCTCCTACGCTGTCGTAGGTGGAGAGAAGCAGCAGCCGTTTCACATTGGGGTACCGGTAGGCCACAGCCCCCGCCGCCGACCCGCCTGATGAGAACCCTGTCAGATAGACCACAGGTGAACCATCTCCGCAGACCCCTTCTGCATTCTCGATAGCCCAATCGATCGTGTGGGATAAACTCTCGATTAGAAGTCGGTTCCAACTAGCGCCACGATAGGAGTAGGGCTCCCATTCCAACTGAACCTGGAAGTCAGGTCGTGGCGCGTTGTAGGTAACTAGAGTCGCCAATCCCTGCTCCTGAAGATGGTTGCCAAGGTTCTTCCAACGGTTCTCCCGCCCGTCCTTTAACTCCCCCGAACCAGGTGAGTTGACGATAATCACGCCCGAACGCGTTGGATAGGCGGTGACAGGGACACTGTAGGGGACCAGTTCCCCTAACTCGTTCTCGGTCTCCTTGAAGAGCGTTGTGTCTAAAGGATCTGCCAAATTATTCACTAAGGCTACCCAGCAGCCAACGGCGATGGGCCGGCTGATTCCGGGTTCCGGGCCAAAGAATTGTAGAGGGCAAGCACAGACCTGCCTAGAATATCAAGTCCGGCGATGGCTTTAGGATCAGCCAGCTTGCCGTCCTTGAAGTGCTGGGACTGAAGATAGACCTGACCGGGCACCAGATGAGCGCCGAACCAGGCAAGTACCGGACGCAATTGTGTATCCACCGTGAGGTAATGGTGGTCTGTAGCGCCCATACCAATCAATCCTACAGACTTGCCCATCATAACCTCCACTGGTACATGATCCAACAGGTTCTTCAGCGCACCTGTGAAGGAGGCGCGGAAGATGGGTGTGGCAATGATGTACATATCCGCCGAGGTTACCTGCTCCAGAACTTTCTGCGTATCGTCTCCGTAGGCTTCAGAAGGGCGACCATCAGCGAAGGATATCTTGTAGTCCCCCAAATGGAGCAGGCTCGCAGTGATTGATGGATCACTGACCACCGCGGCATTTAAGGCTGATTCTAGGGCTTGGTGCAAGCGCCCTGGACTGGTCACGCTGCCGTGGATGCCCAACATGGTTGGCAATGGGTCTCCTCCTAGGTCTTTGTCTAACTCGCTGGGTCGATCTCGTAAAATGGCAACGAGAGCCACGGTCCCTACCTGTGACCATGTCGCAAGTCTCGGTTATGCCTGACTCCACCGTAATCCAGAAGATGAAACCGGATTGTTACGTTTTGACTAGCTTCTTGGCGTAGCGGTTCTCAGGTTTGGGGAGACCCAAATTACCTCGAAGGGTATCGGCCTCGTATTCGGTGCGGAAAAGTCCCCTCTCTTTCAAGATAGGCAGCACGTGTTCTACGAAGTCGTTAAACCCTTGTGGCAGGACACTCGGGACAAGCATGAAGCCGTCAGCGGCACCGTTTTCGAACCATTTCTGCATCGAGTCGGCAACCTGAGTAGGGGTGCCGATGAACTCGTTCCTAGGAGTAGTTGAACGCAGTGCCATCTCTCGGAGAGTTAGTCTCTCTTCTTTAGCGACCTGCTTAATCCGATCGGTGGTGCTCTCCCAGCCGTTACGACCGAAGTCACCCAGGTCAGGGAACGGCTCATCTAGGTCGTAGGGCGAGAAGTCTATGTCATTGAAATATCGACCTAGATAGTTGAGAGCATCGTCTATGACGACAAGATTGGCGATCTCCTGGTACTTGGCCTCTGCCTCCTCAGGAGTATCTCCGACAACTGGAGAGCAACCGGGCAGGATCAACACTTGCCTCGGATCGCGACCAGACTCTTCCGCTCTGGTTTTGATGTCCTTATAAAACCCGGCGGCGTCGGACCTAGTGGACTGTCCGGTAAATATGGCGTCTGCGATTTTGGCGGCAAAGCCTCTACCAGCCTCCGAAGAGCCCGCCTGAATTAGCACCGGGCTACCTTGCTTTGAGCGGGATATATTAAGCGGACCTTGCACCGAATAGAACTCGCCTTTGTGGTCGAGGCGATGCATCTTAGACGGGTCGATGAACACTCCCGACTCTTTATTTCTTATGAAAGCATCGTCTTCCCAAGAGTCCCAGAGGCCTTTTGTGATCTCCACGAACTCGCCGGCCATCCGGTAGCGCAGGTCGTGCTGGGGATGCTCTGGTTTGCTGTAGTTAGCGGCGGATCCTTCCAGTGGCGAAGTGACGATGTTCCAGCCGGCCCGCCCATCGCTCAGGTGGTCTATTGACGAGAACTGCCGGGCCACGGTGTACGGATCGCTGTAGGTGGTGGAAAGCGTCGCTGCCAGGCCGATGTGGGTCGTGACCATAGATAGGGCGGCCAGCAGGGTCAGAGGCTCGAAGCGTACCAGGAAATTGGGATGCGATTTTTCACTAATATACAGCCCGTCGCCGAAGAATGCGAAGTCCAATTTTGCTTCTTCAGCAGTACGAGTCATGCCCTTGTAATATCCGAGGTTCACAGCGCCATCGGGAACCGCGTTGGGATGTCGCCACGACGCCATATTTCCGCCGCTGCCGGAGAGGAAGACTCCGATCCGCATCTTTCTCTGATCTGTCATACCATTTCCTGTCCTTTTGCCGATATATTGCCCCGATCGATCATCGCTTGACTCAGCAGTTCATAAGAGCGGAGCCGCTTCTGGAAGTCATTTATGGCCGTGACCACGATTATCTCATCGGCGTTATGTAAAGCTTGGATGTCGAGCAATTTCTGAACAGCTACCTCGGGCGAGCCATGAACCACAGGTGCATCGTAAACGTTGATCTGAAACTTCTCTCCTGACTGCTTGCCAAAGTTTTCGGCCGATGCCAGATTTCCGGCCGTGAGTGTGCGTCCGCTTTCCAGACTTATGCGGACCACCTTGATTTCAGCGGCATAACCTGCGGCTTCTTCAGCCGAATCGGCCACCACCACTGGCAGGGCAAGCATAGCCCGCTTGTTTCCTCGTCCAGTAGCATCAAAACGACTGTGGTAGGTCTTCATCGCCTCTGTCATGACCTCTTGATCGCTGTTCAGGAATAAGGCGAAGACGTATGGGATACCTAATTCGGCAGCCATCTCGGCGCTGGAGACGGATGTGCCCAAAAGGAATAGACCGGCTGCCTCTGGAGGGCTAGGACTAGCCATGAGTCCGTGGAGCGGATGGGTCTCCGCCAAGTCTCCGGAGAGGAACTCCCGTAACTCGGTTATCTTGCCGCCGATGTCCCGTTCCCCGGCCGCGGCTTGTTGCAAGGCCATCGTCGACTGAGGAAGACCGCCTGGGCCGCGCCCGATGCCAAGATCCACACGTCCAGGGGCCAAGGAAGCCAGCACATTAAAGTTCTCGGCTACTTTATATGGGCTGTAATGCTGGAGCATCACCCCACCAGAGCCAACACGTATGCGAGTCGTCTTGGCCAACAGATGGGAAATAAGGACCTCAGGCGACGATCCCATGACCCGGTCAGAGCTGTGGTGCTCCGCCACCCAATAGCGATGGTAGACCCAATCGTCCGCCTTCGTGGCCAGCTCAATCGTTCGCTGGAACGCCTGAACCGAGTCTTCACCTTGGTGAACAGGACTCTGGTCAAGAATACTAAGTGTCAGTGCAGACATTTTCCTATAGTCGTTCATGTTCTCTGGCTCCGAAGAGAAGGCCAGCCAATTTTACCTTGTTTTGGTTCTCCATGGAGCATAAGGCCAATGGGATTCCAACCGTGGCCTTGTTCCGGTTACAATCTCTCTTGCCATTTTATATTTAGTTCCGTGATTTCTTCGATGCAGATACGCTTATCCAGAATACACTACGCTTGGGTAATCATAGGCCTATCAATACTCCTTTACCTAGGTGGTGGATCAATAACCCAGGCCTTCGGAGTGGTGATTGTTCCCCTCCAAGACCAGTATGGCTGGAGCCAAGGGGCCATAACGGTGGCCTATAGCATATCTGCCATCATGAGTGCCGTAATGTCGCCATTCATAGGAATGTCTACCGACAGATACGGCGGCAGGCGAATGTTGTTCTTAGGCGTTGGCTGCTTCTTCATCGGTACTGCCATCGCTGCCATGGCCACTGAGGTTTGGCACATCTGGATTGCTTATGGAGTGTTCCTAGGCATCACTCAAAGTTGCCTCAACGTTGTATTGCTTACCACTGCCACCTATTGGTTCCGAGAAAAACTAGGGGTTGGGGTCGGCCTGTTACAGTGCGCATCAGGAATAGGGCCAGCGGGCACTTCTTTACTGATCGGCATACTCTTGGAGCAATACGATTGGCGTCTGGCTTTCTGGAGCCTAGGACTCGGATGTGGTTCGGCTATGACACTAATCGTATTCTTTTTCCGGAGCAGACCTTCGGACATGGGTCTGGAACCATTTGGAGGATCCAAGACGGATGAGACTCAGCAGCGGTTCACACGCGAGATTCAGATGGTCCGGGATAAGGTCCGGGCGGCATCAATCCAGTCGACTTCGGCATTCTGGAAATTGGTGCTGGTCCACTATCTAGGCTGTGTTTCCCACGCCATCGTCATCATATATATCGTACCCATAGCCACATTGGCAGGGGTAAGCCCAGTGGCAGCGGCAGGCGTCCTCAGTACATTGGCCTTGGTCAGCGGTCTAACTAGATTCTTGACACCGGTATTAGCAGAGTCCTTGGGCGCGAGAGGAACCATGGCGGTGATGTACGTGCTACAAGGATTGCCAGTGCTGATGCTGTTCTGGACCAACGACACCTGGAGTTTCTACTTATTCGCAGTGATTTTCGGTATCGGCTACGGCGGCGAAGGCTCAGCTTTTCCTATCATAAACCGGCGCTATTACGGCGAAGGTTCATTAGGTCGGTCGTTCGGATGGCAGACATCGGGTGCGATGTTAGGCATGGCCACGGGCGGGTGGATCGGCAGCGTACTCTTTGGGTTCTTCGACAATTACCATTCAACGATTGCTCTATCTGTCGCAACGAGCCTTTTAGGAGCCGTGACAATAATGTCCATGGACAGGACAAACCGGGTACTGATTCTAGACTGGGAAGACGGACTGCCAGAAGAGGCGAAATCGATCCTTACTCCAGCCCCTGCCGACGACTAGATATTGGGTCGCGTTTCGTACCAGCGGGCGTGCTGCTGGTAGGTGTAGGCGGCCTGAATCACACCAGGTTCGTCAAAGGGTTTTCCAGCTATCTGCATACCAACAGGCAGTCCTGCCGCGGTAAAGCCGCAGGGCACGGATATGGCCGGCAGTCCGGTCACGTTGAAGGGAGCGGTGAAGCTCCGACCCCTGATGGTGTCGTTAGGGTCATAACCCTCGAATGCTGCCGCGGGCTGGGTCATGGTCGGCGTCAGGAAAAAGTCGACATCGCGCAGAGCCTCAGCGAATTCCCGCTTGCTCCATTGGCGGCAGCGTTGGGCCTGCAGGTAGTCGCCAGCGCTGAGCATCCCCCCGATTCGGAACCTGGCCCGAACTATCTCGCCAAAGTCCTGTGGTCTCGCCTTAAGGTTAGGCTCGTGGTAAGCAAAAGCTTCACTGACCATAATTATGGTGTTGGCCGCCCGAACGTAATCCAGACTAGGTAGTTCTACGGTCACTATCTTGGCGCCCATTTTCTCCAGATCTCCCGCCGCCTTCTCCACAACTGAGACCACCTCGGCGTTCACACTCGGATCCGCGTCGAAGAAATAGTGCCGGGGCAGCCCGAATGTTTTACCCCGTATGTCCTCTCGCAGTGATAGGGAATAATCGGGCACCGGAGCTTTGCTGCTGGTCGGGTCTTTGGGGTCATGGCCAGCGATGGCCTGGAGCATGTAGGCACTGTCTTCCACTGTCCAGGTCATGGGGCCGACATGGTCTTGAGACCAACTAAGGGTCACAACGCCGGAACGGCTGACCCGGCCATAGGTGGGCTTCAAGCCAACTATGCCGCACAGGGATGCCGGGCCGCGGATTGAGCCCCCGGTGCAAGAACCGAGGGCGCCCATGGCTTGGCCTGAGGAAACGGCCGACGCCGAGCCACTGCTGGATCCACCGGTTATGTGGTCCAAGTTCCATGGGTTGCAGGCTGGTTCGAATGGCGTAGTCCAGTCCGGACCGCCCAAAGCAAATTCGTGCATCGCCAGCTTGCCCAAGAGGATGGAACCGGCTTCTTTCAGGCGGGCTGTGGGCGTTGAATCCGCAGCAGGAACCCGATCGATATCAACCCTGGATCCCGAAGTCGTACGAATTCCAGCCGTGTCATAGAGGTCTTTCAGGGCAATGGGTATACCGTGAAGCGGACCTCGGTAGCGTCCGCTCCGAATCTCGGCTTCAGCGGCCCGGGCTTCGCTCATAGCCTCTTCGTTTAAAAGCGTTATGAAAGAATGCAGCCTGTCATCGGTGTCTGCGATCCGATCGAAGAAAGCCTGGGTCAGTTCCACCGGCGAAAGCTCACCATTCTTCAGAAGTTGCCCTGCCTCGTGAATGGTTAGGTGGTGTAATTTTCGGTCTGTCTGCGCCATGTCTTTTACCCTCGGTTCCGATTGATCAGCTCTATTTAAACGTGGTCCGCCAGACTAATCCGGGTGGAACTCCACCACCATTTCCTCGGGGCCAAAATCTATGGAGTGAACCATTGCTGTGTACTGCATGTACAACTCGTAGATGGGTTTCAGGTGCTCCAGTTCTGCCTGGTCCATGCCCAGGCCTGCCCTGTCGGCCATGAACTTGAATTCTTCCATAGATATCTCTGGGTTCTCTGCCATGACATCTCTCCTAAAAAAGCATGGGGTATCGAAAAGGTTCCTGGTTGTCCATCGTTGGCGGATAAACCAGTGTATCTTGGGTGCGTGAACTAAGACTTTCTCTGGAATAACGAAGACACCTATGCCAACGAAACATCGTTAGGGCTGTCTTCAGGTTCCCTATCATCGCTGAAAGGTCTATTGTCGGGGTCCTAGGCGTACTTACCACTCACCTGCGGCGTTGTTCCGTCGTTGCCTTGCTCTTGCATCTCCAGGCGGGTAGTTCTATCCCAGGTGCGCTTCAGATTGTCTTGGATGTTGAAATGAAGAGTGCCGAGGCCCTGCACTTCCAGTTCGACTTTGTCGTCGTTCTGTAGAGCGCTCAGACCCCGGTGGTTGGTGCCGGTGGCTATGACGTCGCCAGGCTCCAACTCATGGATAGAGCTAACCCATTCGATTATCCTGGGTATCTTGTGGGCCATGTCATCTGTGTTAAACGATTGTTTCAGGTCTTCGTTGACCCAAAGCTTGATATCCAGATTCTGAGGGTCGTCGATCTCATCGGCGGTGACAAGGTAGGGTCCCATTGGCGCAAAAGTATCCCTAGACTTCATCTGGTAGAAGGTGTTACCACCGGCTTGTAAGCCACGAGCCGAGCCGTCGATGAAGTTGATGT
>CEVJ01198487.1_pt1 | contig 17142 bp, 11 predicted proteins | sample 531491 | NCBI WGS metagenome assembly CEVJ01 (sample SAMEA2623693, study PRJEB7988) | marine metagenome | biome: marine biome (ENVO:00000447); feature: mesopelagic zone (ENVO:00000213); material: "saline water (ENVO:00002010), including plankton (ENVO:xxxxxxxx)" | depth 640 m
TATAGAGCCTATATAGAAGAAGAATTTAGAAGACGAGAAGAAGGTGTCTTTATCTACATAAACGGAAAGTTGGTATATCTCACAGGTACTATGTATTTCTTTTTACAATGGAATAGATTGGACGAAGGCTATGCAGATTTTAGGGTGATACAGAATGAGTTAATGATTTATTGGGAAGCTTGCAAGGCAGACCAAAGATGCTATGGTATAATCTATGTAAAGAACAGACGTTTTGGATGGAGTAGTATTTGTAATGCAGAACAAATAGATTCTGGTACACTAGCAGAAAACAAAGAACTTGGTATTATCTCTAAGACAAGGGAAGATGGCCGTAAGATGTTTGGAAGATTAGTAAGGGCTTTTAAAAAGTTACCGCCATTCTTTATGCCAAGTGTAGATGGTAATACCACACCAAAACAAGAACTTATTTTAAGCGAACCTTCCAGGAAACGCAAGCAAGGTGAAAAAAGAGAATTAGAAGAAGGCTTAGACACGACTATACGATTTCACTCTACCGTACTAAACGCAATGGATGGTGATAAAATATATAGATCCTCTATCGATGAGTGTTTTGGTAAAGGCACTAAAATACTAATGGCTGATATGACATTTAAGTCTATTGAAGATGTAAATGTAGGTGACTATGTTATTGTTGAAGGAAGCAAGAAATTAAGAGTAGCTAAGAGAATGTACGGTATTGATGATATGTATAAAATATCACAACCATATTCTGAAGACTATGTTGTAAGTTCTAAACACAGATTATATTTAGAACAACGTTGTAAAGTAAAGTCTATAAAAGATGATGGTATTAAGGTAATGACACCAGAAGAGTACTTAAGTCTTGGTAAATACAGAAAGCGAACAACATATGGAGTTAGAAGTAAAGGAATTGAATTAGAATACAAAAAAGTAAGTTTAGATCCTTACTTATTAGGACTTTGGTTAGGTGATGGATTTAATGATAACTCTTTAATTTTAGTGAATACAAAAGAGGATATAGAAATTTCTAATTTCATTAAACAATATGCTAAAGATAATGACTATAGCCTTAGTATTAATAAAACAAAATCTGATGTATGTAAAAAGTACACACTAAAAAGACCTTTAAGGCAATCTCATTTAAACGGTAATTCTGTAAAAAACAAGTTTATGGATTCTTTAAGAGAATATTCTCTTTTTAAGAATAAACACATACCAACAGATTATCTAAACAACTCCAGAGAAGTAAGATTAAAAATGCTAGCAGGACTTATTGATTCTGATGGTTATTTATCTTACGAAAACAATTCCTATACTTATGAGATAGGTATGGGTAAAAAAGATTTATTAGATGACATTATTATGTTATCACGCTCTTTAGGATATAGAGCCAATTCTAAACACCACAAAACAAACTTTGATACAGACTCTTGGAGGTTATTTATATCTGGCGAAAACCTTCACGAAATACCTTGCTTGGTTGACCGCAAAAAAGTTCCAAAAACATACAAGAGACAATACGCAAGTCATATTAATAAAATAGATGTCACACCAATTGGTAAAGGTGAGTATTATGGAATACAACTAGAAGCTGACAATGATGATGATAGAAGATTAATTTTAGGAGATTTTACCATTTCTATGAACTGCGGTAAATACCCAAAAGATTGTCCATTCGACCAATACTGGGGAATCGTAAAGACATCGCACCGCCAAGGCGTTCGTATTGTAGGTAAGGCAATGGTAGGCAGTACTGTAAATGCTATGAGTAAAGGTGGTAGGGAATTTAAAACTGTGTATGATAGTTCTAACCCTACAGAACGCAACGCCAACGACCAAACAAAAAGTGGGCTATACCAATTATTTATTCCTGCACAATACTGTTTGGAAGGTTATTTTGATCAATACGGATTCAGTATAGCAGACACACCAAGTAAACCTATTAAGAATGACTTAGGTTTAATGGTAGAGATTGGTGCAAACCAACATATAGATAATGATTTAGAAGGGCTTAAAGACGATCCAGAAGCGTTAAATGAATATCTAAGGCAAAACCCAAGAAAAGAACGTGATGCATTTAGAGATGAGGCTAATGATTGTGAGTTTAACCTTATTAAGATTCAAGAACAGATAGACCACAATGAATTTGACTTACCACAAGGAACAATAGAGCGTGGTAATTTTACGTGGAAAGACGGCATACAAGATACAGAAGTTATTTGGCGACCTAATCAAAACGGAAGATTTTGGATTACACATCACCCACCAGAAGAGATACGTAACAAGCGTGAAAAGAAAATGCTTAACGGTATGTTTGGGTGGCATCCTATGGCAAAGGACGTAGGTTGTTTTGGTGTCGATCCTTACAACAGAAGTAAAACCGCAGATGGTAGAGGTTCATTTGGATCAATACACCTATCTACAGTAAGCAACACCACATACTTGCCAAACAACGCTTTTATATTAGAATATATAGACAGACCACATAAGGTAGAGTTATTCTTTGAAGACGTTATTATGGCTATGGTATATTATTCTATGCCAATGCTTTGTGAATTATCTAACGAGCATTTCCTAAAAATATTAAAACAACGTGGTTATAGGCATTACAGTTTAAACAATCCGTTTAAGCCGTTTAATAAACTTAATCCCACAGAAAAAGAATTAGGCGGTGCGCCACAGCAAAACACTAAAATTGGCGACCAACAATTTTACGCCATAGAAACATATATAGAAGACCACGTTGGTGTAGCGCGTACAGACACGCATAGAGCAACTGGAGAAATGGGCTTTATGCCATTTACAAGAACATTAGAGCAATGGAAAGATGTAGACACCGCAAACCGTACAAAGTACGATGCCTACATTAGTTCAAGTTTATCGCGTTTGGGAAATCAGCGAAGAAAACCAATGATTAAAACACAACCAAAACGAACAGCCAATGTATTTACAAAGTATAACAATACTGGCACAATTAGCAAAATAGCATAACGATGGATAGCAACAAGACAACAGTAGGTTTCCCAGATCCTTTAGAGAAGGATTCTATTAAAAAAACAAATGCCTATGGCTTAAAGATAGCTAAGGCTATTGAACAAGATTGGTTTAATGGTGGTGTGAGTAATAGCGGTAATGAATACCAAGCACGTAAGCAATGGATAGAAGAGAATAGGCTATTTTTTAGAGGTGAGCAAGACGTATCTAGGGATAAAGAACACGTATCGCGTAATGAAGGTGATTTAGACTACATCAATTTAGATTGGACGACTATAAACCTTGTTTCTAAATTCTGTTATATTGTTGCTAATGGCATAAGTGATAAACGTTATAGGTTAGAAGTTCGTGCTATCGACAAGTTGTCTTCTAATATGAAGAAACAGAAAGAAGCCTATTATAAAAAACAAATGCGCGCCAAGCAATTGTATAACAATGCTAAAAAACAATTAGGTATAGACTTAAGACCTAAAGGCTTTGTTCCAGAAGACGAAGAGGAAATGGCGTTGTATATGGAGATTAAGGAAAAGCCGAAAGCAGAAATTGCAGAAGAGTTAATGTTGGAGTACGTTAATAGAGTTAACGACCACGAAGCATTAGAAAAACTTAAAAACTTAGACTTAGTTCTTAATGGTATAGCAGTACAACGTGTATGGACAGATCCTAACGATGGTATTAAAAAAGGTTATGTAGACCCAGAATACTTTGGGCATAGTCAAGTTACAAGAAACGATTTTAGTGATGCTTATTATTTCTTTGAGGTAGATAGTGTTACGATAACAGACATACAACGTGAAGCAGGATTTGATGATGACACACTAAGAAAGATTGCCAAGCAATATGCAAACAAGAATGATTGGATGTCACCTTCAAACTTCAATACGGTAACTATTGATGAGATTGCCAATATTAGGGTTGATGTGATACGCTTTACCTATAAGACCTCTAAGTCTTTAGTGTATAAGAAATCTATTAAAAAAGGAAACCGCATTAAGGTAAGCAAGCGTGATGATAGCTTTGAACCACCACAACGTAACGACTATGGTAGAATAGACCAAGTTTTAGATACGTGGTATGAAGGTAGTTACGTTGTAGGTACACCATACCTATACAACTACCAGGAATGTGAGAACGTTGAGCGTGATGAGATGAATAAAGCCTTACCGCCATACAGAGTAGTGGCAACGGATATTTACAAGAACAGATTACGTTCATTCTTAAGCGATCTTAAACCTATAAGCAAGCAGATACAATACATTCACCTTAAGATGCAACAATTAATTGCAGAATTAAAGCCAGACCTTATTGAGATAGATATAGACCAATTGGCAGAATTAGGCGACGGTAAAGGAGGTAGTAAGCGTGACGATTGGAAAGAAGCATTAAACATATTAAACGTAAAAGGTGTTGTCCTTAAGAAACGTATAGATATGGGAGAGATGGGCATTAAAGAAGGAAACGCGGCTACTCCAAGAGCAAGTCAACAAGGAAGTGCATTAGGTGCATTATTAAACTCTTGGGCGCACTACTACAACCTTATGAGAGATATAAGTGGTGTTAATCCTGTAAGAGACGGATCACAACCGTCAGACAGTTTAGTAGGCACAAACCAAATGGCCTTATTAGCAAGTAATACAGCCACGCAACATATTGTAGACTGTGCAACCTATATGAACAAGAAAGTTGCTGAAACAATATCATCTCGTATACACGGTATATTTAGTAATAAAGATGCAAAACATTTACAAAAGCTTTATGAACGTGCTGTTGGAAAACACAACTTGGAAGCCTTGGAAGCATTAAAAGACAGAAGCTTGCACGATTTTGGATTTACCATTGAGATATTACCAAGTAATGAAGAGATGCAAACGTTTAGAGAAGACCTAAACATTGCTATGAAAGAAGGTTATATAGATGTAGAAGACAAGATGGAAGCCGAGAGTTTAGCTAAAAACAACTATAAGCAAGCAAGAGAATACTTAAAGTACAGAAGAAGAAAGCGTATGAAGCAACGCAATGAAGAAGAGCAACAACGCTTTAAGATGCAAGCACAGAGTAACGCACAAAGCGCAATGGCTAGTGAGCAAGCTAAATCTCAAAGCTATGCACAACAAGCGCAGATAGACGTACAGAAGGCACAGAAACTAGCGCAGTTAGAAATGCTTAAGGAAGAATTTAAGAGCAAGCTTAAAGGCAGAGAGAACGCACAAGACTTTCAGTATGATGCTTACCTTAAGAAGTTAGAAGTTGCAGGAACTATGAACCTTAATACATTTAAGGAAGATAGGAAAGATGATAGATTAAAGTTACAGAGTACACACCAAAGTAAGATGATAGACCAACGTAAGAGAGAGAGTGAACCGATAGAGTTTGATGATACGTTTGACTTTAACTCTGGCTTTAGTTTAAGCTAAGAAAAAACCCCAACAGTTGTCCAGGCTGTTGGGGTTAATCAATAAACAATAAAAAAATTCAAATAAAAATGAAATACTTAGATTACAAATATAGTATAAATTTATTATACTACAATTCTATTATGTCTAAAATATGTTTTAATTCTGATTTATTTTTAATTGTACCATAAAAAACTGTTTTAATACTAGCACTATTATCTGTAAAATATTGAATTGTGTTAATCTCATACCTATGTTTATTTTCTTTCCAAGGCTTATGTATTATATAACATAATTTTTCATCGACACCATAATGAGGTTCTTTGTTAAGACTAAGCGCATAAACATTTTTTAAGTTTTCATTAATTATATTAATATAATGAGCTTTATCTCCTACCACGTCTACAATTCTTTCAGAATACGTTAGTGATTTTTTTCTAAACCCTAAGTCGTGAATATCTTTTTTGTCTAAATGTTTAACTCTTATATTACCTTCTAATATAAAGTCTTTAATCATTTCTAAATCTCCAGTATTATCTAATCCACATACTTCAAACTCCCAATTGCCAGTATTATTATCATCCTCTTCATATTCAAACCCAACGTGAAATTCTTCTAGCTTAGGAATATAATAGTTGGTAATGAAACCTAATTTTTCCTTAATGATGGTTTTATCTGTAATTAATTTACCGTTAAATTTTATGTGATTAAATGATTTTTCGCCAAAATTAAATGCACCGTCTTCACAGAAGATAAATTCAACTAAATCTGATTTTGGAACAGGGAAGGAATCTTTTATGATTCTGTTAATATTTTTCATTTCAATATTTTTTATAGTACCGTAAACAAAGATAGTCTATATGTATAAAATACAACAGTTTGCGATATAAATAATTTATATTAACTTTGTATTTAGTATAAATAAAATTTATCTATGGGATTTGGTGCAAAAGGAACAATGACGAATACATCTATTGAAGATGCATTAGGCGCAAAAAAAAGTACAGAGGTTGAAGTGGCGGAAACACCTAAAGAGGATAACGCACAAGAGCAACCTAAAAGAGACATTCCTAAAATTGATACTAATATAGACTTGTCTACACCTAAGCAAGAGGTTAAGGAAGAGCCTAAAGAAGATATTAAGGAAGAGAATGTAAACGAAGACATTAAAGCAGATACAGCTAAGGAAGACGACAAGGTTACTACATTAGACAATGATGCTGTATTAGAGTACTTAAGAAAACAGACAGGCAAAGACATTAAAAGCTTTGACGATCTTTTAAAAGAACAAGAAGTACGTATTGAAGAGAAAGAGGTAAACCCTTATGACGGTATACTTGATGATAACGACAAAGCGTATTTAGAGTTTAAGAAACAAACAGGTCGTGGTTACAACGAGTTTTTAGAACTCAATAAAAACTGGGATGATGTAAATGATGTTGATTTAGCTAGGGATCGTGTAAGACAAGAAACAGGATTAGAGTTAAACAACGCAGAAGCAGACGATTATTTAGCTTCTGAATTAGGTCTTGTAGATTTAGAAGACTTAGAAGGAAGCGACAAGATAAAATTTAAAGCCTATGCCAATAAGCAGAGAAATGCTAAGAAGGCAGAACAAAAGGAATACGCAGTTCCAAAGGCTAAACCGAGTACAGAAGACAAGCCAAAAGAACCACAGCGCGAAGTTGTGACGTTGGATAATGGGCAGAAGATGTACAAGGAAGATTACGAAAAAGCTGTGGTTGAGCGTGAAGCTTATTTAAACGACTTAAAAGCATCTGTAGATAGTGTCACGGAAGCAAAGTTTAAATTCACTATTGACGACAACGGAGATAAGAAGGACTTAGATTTTTCTTATCAATTTAACGATGACGATAAACATAGTATGTTATCAATTGCCAAAGATGTAAATAATTACATCTCGAATCGTTTCAGAACCAAGGAGGGAAAACTTGATTATGAGAGGTTTGCTAAAGCACTTTATTTTAGTGAGGAAGCAAATTTACAAAAGGTGTTTAATGCAATGGCAAACAATGTCCATTCAGAAACCATCGAAGACTACATTAGCACGGCTAACAATTACAACTTCAATAAGAAACCGTTACAAAAGACAACGGCATCTAAAGAGGGTTACGGTGATTTGTTAGGTGGCTCAAAACGCAACGGATATGGTGTTAGAGGAAATATAAACACATAATCCAAAATTACAATGGCTTTTGATTTAAAAGACAACAACCAAGCAGGTAATCCTGCGGTAGGTTTATCGCCAAGTGGTGAGAGAGCGACACCATTCAACTTTATTTCGCCTTACGATTACGCAACACAGTACAAACCAGAATTAACCCCACAACTGTATATGAAGTACGGTAGGGGTACTATTACGGGATTTGTAAGACTTACTGGTAGTGAGATGCCTTTTGCTTCTGATGAAGTGAAACACGCAGAACAAGGTCGTCTTATGACATCTTATGATGATGTTACAGTAGTAGGTGACGTATTCACATTTACAGATACGCACACATTGCGTGTAAATGATGAAGTAATTATATCTGATGGTAGTATTGAGAAAACAGGTATTGTATCTGCGATTAACTCATCTACAGAAGTAGTTATTGAAAATAACGATGCAGGAGCATTTGGTTTAACAGGTGCTGTAACAGTAGTACCATTTTCAAACAGTTTTGGTAAAGGAACAGGAAACTTTACTGAAGGGTTGACGTGGAATCCAGAGATTATCACAAACTACCCTAAAATTATCAAAGAATATTTTGAGGTAAGTGAAAGTGATATGGCACACCTTACGTGGGTAGAAACCCCTTATGGTGATATGTGGTATAACTACGACTTAGAACGTACAATGGATAAGTATACCAATATAATTGAGATGTCTCATATTATATCAAGACGTTCACAAGACGGTTCTGCATCTGCCAACGCAGGACTACCAAGAGGTATGAAGGGTATCTTACAACAAGTTGAAGAGCGTGGTAACATTGCCAACGAGTACATTCAGAATATAGAAGAGTTAAGTGATATTGCTTACCGTATTAAACGTCAAGGTGCTTGTCGTGAGTTTACAGTATTTGCAGACCACCAACAAATGGCATACTTCCGTCAGATGTTAGCAGGGCTTAACGGTCACTATGCAAATGGTGCTAACTATGGTGTTTTCCAAAACTCTATGGATATGGCGTTAGCATTAGATTTCTCTTCTGTTAAGATTGATGGTGTGACATTCCACTTTACGCCTTGGGCATTGTTAGACGATCCTTCATTATTAGGGCGTTCAAACTTTAACTTAACAAATATTGCTTGCGTACTTGTGCCACAAGGAGAGAAAGCAGTAACAGAAGCAGGTGAGACGGTTGCAAGACCATACTTATCTATTAGATACAGACAACGTGGTGGTATTAACCGTTACAAAGATGTTGATTTCTTTGGTGGTAGTATTGGTACTGCACATAAGAAGGACACCTTTGAGATGCACGTTAAGACAGAACAAACAAATCAGTTAGTAGGTGCTAACGAATGGTTTGTAGTTCGTAGAGGAACAGGAATTTACACAGGTTCTTAATTTAAAAGAAAGGAGATGAAAAGCGGTAGTTTAATACCTACCGCTTTTTTTTAATAAAAATCAAAATTATGCAATATAACACGTACAAGTTAATTAGTGGTAAAAAGACAGGAAGTTGGAAGCTTCCATTAAATGACGTCCTTATTGAGAAGGACGGTAATCTTAAGAAAGTATGTTATGTACCTGGTGCAGACTCTTACTTTAGAGAAGACATTAAAGGTGATGAAAAGGAAGAAACCATTTGGTTTGATGAAGGTAAGAAGTTAGTACCTAAGAACAATAAGGTTTTAAATTCATTATTACAAGACCACCCTTGGTTTAACAAGCATTTTGAGATAGACGACATTGAGATTTCTGCACAACGTGAGTTGGATGAATTAGAGAAGAAGACTAAGACGGCTAACCTTATTGATGATAGTGACGAAGACAAGTTAAGAGCAATGGCTTTAGCTGTATTTGGAGGTATAGCTATGAATTGGCCAGTAAGTAAATGTAAGTCTAGCTTGTTGAAGATGGCTTACAACACGCCAGACAAGTTGGTTAAGATTTTAGACAGTACAGACTACGAGCAAAAATTTGCATCTGGTGTAGCCTTTAATAAGGGCATTGTAAAGTACAATAAATTTAAGACTGCAATTGTATGGGCAACTGGAGATGAAGGCACGATATTACCATTAGCTAAAGGCGAGAATGGTATTACGAAGTTGGCTGAATTTTTTAGTGAAGGTACAGAAGAAAGCAACCAAACGTTACAGGAGATAGGTAATAGAATTTCTAAGACGTTAGGAATAGATACAGAGGAAAAGGACAGTTCGCCAAAGAAGAAGGCAGGACGCCCTAAAAAGTAGTAAAGCAACCATTTCGTTTGCGTGTAGTGGTTAATTTGATTTTCCCGATCCTTGCGAAGCCCTTGTCATTAATTTGGCAAGGGTTTTATGGCTTTAATGCAATTTCTTTTTTCTTGACATTTTTAAAATCACACTTAAGAGATTTTACCTTTAAGGTATTATTTTCTCTTTCTAGAAATAGTGTATAAAAATAGAAATCTTTTTTGTGTTCAATAAAAAACCTTAGAGAAGAGAATACACTTTTAAACTCTATGTAATAATCTACGCCTGGATTTAAAGAATAATTAACAAGTACTGCCATAATAAATTTATTTTAAGTTATATCCTTCCAACTTTTATCCCCAAAAACACTACATTTTATTTGTATATATCTCTTATTACATTCACTACATTCTTTATACTTATAAAAGTGTAGCCAATATTTATTTAAAAAGATTTAGCATCCAAAAAGGCTATGTATTATTTTTCTCATTTTATAATATTTAATTAAAATTACTTGCTTACCTCTTCTAACACAAAACAATTTGCATCCATAAAATAATCATACCACTTATAATTATATTGGTTTTTACCTCCATTATAAATATATTTCCTTTCAAATATTACAATACCTAATCTATAATCTACTTTTTCAATTAAAACATCACCTTCTACATTAAAGTATTTTATAGTTCCACCTTCAACTATGTTCTTGTTTTTAATAACATTTTTAGATGATTTTGCTATAAATTTATCATATCTACTAAAATCCATACTAAATTCCCTTTACGATTACATTAATCCTCATCTTCAACAACATTCAATTCCACACATTTTGTAATAAATTGTATGAAGTGTAATACAACGTTTAATATCATTCCAAACACTAACAAGCACAATATTTTTGTAATGTCATCAAAGATTTCTTCCGTACTATTTAACGGTGTTTTGTTCCAACCGTAATAAGCATTGTAACAGATGTAGTATATAATAATTACACCCGATAATATGCGTATGTTTTTAATCTGCCCTAAAATATTATCTTTCATATTAATGTAGTTTTTCAAAAATTAAGAGGTATTCTGTTTCACTATCCAAGTCTTCTAACTCTTGATCGGTTAAGGTTTTGTTGTTGTACTCCGCAGAGATAACAAAGGAATCTTCGTAGTTACCATTCCACACAATTTCGGTAGATGTGTGCTTGAAGTTGTTTATGTTGTAGTTCATTTTAATATGTTTAATACACAAATATAGCATTAACAGTATAAATTAAGCCTTATTTAATATCATAAATATTTATTAAATTTGTATTATAAATAGAATAAAATTATACTATGTTAATTGATAAGGTAAGACGTGTTGTAAAAACCATCATAAACACCGATGTTAGAGGTAACTTCACGCCAGAAGAATACAATGATATTCTGTACCAAGTCATTAACGAGAAGTTTGAAGAGTACCTTTTTGAGATTAACCGATTGGTTAACAGACAGAATAGAGGGTTACTTAATGGTGGTTTAGAAAACGCCACAGACCGCTTTAGAGAAAAGATATTACACTACCTATATGATGCTACTATTAATTTAGTAGACAACACCTACACCTTACCAACAGACTACAGATACCTAGATGCCATATACCTTAAGACTGGTGCAGAAGTAGAACTATGCAAGAACTCTAGGGAATTTAAGATTGTATCGCAATTGGTTGATACTAAACCTAGCACATCATATCCTATTGGTTTACAGAGTGGCAATAGGATTAAGATAGCGCCAACAGATTATGCAAGTAGCTTGGAAGTCTCTTATTTAAGGCAACCAAAAAAACCAAAATGGACATACACGGTTATTGGTGGCGCAGAAGTCTTTAACCCAAGTGCCAACGATTTCCAGGATATAGATATGCACATAAGCGAGGAAAGCGATATTGTGATACGTGTCTTACAACGTTTTGGTGTGAATTTAAAAGAACAGGATCTACAAGGGATTATAGATAGAGAAGAACAACAACAAATGCAACAAGCAAATAACTTATAACTATGGCTAGTGCAATAGACTACTACGAAGATGAAGCTTCACACGGTAATTACCAATATATCCCTTTAAGTGAGATTATTAATAGGCTGTTATTAAACAGTCAAGACGATGACAGCTACCTAAAGAACATTAAGCGAAGTAGATTACTTAGTGAAGCTAAGAATGGCATTAGGGAACTTAATAAGAGCGTAGCCAACGACATCTTAAGTATAGAAGTAACAATTGGTGAAGACTTGAAATGGGTATTACCACAAGACTACGTAAACTATGTTAGGGTAAGTGTTGTAGGCGAAGACTTTAAACTATTTCCTTTAAACGTAAACCGAAACATAAGTATAGCTACTGGTTATTTACAAGATAACGATTACGAGATATTATTTGACGAAGATGGCGAAGTCCTAACGGCAGATAGTAGTAATGGTTACAACAAGCCTTACAAGCGTTATAAGTTTGTAGATGGTGGTTGTATGCAAAACGGCTTTACCAATAAGGCAAACAAGATAAGCCAATATGGAGAATTTACCATAGACGAAAGGCGTGGTTGTATTTTATTTAGTAGTGACTTGATGAACAAGGAAGTTGTTCTGGAATACATAAGTGACGGTGTAAATTGGGAACGTATTAATGAAGACGAAGTTACTGTACACAAACACCTCTCTGAAGCTTTAAATGATTACATATATTACTTCTGTATTGCAGGAAGGCGTAATGTACCTGCCAACGAAAAACAACGCGCTCTAAGACGTTATAAGACCACCAAGCACCAAGCTAAGATAGACCGAATGGATTTTAGTTTAATAGAGTTGGATAAGGAGATGCGTGGCAAATCAAGATGGATATAAAAAAAGGCTAATGACAGCTAATTAAAACTGACCACTAACCTATTATATTTAAATTGTTGTTAATACAAATGTATACATTTAATACAAATTACAACTATATTTAGTATAATATTTTATTATTATCTTTGTATTTACAATATAAAATATTTATACCTTGCCAAATAGCAAACGTACTTTTGTTAACTCTAAGATGAACAAGGACATAGATGAACGCCTAATACCAGATGGCGATTATCGTGATGCCTTAAATATTAGGGTAGCTAACAGCGAAGGGAGTGACGTTGGTGCTATTGAGAACAGCTTATCCAACAAACGTATTACCAATATAGACCTTGGCGACAATGCATTTACCATTGGTGGTTATGCCGATGAGTTTGAGGAAAAGATTTATTGGTTTGTAGTTTCAGACACAGGTTCTTTTTTATTGGAGTGGGATAACATAAACCAAGTTATCTCTATTGTATTAAAAGATACACGACCATTAGAAGAGAATGTATTAAACTTAAATAAAGACTACTTAATTACTGGCGTAAATATTATTGTAGATACAGATAATGGTAACAGGTATTTGTATTGGACAGACAATATTAATCCACCACGCGCTATAAATATTAATAGGGCTAAGACTTATGGGGAGAACAATTTTGGTGAAGCAGAAATATCTGTTATTAAAGCACCGCCATTATACTCACCAGAGATAGAGTTAATAGAAACCTCGACACAACAAGAAAACTTTATAAGTGAACGTTTTATTTCGTTTGCTTACCGTTACAAATATTTAGACGGAGAATACAGCGCACTATCCCCATTCACAGAATACGCCTTTGAAGCTAAAAATTTTGATTACGACTTTAATACAGCTACAAACAAGTCGATGGTTAATAATACCAACTCTGTAAACATTTCTTTTGACACAGGAAACGACTTGGTTCAAGAAGTAGACGTTGTGTTTAAAGAATCTGGAAGTAACAATGTATATATAATTGAAACTTTTAATAAGGACTACAAAGGTTGGAATGATAACGATACTGTAAGCTTCACTTTTTTCAACAACAAAATTTACAGGGTGCTTCCAGAAAAGCAATTGTTTAGGCTATATGACGCTGTTCCTTTACTTGCAAAAAGCCAAGAGGCTATTGGTAACAGAATAGTATATGGCAATTACACAGAAAATTACGACTTAAAAGATTGTGATGGTAAAAATGTGTTTATAGACTATAGCTTAACATTTACATCTTTACCTATGGAAGAAGGTGAGGCTAAGAAAACATTAAAATCTATTAGAGATTATGAGGTTGTAATGGCTTATGGTGATGATAACGGAAGGCTTACATCTGGTTTACAAAGTGGTGAAAGCACCGTACACGTTCCGATAACAAGTTCGGACAGAGAAACTTCTTTACAAGTTGAATTAAGACACAAAGCGCCTTGTTTTGCTAAGTTTTATAGATTTTATATTAAACAGTCTTCTGGTGATTTTAACACTATTATTCCTACGTTATTTTTTAAGCAAGCTAATTTCACATATTTCCTAATTGAGCAAAGTGAGATAGATAAAGTTAAAGAAGGCGATTTCTTAATTATAAAAGCAGACACACAAGGTTTAAAGAATAAAACCATAAAGATAAAAATACTTGAAGTAAAGAATCAAGACAAGGATTTTATAAATGGCGAAGATGGTGGCCAACCTAAAGGCTTATATTTTAAAGTATCTTTTGAAAGTAGTGATGTTATTTTTGATGAAAACTCCTATTCTTTTTTTAGCTTAAGTTACAAAGATACGGCAGACGGTAGCGCGCCTTCTACAGAAATACAACAAACTGTAATAAATGAGGAACTAGATCACACAACAGTTTTATTTAAAGGCGACACTTTAGACGATATAACAACTATACCTAGCTATACAACAGAAGACAAAAGGTACGAGGTTGAAATATTTACAACAGATGAATCTGGAGACACATTTCAATGGCGCACACAAGATGTAAACGGTGTGTTTTCATTTTGGAATAATAACAATGATGATGGTATACCTTTATCTACTTCACCAATTGTATTAGATTCTGATATGAGCATAAGTTTTAATGCTACTACAGGACACTCTATAGAGGATAAATGGTTAATCAAAAAGAACAAAGGTTTTGTTGCAGATGAAGCAAGAAGGTCTTATGGTGTTTTACTGTATCACCAATCTATCACAGTAGGTTCACAAATACGTTTATTTTACCGTTCAAGAAAAGAGGAGGGTAGCGTAACTTCAGAATTTGATATAACAAATATTTCGGGTAACAACTATGAGGATTTAGAAGAGTGGTTTTATGGCGAAGAGATATTTAACGAAATAAATAACCAAAACTATTTAGGTGAATATTCACAAATTAAATTCAGACGCTTTAATCTCACAAAATTTTCAGACGGTTCAGAAATAAACTATCCGAGTGAGTTTGTAGAGGGTGATTTAGGAGGTGCAAAGATAAATCCTAACGGGCAGTTTACAGGAATAATAATAGAGTCAGACAGAAGTTTTGATAGGAGCAGGAAGGTATATACACAGACAACAACAGAAGTACGAAAGTTAGAATCCTTACCAATATTTGAAACAGAGGCAGTAGAGAATGACAACGACATTTACTATGAAGTAAGTAGAACATACCCTATAGATGAAAATGGAAACCACTTAGGTTTTGATCTTATAGACAGAAACCAAAACCTAAACCTTGGAACAACAGCATCATTAAAACTACCTGTTTTTAATGCATTTAGTTGGGGTAATGGCGTAGAGTCTTCTAAGATAAAAGATTCATTTAACGGTAATAGAATAGGTTTTGATACAAGACCAATTACTGTTTTAGATGAATACAAAAGAAATGAGAGGATAGCCTCATTAACATATAGTGGTGTTTTTCAACAAAGCACAAATTATAATGCTTTAAATGAATTTAATCTAGCTACAGGAAACTTTAAGGATTTAGATGATGCTTATGGTAGTATACAAAAATTATATTCAAGAGATAACAACATTATTGTTTTTCAAGAAGATAAGATATTTCAAGTTTTATTTAACAAGTCTGTTGTTTATGGTGCAGATGGTGAGTCTACAATAACACAAACCAATGCTGTTTTAGGTCAAGAAATTCCGTTTACAGGAGAATATGGTATTAGTAAGAATCCAGAAAGCTTCTCTGAATTTGGTAATAGGGTTTGGTTTACAGATGCAAAGCGCGGACGTGTCTTAAGATTGAGTACAGATGGTATTACTCCTATTTCTGAATATGGTATGAGAGATTACTTTAGAGATAGTTTTAGAGCATACACTAACAACAAGAAAATTGGTGCATACGATCCTTATTTTGATCAATATATTTTAAATGTAAATCAAGAAGAAATATTAAATCCATTACTTACAGACTGTGGTACGATAGTATATAGGACAGATCAATCTTTACCATTTACATACACCATAAAATTAAACGATTTAGAGGGAGATATTGTTTTAAACTATACTATTACGCAAGGCCAAGCAAATGTAACGGCAACCTTTAATGGTAATGTATATAATGGAAATGAAACTATAGGTGTAGGGCAAATAAACTTTGTAAGAGATAGCTTAAGTCTTAATGAAGTAACTGTAACTATAACACCAACGCAAGACAGTACAGAATACAGCGTATCAAGTGTATGTCCTTTAGGTAATCCACAAAAAGTTATTGTGGTTATTTTAAATGATGAGTTTGATGCTAACCAAACAATGACTAATAGATATAATTGGAATAACTCCAATTTCTTTATAGAAAACCCACAATTTGATGAAAGCGGTTTAACATTGTTTAAAGTATATGACGGAATTGGTGGGCAAACCAGATTTCCTATAGATGGAGCAATTATAAAATTAGATGCCTTTAAAGATATTGTAGACACAGGAGACTTTGATTATGATGAGGAAAATAGGATAGGTTATTTAATTTCTGATACTGTTTATGATGAAACCCAAATAGACACTATTGTAGATAATGCAACATTCCCTTTACCTATACTTACTAATCCAGACGGTGATTATGAGAACCACAGAATAACCTTTCCATTTAACAAGCAGACACCACAAGACATTTTATATCTCATTTGGGATTATAGAAGTACACCACAGCAATTAGCTTGCGACGCAGGTATTACGGCAAGTGGTAATGAAGGTATTTACTATGTAGACTTAGCAATAGGTACAGACACAGGTTTAACAGGTATTAATTACAATTCTTTTAATGTTCCAGATAGGTTTATTATAGAATATAACGGTGTTACTGTTGCGGACAGTAAGTATGTAGGCAATAACATTGTTGGCAATCAAAACGGACAACCAGGACTTATTGGTAATCACAACCTACCAGTATATGAATATGACTTAAACACATCGCAATTTGTAGCAACAGGACAAGTAAACCCTGTTTCTATAAGTCAGAATGATGTGGCAGACGGTTCACCGCAAGAACCACAAGAAGG
>CEVJ01055952.1_pt1 | contig 16463 bp, 12 predicted proteins | sample 531491 | NCBI WGS metagenome assembly CEVJ01 (sample SAMEA2623693, study PRJEB7988) | marine metagenome | biome: marine biome (ENVO:00000447); feature: mesopelagic zone (ENVO:00000213); material: "saline water (ENVO:00002010), including plankton (ENVO:xxxxxxxx)" | depth 640 m
CACCCGTGCCTCGGCGCTGCCCGCGACGCCCAGCCCGCCCGCCAGCGCGCCCAGCACGACAAGCTTGGTCAGACGGCGGCGCAGACTGTCGGTCAGGCGGGCGGCAAGGGGGGCCTTGCGGGAGGGGGTGTTGGTTTCGGGCGGGGATGTTGCGGACATGGGGGGAGGTCTCCGGAAAAAGGCCCGTCGTTGATAGCGAAACAGGTCGGGTTTGGGAGACGGGGAGGAGGCTAAACCCCCTATGCGGACGTATAGGAACCCTGTCACCGCGCGAGTTTTCGCCCGTGTTGACCCGACGAGACCGGCAAGAACCCGCCGCAGAAGGCCGGTTTGCGCGGCAGCCTCGGTCACGCCGGGCACGGCGCCCGGGGCGCTGTCGGGGCCGGCGATCCGGTCATGCAGCTGATCGGCAAGCCGGTCGGCCAGCTGATCGGGGCGCTGATCGGGCAGAAGCGGAATGCGCCGCATCGCTGCCGTGAAACGCTCCGTCCGACGCGGAGCGGTCTGATCGCCCCCCCGGTTGGATCGCTGTGTCGCACAGGCAGAGCCGTGCCAGTCCGTGCCGTGGCACGGGGTCATGAACATGGTCATGGTCTATCCTCGCAAAAGACCGGCTGAGCAATGGAGCAGCGCGGTTCACCCAAGACCGAACGTGAGCAGGAATTATTGACGAAGGGTTTACAGCCGCCGGGACAGGGGCGGAGATGCAGGTGCAGCACCCCGGAGGGATGCCATCAACGCATTGATAAAAATCGGAAATCCGGGATTTATAATTCTAAACGCGAAGTGGATACCAGTTTATCGAACTTGTATACACCTACACCGGAGGCCGATTTTGGCGATTTTCCGCGCCGGAGCAGGGGGCATTGCCGGGGCGATCTGCCTGCCCCGAGCAGGCGCGTGCGGGGTGCTGCGGGAATGCTGCGGGAGAGGATGTGCCAGAGCGCAGCGCGAGGGGCAGCAGGCCTGAGCCGCGGCAGGCAGCGCGCCTTAGCCGCGTGCGCCCTGGCCGCGGGCATAGACGTCTTCGTAGCGGATGATGTCATCCTCGCCGACATAGGTGCCGGTCTGCACCTCGATCAGGACCATGGGCACCTTGCCGGGGTTTTCCATGCGATGGCGACAGCCAAGCGGCAGGTAGATGGATTCGTTTTCGGTCACGAGCCGGGTTTCATCGTCGCGGGTGACGCGGGCCGTGCCTTCGACCACGATCCAATGTTCGGAGCGGTGGAAATGGCTTTGCAGGCTGAGGCTCGCGCCCGGATGGACGAGGATGCGTTTTACCTGAAACCGCGGCCCGGTGACGAGGCTTTCAAACCAGCCCCAGGGGCGGTGATCCTTGGGGAATGTGGTGGCCTGCGCGGCGCCACGGGCCTGCAGCGCCTCGACCGCCTTGCGGACATCCTGCGCGCGCGACATGTCGGCCACCAGCACCGCGTCGTTCATCGCGACCACCATGATATTGTCGAGCCCGATGCCGACCAGTTCCAGATGCTCGCTGTCGGAGCGCAGCAGGGAGCCGGTGCAGTCGATCGCCGTGGCCGTGCCGGAGGTGACGGTGCCCTGCGCATCGGGATCGCCCGCGCGCCAGACCGCATCCCAGCCGCCCAGATCCGACCACGTCCCGGCAAAGGGCACCACCGACAGGTTGCGGGCCTTTTCCATCACCGCGTAATCGATCGAGATGTCGGAGGCCTGCGCCCATGGGCCAGAGGCCAGCCGCAGAAATCCCAGATCGGTCTGCGCGCCATCGAGCGCGGCGCCGACAGGGGCGAGAAGATCGGGGGCGTATGTCTCGAACGCCGCGATCAGAGCCTTGGCGGAGACCAGAAATATCCCCGCATTCCACAGGTAATTGCCCTGCGCCAGCATCGCGGCGGCGCGGGCGGCGTCCGGCTTTTCGACGAAGCGTTGCAGGCTGACCGGGGTGCCATCGCGGGCGGGCTGCGACAATTCCAGATAGCCATAGGCGGTTTCAGGATGGGTGGGGGTGATGCCGAACGTGACCAGATCGCCCGCGCGCACCGCCTCCAGCCCACGAGCGATGGCGGCATGGAACGCGGCCGTATCGGGCACGACATGATCGGAGGGCGCGACCAGCATCACCGCATCGGGATCGGCGCGCAGCAGATGCAGCGCGGCGGCAAGGATCGCAGGCCCGGTGTTGCGGCCCTCAGGCTCGATCAGGATGGCGCCGGGATCGATGCCCATCTCCGCCAGTTGTTCGGTGACGATAAAGCGGAAATCGCTGTTGGTCAGCACCAGCGGTTTGGCAAAGGCGAGCCAGCGCCCGGCCTCCACCGCCTGTCCCGACAGGCGCCGGGCGGTGTGCTGAAACAGCGACAGCGCCCCGGTCAGCGGCACGAATTGCTTAGGGTAGCTGCGCCGGGACAGGGGCCAGAGCCGGGTGCCGGAGCCACCGGCCAGCAAAACGGGGGTGATCGCGCTATAGGCCATGGGGCCAGCATGCGCCGGTCATGGTTTCCGAAAGGTTAACCTGAGCGGGGCCTGCCCTAAGCTGCCGCCCCCCATGCTGCGCCGGTCTGTGCGGGTGGGCCTAAGCTGCCGCCCGTCTGTGCGGGCGAGGGGGAAAACTTCGCCCCCGGCACTGGCCTCCCCCCTGCGATCCGTGCTTTCTGCGGCGGATATGCAAGCTCCGTTCAGGCAGAAGAGGATCGGGATCATGAAAATCGCTGTTGCCGGGATCGGCTATGTGGGTCTGTCGAATGCGGTGTTGCTGGCGCAGAACAACACGGTCGTGGCGGTCGATATTTCGGCGGAGCGGGTGGCTTTGGTCAATGACCGCAAAAGCCCGATCGCGGATGCGGAACTGGAGGACTACCTCGCCGGGCATAAGCTGGATCTGAGCGCCACCACGGAGCCGGACACGGCCTATCGCGACGCGGAATTCGTGATCGTGGCGACGCCGACCAATTACGACCCTGTCAGCAACTATTTCGACACCTCGTCGGTGGAAGCGGTGATCCGGCAGGTGATCGCGGTGAACCGCTGCGCCACGATCGTGGTGAAATCGACGGTGCCGGTGGGCTTCGTCGAAGGCATCCGCACCGAACTGGCCACCGATCAGGTGATCTTCAGCCCCGAATTCCTGCGCGAGGGCCGGGCGCTTTACGACAACCTGCACCCGTCGCGGATCATCGTGGGCGAGCGCTCCGACCGGGCGCGGGTCTTTGCCGAATTGCTGCTGGAGGGCGCGCTGGAAACGGATGTGCCGGTGCTCTACACCGATCCGTCCGAGGCCGAGGCGATCAAGCTTTTCGCCAACACCTATCTTGCGATGCGGGTGGCCTATTTCAACGAGCTCGACAGCTACGCCATGGCGCTTGGCATGGACAGCCGCCAGATCATCGAAGGCGTCGGGCTCGATCCGCGGATCGGCGCGCATTACAACAACCCCTCCTTCGGCTATGGCGGCTATTGCCTGCCGAAAGACACCAAGCAGCTGCTGGCGAATTATTCCGAGGTGCCGCAGAACCTGATCCGCGCCATCGTCGATGCCAACCGCACGCGCAAGGATTTCATCGCCGACCGCATCATCGAACGCCGCCCGCAGGTGGTGGGGATCTACCGGCTGGTGATGAAAGCGGGGTCGGACAATTTCCGCCAAAGCTCGATCCAGGGCATCATGAAGCGGGTGAAGGCCAAGGGCATCGAGGTGATCGTCTATGAGCCCGCGCTCGACGCGCCGGAATTCTTTGCCAGCCGGGTGGAAACCGATCTGGAGAAATTCAAGACCGAGGCCGATGTCATCGTCGCCAACCGCGCCACCGACGATCTGGCCGATGTGGCCGAGAAGGTCTTTACCCGCGATCTGTTCGGCGGCGATTGAGCCGGGCCGCTCAATGGGGCCGGGACGGGTCCGCCCCGGCGGCGGATCGGGCTGGATCAGTGACGGAATGCGGGGCGGGCAGGGGGCTGTCACCGCCGCCATCCCGTGGCCGCAGACGGGCCTCCTCGGCGGTGATATAGTCGCGGGTGACAGGCAGCGCATCGAGCCGCCGGGCCAGTTGGATCTGATGCACGACCAGCCGCTGATGGCGGAAACTGGTTTCGGCGGCGGCAAGGTAGAATTCCCACATCCGCGCGAAGCGCTCGTCATACAGTGCCACCGCCTCCTGCCGCCGGGCCAGAAACCGCTCGCGCCAATGGCGCAGGGTTTCGGCGTAATGCAGGCGCAGCACCTCGATATCGGTGACGATCAGCCCGTGGCGCTCAATGGCGGGCAGCACTTCTGACAAGGCGGGCATGTCACCGCCGGGAAAGATGTATTTGCGCACCCAGGCGCTGGTCGGGGCAGGGGGGCCTGACTGGCCGATATAATGCAGCAGCATCACGCCATCGGGGGCCAGCAGATCGGCGATACAGGCAAAGAACGTGTCGATATGGGCGCGGCCGACATGCTCGAACATGCCCACGGACACGATACGGTCGAAGCGGCGCGCGAGGCTGCGGTAATCCTGCATTTCGAAGCGGACGCGCCCGTCCAGCCCGGCGCGGTGGGCGCGGTCGTTGGACACCCGATGCTGTTCGCGCGACAGGGTGACCCCGGTGACATCGGCCCCGTAATGGCGCGCAAGATACAAGCCCAGCCCGCCCCAGCCCGAACCGATATCAAGCACACTGGGCGCGGGACGCGGCGGGGCGTGACCATTGCTGCGGGCAGGGCTGGTCCGGACTGTGCCGGGGGCGGCATGGCCATTGTGCGCGGCCCCATTTGCCTGCCCTTGGGCGGGGCTGCCGTTCAAAACAGTCTCTGTTTCGGCGTAATCCGAGGCAGGCGGCAGGTGCAGCTTGGCCGCGACATGGCGCTTCTTGGCCAGTTGGGCCTCCTCCAGCGTGGCGGCGGGATGCTCGAAATAGGCGCAGGAATATTGCCGGTCCTCCTCCAGAAACAGCCGGTAGAGATCATCGTTCAGATCGTAGTGATGGGCGACATTGCGGCGGGCGCGCAGGGGTGTGTTGACCCGCCCCAGCCGCGCCCGGAGCGCCGAGGCACGGCGGGTCAGTTGCTGCATCCCGGTCAGTTGATCGGTGCGCACATTGGTAAAGATCAGCTCCAGCAGGTCATGGATGCGGCCCTGCTCCATCCGCAGGCGATCTTCCATGAACAACTCCCCCAGCGTGAGGTCGGGATGCAGCGCCAGCCGCCACATCGCCCGGCGGCTGGTCAGATGGAAGCGCAGGGCGCGCCCGTGGCCATCGCCGAACCGGGCAAGATGCCCGTCGGGAAAGCGGATGGTCAGGTTGCCGCGCCGGATATAGCGCCGCACGAATTTGGAAAACAACGTCGTCTGCATCGCGTGCCTGCCTGCAACTGCGCCGGAAGATCCCCGGTCCTGCCTGTGGCGGAACCGCTGGGCGATGGAGGCTCTAGGGGCGTCTGCGCGGACCGAACCGGGCCGTCTATGCGGTGCGTTTCGGTCCGGGCGGTCGTCATCCGGGTCGGCGGGTCGTCACGGCCTGCCGGACCCCACGCCCGGAAGAAGCCCCTGCTCAGGGGTCCGTTGACGTTAACGTTAACCTTGGCAGGACGTTTGTAAATAAACAGATGCGGATTTTTGCCCGAGGCGTCCGGTCGCAGGGGGCTGCGGCCCGCTGCGGCCCGCTGGGGCCGGAGCAGGGGGGGGGCAGGGCCGGGCTTCGGGATCGTCCCCCGAAGCCCGGACGCTTAGTTGCTGACCGCCGTCGTCGCCTGATTGAGCAGCGGCAGGGCCTGTTGCAGGGCGCGGTTCCATGTGGTGATCGGCTGCTGTTCGATGAAGACGATATCATCGGGACGCATCGTCATCCGGGTCATGAGCGTCAGGTTCACCGCGTTGGAGGCATCGAGATGCCATGCGGTGATGGCGCCGAATTCCGCCGGATTGGAGGAGGCGCGCAGCACATAGATTTCGGACGGATCGCCGGTCAGCGCGGGGAAGCCGCCGCTGCCATAGAGCACATCCGCCAGCGTGGCCTGACGCTCGAACGGCAGGGTGTAGCGGCTCTGCTGCGCGACCTCCCCGGCGAGATAGACGTAATCGCGGTCCACCGCATCCAGATCGAGCCGGGTCTGGTAATTGCTGCGCTCTTCGCCAAGCGCGGCACGGCGCAGGGAGATTTCCTGAGACAGTTCACCCAGAGCCTGCGCGCGGGCCGACTGGCGCAGGGAGATCACACCGATTTCCTGCTGGTAGAAGGCAAAGGCCCGTTCCAGATCATAGGTGGTGTCGACATAGACCGCGTCGCCATTTTGCAGATACAGCTGCTGCAGATCGGCGCGCGCCATGTAATCCTTAAAGGGGATCTGATAGAGATTTCCGTCTCTATACAGCCGAATAGAGACGTAATCCTGATCACGGGCCGAAATGCCACCCGCAGCGGTCAGGGCCTCGCGCAGGTTGGGCGGGGTCAGGCCGATGGGCACGATGGCAGGCCGGCCCACGGCGCCGCCGATGGTGGCGCGGCGGGAATTGAATTCCGCCACTTCCAGCGAGAAGACCGGGTTCAGACCGTTTTCCACCAGCAGCCGGAACACGGCGGCTTCGGCATCTTCCAGCGTCAGCCCGGCCAGTTGCACATTGCCGATCTCGGGGATGGCGATGGCGCCGTCGTCGCGCACGGTGAAGCCTTGGCGCTGGTTCTGGATCGCCATCAGCCCCGACAGTTCCTGAATGGTGGAGGCGGTGCCGCGGGTGGCCAGCAGCACCACATCGCCGATGCCCAGACGGTAGGGCGCGGGCGCGGTGGCGGGGGGCGGCCGCAGGTCCAGCGGCACCGGGCGTTCCTGCGGCACGACGGGCGGTGTGGGCAAGGCGCCGACCCCGCGCCCCATGCCGCTGCCGCCTGCGGTGACCGAGAAGGCCGCAGGCAGGGTGCGGGGGCGGTAGGGATCGCGATTGGCCAGCAACACGGTCTGCGCGTCGAGATCGACGACCCGCACCGCCGCGCCGCCTGCGCTTTGCGATACGCTGGGCGCGGTATAGGTGATGCCGCAGGCCGCCAGCGTCAGCGTGGCCAGCAGCGCGCCCGCGGCAAGGCGCAACCGGGGAACGGCCCGGCGCGGCGTGGCACAGGGAGTTTGGTCGGATCTGGGGGGGGCCATGCGCGGCATCATGTCTTCAAACGCTCCGTGATGAGGTAGCCGGCATCCTCGCTCAGCCATTGTTTCGTGCGCCACAAAGTGCCGTCATCGCCGCGCCAGTAGCTGTTTTCGACGCGGGTCTCGGGCAGGTGGCAGGTTTCGTCGATCCGTTGCACCACATGGCGCTGTCCGATCAGGGTGATGGTTTCGGTGCGGCGCGCGGTGACGCGGCACTGGAAGCTCAGGTAGCGGATCTGCCCGGCGCCATCGAGATGGGAATGAAAACGCGGGTAGTAGCCGTCGACCATGCCGGGGGGCGTGCGGCCCGCGATCGCGGCAAGGCTGCCGGTGACATCGGCGTTCATCAGATCCACGCCCAGACCGCGCGTCGCCACCGGCAGCCCGTCGCGATAGGACAGCCCCACCCCGTCGGCGGTGGACCATGTGCGCACATCGCCGTTGCGGGCGACGGGCACGAGCGTGGCACTGGTGCCCAGTTGCGGCAATTCGGCAAGGATCAGGGGCTGGTCGAACCCGTCGATCTGGGCGCGGCTCAGCGTGGCACGCAGGTCCGGCGGCGCGGGCCGGGCACAGGCGGCAAGGGCCAGCGGCACCAGCAACAGCAGCGCAAGACGCGGCCTGAATACCGGGCGCCGCAGCCGGGGCAGGAGGGGGGCGCGCAGGGTCATCGCCAGAACCGCCCCCAGCCTTCCTGCAATTCGGGCACATGGGTGTCGTGGACCACATCATAGAGCCGGTCCGACACATCGAGCCGCGCGCCGCCATCGCGCTGCACCGGGCGCAGGACGGTGCTGTAGGTGTCGCGGTCGGGCTGGCCGGTGATCTGCCCGATGGGAATGGTCAGGGTGATGCCCTTGTCAAAGGAGCCTTCGCCGAAATCCTCGAAGGAGACATCGGTGAAAGTGGCAAAGGCCCCGACCCGCCAGCCATTGTCGAAGGTGCGTTCCAGCGTCAGGGTCGTGCCCCAGTCCCCCGCCAGATACCGGCCGACATCGATCTGGCCGAAATAGCCGTTGTCCCATTCGTAATAGGCGGAGACATGGCCGGTCGCGACCTCGTAATCCTGAAAGCCGAACAGCATGTCATAGTCGCGTTTGGCGACGTAATTGGCCTCCACCCCGAGGGCGAAGTCGCTGGCCACCGGCTTCCACAGCAGTTCCGCCGACACGCCGCCGAAATAGGGCTCCAGATAGCCCGCGCTGACGCGCCCGTAGAGATCGCGCCCCGGGCGGAAGAACCACGCGCCGGTCAATTCGGTCAGGCGGGGATCGGCCTCGGTATCATAGAGGTTATAGTCGCTGCGCACGCGGGGCAGGACGGAATCGGATTGGCGGGTGGTTTCGTCGAGATTGCCGACGACCTTTTTGCGGAGTTGCCCGCGAAACAGCAGGCCCGGCGCGGGGGCGTAGCGGGTGTTCAGCTCCAGCCCCAGATCGGCGCGCAGGGGGCCGTCGGGATCAAACAGGCTGGGCGTGAGATAGGGGCCGAGATCCCATTCGAACCGGGGATAGCTGCCCGGCAGCGGCGCCAGCGGGCCGGGCGCATCGCCGAACCGGGCGCGGGCAAAGCTGGACCAGCCATTGTCAAAGGCGAATTCCAGATCTTCCAGATCGCGGCGGCGCAGGGTGGTGACGCTGGTGGGCATGCCGTTGGCGACCAGAACCACCTCGATCCGGTCGACCGAGGCAGGCAGCACCTGCGTCATGGCGCGGGCGCTGCGCCCGATCGCCTCGGGATGCTGAAGATAGGTTTCATTGACGATTTCGACGCGGGCGCGGTCGGCATCCAGCACCAGACCGACCAGATCGATGCCCTGCGCGCGCAACGCCTGTTCGGCCTGCATGGCGATGCTGTCGCGCCGGGCGGGGGCGGCGGCCCAGCTGGTATCCTGCGGCCAGCCCAGTTCGGCGGCGCTGCGGACGGCCACGGGCGGCGGGGCCTTCTCCAGCCCGCTGGGGGCGCGGGCGGCGGTGGGATCGACAAAGAAACTGGCCTGCAGACCCAGCTGGCTGCCGTAGAGATAGCGCGCGCTGAGTTCCAGATCCGGGCGCGGGCGATAGCTGACCCCGACATTGACCGGGCTGCGATACTCGAAACTGCTTTCGCCTTCGTAGGGGTAGTCGTCGGAGGAATATTCCAACGTGAATTTAAGCGTGTCGGTGGCCTGCCATTCCAGCCCGCCGAACAGCGCGGCAGGCCCGTGGAAGGCCTCGCCCAGTTCGACCTCGCCGCCCAGATTGCCGTCGCGGGCCTCGCGGGTTTCGAAGCTGTCATCAATCAGGCCGAGCGGATTGGTGAAGCTGTCCACCCCCGCCAACCGGCCCCAGCCGATGCCGCCGGTGACGCGCAGGGCGGGGGTCAGGGTCTTGGTCGCGACGAGATATTCGGAGCGGTAGACGCCGGTGCCCAGCACATCGTTGAGCCCGATGGCGAAAGCAGGCTGCCAGAGCCCTTCATCCGCCAGCCGGTAATGCAGCGAGAAACTGCGATCGAACAATTCCCCGACCGTGCCGTTGCGGGTCAGATCGTCGATATGGGCATAGGTGAAGCTGCCCGACAGCCGCGGCGTGACCTGAAAGCTCAGCGTGGTGCGCTGGTTGTTCTGGAAATGGCTGGCGGTCAGGGCCAGCTGCCCGTCGGGACGCGACAGGGCGGAGGGCATATCGATCAGGCCGGGCGCGCCGAAGCTGTTGAGCCCGGTGTCGAGCACCGGCTCGGCGGCGGCGCTCAGGCCGAGACAGCACAGGCTGGCAGATATCAGGACACGGCGCGGCAAATGGGTTCCTCTGGCGCTGGGGCTGTCCTGTTCATACCGGGTTTCCCGCAGGCCCGCACCCGTCGCGGACCGGATCGGGCGCCGGGGACGGGGGGCTGTGGCCATTAGATCACCCGGCGGGCATCCGGCATCGGATCTGGCATGGCACGGGGCCGGGCAGGCCGGGCGGCCAAGCGCCAAAACCGGCACTAACCTGCCTTCTCGGCACTATTGGCGGGCAGGGTCACGGTGACCTTCTGGCCCATCAGATCCATCATCAGCCGCAGGCGGCTGGTGTCGTCGAGATGCTCCACCACCGCCACGATTTCCGCAAACGGCCCCGACAGGATCCGCACCCGGTCCCCGGGGGCGAATGTGTCGGGCGGGCTGTGCATCAAGGTGCCGCTGGCATCGCAGCGGGCGCGCAGCGCATCGAGGAACCCATCGGGCAAGGGGCGCGGTCTGCGCGGATCGGACACCACCAGCCGGGAAATGCCGCGGGTGGCATTGATCGCCCGCCATTCCGGAGAGAATGGCTCGAGCGTGACAAAGATATAGCCGGGAAACAGCGCCCGGGCCCGGCGGCTCATCCCGCGGGGGGTGCGCACGGATTCGTGCCGCAGGGGGGCGAAATGCTGCAGACCCTGCCGGTCCAGATTGCGCTGCGCCATCGCCAGCCCGTTGGGTTTCAACTGGGCGACGAACCAGTTCTGCGACCGGCTGTGCTGAGGCAGGGACATGACATATGCGCGGGTCACGGGGGTGATCCTTGCAGACCGGAAGGAAAGCGGGGGCTGCGATCCCGGCAGGGGGCCGGAAGGGGCAACAGACAGAAGCGCGGCGCCCGGCCAAGGCGGGGCACACGCGCGGGATAGGGCGGCCCGGACCCCGTGGACAACCGCCGGTCCAGCCCCGAGGGCGGCGCCGGCGCGGGGCTGTGGGGGCCGGAACGGGCGCCTTAGTTGGTGCCCGAGGTGCTGCCGTTGCTGCTGATCACGGCGATCGCGGCGCCTGCGGCGGCGAGACCCAGAATGGGACCGTAGCTGCCCAGCTGGCCGACCAGCGGCGTGGACTGATTGGTCACGCGGGGGGCGGCGGGTTTGCACACGACGCGGACGCTGTTGGTCACGGTGAAGGAGGCTTCCGAGATCTGCTGACCCGGGCAGGCATTGGCGGCCTGCGCGATTTCCAGCGCGGTCACGGGGGCCTGCACGACCGCCTCTGCAACGACGGGCGCCGAGACGAGCGAGAGGAAGGCGGTGCTCAGAATCAAGGTCTTCATGGATGCTCTCCGATCTGTTTGCCCAGACTTAGCGCAAATTTTACCTCTGTCATAGAGAGGCGGAACGGAAAAATGCAGCCGCAATGGGGCGGAGAATGTTTTAAAAACGAAATTCCGCCAATCGCCATTTCAGGTATTGTAGTATTTCGCCCCGTAGCTGGAATACGCGCCGTATTTTCCGCCATGCCCATAACGGCGCATTCCCTTGGGATCGATCTGCGACAGCACCAGCCCGGTGACCCGGGAATTCACGGAATGGAACTGACGGATGGCTTCGGTGACCTGCGATTTGGCAGTGCGGTCCCAAGCCACGGAAAACACCACCGCATCCGCGAATTGGCTCATGATCCGCGCATCGGGCACGATCAGGACCGGCGGGGTATCGATGACGATGAAATCGTAATGGTGGCGCAGCTCTTCGAGGAAGTTGCGGAACCGGTCCGAGGAAAACACATCCGCCGCATTGGCCGATGTTTTCTCCCCCAGCAGGATATCCACATCCATGCGGCTGTCGCGCAGCAGCAGGTCGGACAGATCGTGTTCGCCGGTCATCGCCGCGATCAGCCCGTGGCGGCTGTCGGGGATGTCGAAATATTGCGACAGGGTGCGCAGGCGGATGTCGCCTTCGACCAGCAGCACCCGCTTGTTCAGCCCGGCCAGATTATGGGCCAGACTGATCGCCTGGGTGGTCTTGCCCTCGCCGGGCAAGGAGGAGGCCGACAGCAGGATCTGCGGCGGGGTGTCGATATTCGACAGCAGCACCGAGGTGCGCAGGTTGCGGATCGCCTCGATCGCGGGCGAGGTCGGTTTGTCGTTGAGATAATCGATCAGCTGATCGCGGCGGCGGATCGGCATTTTCGGGATCTGCCCCAGCACGGCCAGTCCGGTATCGGCAGCCAGCGTTTCGGCGGTGCGGTAGCCTTGATGCAGGAACTGACGGGCCAGCACGACCAAGCTGCCCAGAAGCGCGCCGAGCAGCATCGCCAGCGCCATGATGCGGGATTTGCGCGGCTCGACATAATGCCCCGGCGTCGCGGCGGACAGCACGCGGCTGTCGGCCTGTTGCAGGCCGCGCTGCACGGAGGTTTCCTTGAGCCGGGTCAGGAAGGTCTCATAGAGGGTGCGGGTGGCGTTGAGATCGCGTTCGAGGTTCTGCAATTCGATCACCGCGCTGGACTGGGTGTCGAACCGGGTTTGCAGCCGGTCATAGGAGGCCTGCAGCGCGGCGGTCTGCTGGGTCTGCCGGGCGGCGGCGTTTTCGGCCTCCTGCGTGAGCAGGGCCAGCCGGTCGGCGAACAGATCCTCGGCCCCGGCCTCGCCCTCGGCGAGGCGCGCGGCCAGCCGGGTCAGCGCGGGATCGTCGAGCCCGGCCACGAGTTCGGCGCGGCTGCCATTGCGGGCCAGATCCTGCAATGTGTTCAGGCGGGCCTCCTCGCGGGCGGAGGCCAGACGCGCCTCGGCCAGCCGCTCGCCCATCGCGCGCTGCTGCTGGTTGAGCGCTTCGAGCGCCTCGACGGTGGACACATCCATCGAGCTGCGCCGTTCCTTCACCAGATCCTGTTTCTGTTGCAGTTCCGCTTCCAGTTCGACGACCCGTTCCGACAGCCAGCTCACCGCGTTTTCGGTGGCCTGAAACTTCACATCGATCTGGTCTTGGATGTAGAGCGCGGCCAAAGCATTGGCGATGCGGGCGGATTTCAGCGGGTCGGTGGTCGTGGCGCCGATGTTGAAAATATAGGTGTTGCGCTGGTTGGTGGCGGAAATGGCGTTGCGGACCGCCCCCACGGTGCGGATCATCTCGCTCTCTTCAGGGGTGATGGCATCATCGGGGGCCGGAGCGGCGTCTGCGGGTGCGGGCTCATCACCGCCGCGCAGCAGCCCCTTCAGCCGGGCCACGGCCGAGGGCGGGCGCAGGGCGCCGTTGAATTCGGGATCGCGGGTCAGGTCGAGCTGGGTCACCAGCTTCTCCAGCAGCCCGCGGGAGCGGATGACCTCCAGTTCGGTATTGATCGAGGAGGTTTCGGTGGACACGCCCGACACGACGCTTTCGAGATCGACCACCGCTTCCTTGCGCAGCTGCAAGGCCAGACTGCTGGTCGCGGCGTATTTCGGCACCGCCACCCCATAGGCATACCAGGCCCCGATCGTCAGCGCGAGAAAGGTGGTGGCGAGAATCACCCATTTGCCCCGCCAGAGGCTTCCGGCCAATTCCAGCAGGTCGATTTCGTCACCCTCCTCGGCCTGTGGCATGGCGGGGGCGGGGGTCAGCTTGGGCATGGTGCGCATCGGGGCCTGCATGTATTCGATCAGGGCTTACTTCGCATATGCCGCCAAGGGCGACAACGAGATGCCCGGCAGTTCAGGTGCCTCGGCCGGTCACAACCGTGACAAGAGTGCGCCAGAAGATAAGCGTATCGAGACGATAGCCCGCATGGCGGATGTAATGCAGATCCGCCGCCACCTTGGCCGCGGTCGCGTCGATACCCGCGGCATAGCCCAGTTCCACCTGTGCCAGCCCGCTGATACCCGGTCGCACCAGATGCCGCGCCCGGTAGCCGGGGATCACGCGGGCATAGCGGCGCGCATGGTGGAAATAATCGGGACGCGGGCCGATCATGCTCATATCGCCGCGCAGCACGTTGAGGATCTGCGGCAATTCATCGAGCCGGGTCTTGCGCAGCAGCCATCCCAGCCGGGTGATGCGATGCACCTCCAGCGGATCATCGGCCCCGCGCACGATCTGGGTGGCGGTGCGCATGGTGCGAAACTTGATGGCGGGAAACGCCCGGCAATTCCGGCCCATTCGTTTCTGCACGTATAAAAGCGGACCCTGATTAAAGAATGGATTCAATGCCAAAAGCACAATGCCTATGACAATCATCACGGGCAGGAAAACCAAAGCGCACAGGATATCGAGCACCCGCTTCAGCCGGAAATAAACTGCACGATTCTCAGGCAATAATGAATCGGCTCCGGTCGGGTCAGAATCGTAAGAAAGCGCGATGCTGCTATAATCGAACATATTGACCCTTCACCCCCAACTACGCCGTGCTTCGGTAATGCCTGCTTGGACCGGCAAGGGCAAGATGGAACTCCCCGAAACGGGGGAGGTGGAGCCTCTGGAGATAGCCAGAATGACGCGCGTGTCATAAAAAATTCTTACGATGCGCGGAAACTCGCCTTCCCAAGCGTTATAATGACGAGGTCTTGGCGGGATGCAGGGCGGGGCACGCGCCCGCAATCGCGTGAGTGCCCTTTCCCAAATGCGCCGGGGTTAACTTTCATTCACCATATTTCAATACCTTCCGGGTCAGGCTGGGGGGCCTGCTGTTCACCGGCGGCGCTTTTCGTCCGCGATCCGCGGGGCGCGGGAAGGGTCGCGTTCGGTCCCGGTCCCTGCACCACCGGGCGGGGCCGGAACAGGTCATGAGACCGACCCGCATCCGCCGGGTCGCGGGCCAAAGGGGTCAGGGGCGCAGACGCATGATCGTAGAACAGACATCCTTGCCCGGCGTGTTGCTGCTGACGCCTGCGCGTTTCGGCGATGCGCGGGGGTTCTTTTCAGAAAGCTGGAACCGCCGCACGCTGGCCGGGCATGGCATCAGGACGGAGTTCGTGCAGGACAACCATTCCCTGTCGGAGCGGGTCGGCACGGTGCGGGGGCTGCATTTTCAGGCACCGCCCCATGCCCAGGCCAAGCTGGTGCGCTGCGGGCGCGGGCGGCTGTTCGATGTGGCGGTCGATATCCGCCGCGGCAGCCCGACCTATGGCCGGTGGACCGGGGTGGAGCTGAGCCATGCCAATGGACGGCAATTGCTGATCCCCGAAGGCTTTGCCCACGGGTTCGTCACCCGCGCCCCCGAAACCGAGATCATCTATAAATGCTCCGCCCATTACGCCCCCGAGGCCGATGGCGCGCTGCGGTGGGACAGTTGCGGCATCGACTGGGGGCTGGAGAGCCCGCCGCTGCTGTCGCAGAAAGACGCGGATGCCCCCGGTCTGGCGGAGTTCACCAGCCCCTTCGTGGCCCGTCAGGCGCAAGATCCCCGGCGGGTGGAGGTCGCGCAATGAAGCTGCTGGTCACCGGCGGGGCCGGGTTCATCGGATCGGCGGTGGTGCGTCAGGCCATCGCGCAGGGGCATGAGGTGGTCAATCTCGACGCGCTGACCTATGCCGCCTGTCCCGCCAGCCTTGCCCCGGTCGCGGACAGCCCAGCCTATGCGTTCGAACATGCCAATATCTGCGACGGGCAGGCGGTGGCGCGGGTTCTTGCCAGCCATCGGCCCGATATCGTCATGCATCTGGCCGCCGAAAGCCATGTGGACCGCTCGATCGACGGGCCGGGGGCCTTTATCGAAACCAATATCACCGGCACCTATGTGCTGCTGGAGGCCGCGCGCGCCTATTGGACCCGCGCGGGACGGCCCGCAGGGTTCCGGTTTCACCATATCTCCACCGACGAGGTGTTCGGCACGCTCGGCCCCGAGGGGCACTTCACCGAAGACAGCCCCTATGACCCGCGCTCGCCCTATTCGGCCTCGAAGGCGGCGTCGGATCATCTGGTGCGCGCGTGGCATGAAACCTATGGCCTGCCGGTGGTGCTGTCGAACTGCTCCAACAATTACGGCCCCTATCATTTCCCCGAGAAGCTGATCCCGGTGGTGATCCTGAACGCATTGGCCGGGCGGGAGATCCCGATCTACGGAAACGGCTCTAACATACGCGATTGGCTCTATGTGGAGGATCACGCCGACGCGCTGCTACGGGTGGCGCAGGCGGGGGTGAGCGGGCGCAGCTATGCCATCGGCGGCGAGAACGAGCGCAGCAATCTGGATCTGGTGCACAGCATCTGCGCCATTCTCGACCGGCTGCGCCCGCGGGCGGAGGGGCCCTATGCCGCGCTGATCCGCTTTGTGGCCGACCGGCCCGGCCATGATGCGCGCTATGCCATCGATCCGGCCCGCATCCGCGCCGAACTGGGTTGGCGGCCCTCCGTCACGGTGGAGGAGGGGCTGGAGCGCACGGTGCGCTGGTATCTCGACAATGACGCATGGTGGCGGCCGCTTCTGAGCCGTCAGGGGGTGGGGCGGCGGCTGGGCACGGAACCGGCGGGACCGCGCCCGGAGGCGGATCGCGGTCCGGAGCCGGGCGGGGCGGTAGACACTGGCAGTGGCATGGAGAGGGGCAGGGGCAGGGCGTGGAACGCGGACCGGAATGGGCCGCAAGCCGCCTCCCCCGCACAGGGGCGGGGCGCGGCATGACGGTGCTCGTCTTTGGTCATTCGGGGCAGGTCGCGACGGAGCTGCGGCGGCTGGCGGCGC
>CEVJ01095314.1_pt1 | contig 16153 bp, 40 predicted proteins | sample 531491 | NCBI WGS metagenome assembly CEVJ01 (sample SAMEA2623693, study PRJEB7988) | marine metagenome | biome: marine biome (ENVO:00000447); feature: mesopelagic zone (ENVO:00000213); material: "saline water (ENVO:00002010), including plankton (ENVO:xxxxxxxx)" | depth 640 m
TAATAGGTGTCTACATCTGTTGGTAAAAATGTTTCTTCCTTTAATAATGCGTTATTTGGTAACGCTGTTTTGGTGTTTGCCGTTATTGAAAATGGCGATGCTGACGTGTATTGTGTATCTTCGTAAAATGCGTTACCTGCTGTGCTACCTCCCACAGCCGTATTAAAACCCGTACTGTTTCTTGAAAATTGAATAGCATCTGCTTCATTAATAGCTACATCGTCTGCATCTATAAGTTCACTTATGTTGAAAGAAGCAATATGACCATCATCTGCCTTTACAAAAATCTTATCATCCTTTACATAGGTGTAACACTTACTTAATGGCCTTGTAAATTCTAAGTTACCTGTTATGGTATTGTCAATCACTAAGTAATTGCCGTCTTTATAGAGTTTATAAGCCATAATAAATTTTATTTATATAGAACCACAAAGATATAAATATTTTATATGTAATGCAATTTCATTATATTTACAGTATCAATAATTTAGCAAGGATTATGGCGAAAAAAAGGGGTATACAAACAGGTAGTGAGGTTGAAGGAATTAGCAAGGACACCTTAGTACAAATGGCTAAAAAAAATATTTGGGTGAATAAGAATAACAACAAAGTAGATTTATTAGAACGTTACTCAATTAAGAATGAGCGCGCTTACCTTGGGTTTTCAAGGGGATTTGATTTATTGGAAAACCTTCACGTTGTAAGAAAATACATTCAAAAGAAGCATAGTGTTGACTTAAAGGAACTTGAAATACTACTTAAGCTTTACCCTATGCAGTATTTTACGCAGAGAGATTATGTGGCTATCCCTAAGCCTTTTAAGTTTAGGAGTATTAAGAATGGTTTAGATAAAGGTTTAGTAGAAAAAGTTAATATTGGTGAACATCTAGGTAAGACCATATACACCATAAGCAACAAGAAGAAACGTATTGTTAGAGAATTTTATAAGATGCTTTCTGGTGAAATGAAAATACCAGAAGATTGGAATAGGCATTTTAGATATAAGAATCTTAATGCTTACGATAAAAAAGCCTTGAAGCTGATTAAGAAAATAAACAGCCAAGAGAAATCTGAATTTAAAAAATCCCTTTACGGAGAATAATAGCACGTCTTTTTTGATCTAAGAATACTTTACTCTTTATTTCTAAATTCCTGCGTATTCTGCGTTCCCTATCTTTTTCTGTTCCCTTAAAAAAGTATAACGGATTAACTTGGTAAAGACCACGCTCTTTTTCTGCCAATATAAAGTTATGCTCTAACAATGTGGTAAAGCATTGGTTAATGTAGTTGTCTTTGTAAACGTTTTGCTTTGCGTTAGACAACATCGTGTTAAACTTCTCTTTAAGCTTTGTGCTGTTGGTTACTAAGTTGTTTTCGTCCATCTCTTCTGTTATAAAATCTAATAACAAACGTTCTGCCTTATTAAGTTGAAACAAGGGCTGTAACGTATTGAAATAGCGTTTTACAGAAGCACCTTCATACTTAAATGTTTTAAAATCCAAAAGTTCGACATCTCCTGTGTCTGTCTTCTGTATTTTTTTTAAGGCGTATTTAAGACTTTTTTTTTTAGCACTAAGCAAGTTTTAGTTCCTTGTTAAATTGTTCTCTTATTTCCGCTACTTTTATTAACGGCTCTTCATCGGTTAGGTGTAGTAAATGCACAAGTTGGTGTATAACACCTTCATCACTAAGGCATATATGCGTTGGTATTTCTTTATAGAACGCACAGATGCAAGCAAAATGCAACACTTCTGGTAAACGCCTCTTAAACTCTTCATCATTAAGGGCTTTATAGGTTTGGTATAATTCCCTTAACTCTACATAGCTTATGGTGTAGGCGTTCTCATTTACAAGATATTTCACTAATTGTTGTAGTTTAATCTGTTTTCATAATCATCCAACTCGAAATCGTAATAGGTTGCCACACCGTGATCGTTAGATAAATTGTAAAGTATCTCGCCACCTCGCATAATAGTGTAAGAAACCACAAAGTTTAATCCTCTGTGGTCATCTGCTTTTACCATTACCTTTTGTCCGAAATCGAATTTAGGTGTAATCTTCATCTATAAAATGCTTATAACGTCTCTGTCTTCAGTTAATAATACGTAGTCTTTGCCATCTATATTCATTGGCGTTCCTGCATCGATATAGAACATCACTTTGTCGTTTTCTTTTATCTCCAGGACTTTGTTTCCTATGGTTTCTACAACGCCAGTATTATTGGTTTGGCGTGTTGTAGGTAAGATAATACCACCTTCTGTTTGTTGCTTAGGCTTGTCTTTTAATACTAATACGCGGTTTCCTATAATTTTCATAATCTTAGTGTGGGTTTAGAGGTTATAACCCCAATACATTTACTAGGGTGTTGGTTAATTAATTCTACTTGGTAATCGTCATCATCAAAATGAAGGTCGAAATCTTTTAAGTAGGTGTACTTGTCTTCGTAGTGCGTGAATCTTACGTTGTTCCTGTCTATGCCTAGGTAATTAATAATGTTGTATAGGTCTGTGTTTTCTATATTTACATTCTTAATATGTTTTGGTCGGCTAGTGGTTACATATACATCTGCGCCTAAGTCTATAAACTTTTTTGCCAATAGTTGTATATGCTCTTGGTCTAGCGTATGGTCGAAATCAAAGCTTACTTTCATTTTAATCCTTGTTGATTAAAAAAGCTAATACAGTAGAAACAAAAAAGCTTGTTTGTTCAAATGATGCTTCTTTAAATTCTACAAGACTCTTAAATGTTAAAGGATATATTTGTTTAATAATTCCTTTTTCACATTCAAATATTGTGGTTAATTCGCACTCTACGTTTTCCTTGCTTTCCTTTAGGTTAGTTACATAAAATTCAACACGATTGTATTCGTATTCCTTTTTTAGTTTTTCTTGTATTACATTAATTAAAATCTTGTAATTATTGTCATTGCTTAATATGCGTTGTAGTTGCTTGTTATAATCCATTGGTAGAATATTTAGTTTTAAAATTTTAAGTCTGAAATATGTTGCAATCTCTTATGTCCTACATCATATCTTTCATTATGCTTTGCTGTTAGTAAATAGGTGCAAATGCCATTCTTGTTTAACTCTAAGAAGTTATCATAGCAATCATCAATAAAAACATCTATTCCAGATTGTTGGGCTACCTCTAATTTGCTCTCGCCAATGCCTACACTATAAACTTTAGCTGAAGAGAATCCATTCTTGTCTAACCATTCTTCCGTCCATTCTGTTGGAATGCTTCTGCTAGTGATATAGCACTTAGGTTCAAAATGTAGTTCTTCTGGCTTTATCTTTGGCGGTATTGATAACCAAAACTCCTTATCGTCTTTTAATGCTTCAAACTTGGATTTAATATTTCTATCAAAATGCCAATTGCTTGGTATCTCTTGGTTATGATGGTTACACCAATACGCTACCCAATCTGCTAAAACTTCATCTATATCTAATCCTATTTTTGGTTGGTTTAAATACCTATGTGGCCTATCATCTCCTTGCGGATATATTTTATAATACTCTGTTAAAAAAGATGCGTTACACATTATATGAGCAGAGTGCAGTAATCCTGTTTCCTCGTCATAATCTTCGCCTTTCTTAATCTCTTGTAAGTGCCTTTCTAGAGAAGCTAAGACTTTACTCCATTTCATTCCGTTTTCCCAATTCCGTTCTGCGTACTTCTCTGCGCCTTTGGTTAAAACTTTAGCATATTGTTCTTGTGCATAGGATGGAACTAGATCATATCTTGTCTTGCCTTTATTAAATCTTAAACCTTCTTGTTTATTTAGAGATTTTTTCATCTTAGTAATTTTTAAAAGATTGTCTTGGTGTTCATAGTATTTTTTAGTGTATCGGTATAGATGCATTGCTTATGATTATAATTATCAATTATATAGACCGTTCTGTTGTCGTCTAATATCTTACGTCCCTCTTTACTAATAATTCTATGTGCATCATCATCAAAAATGCTTACAACACATCTTATTGGCGTAAGGTTTATTAGGTCTGATATTTTAAAAGCCACCTATGTCTTCTTTATGGTTATCACCTATAATTGCATCACTACAATTTTCTAAATCTTGCAATTCTTTTTTAACTTTTTTCCAATAGTTTTTATTAGATACTGTTATTTTTCTTTCACCTACCATAGTTAAAGTTTTTCTTTTTTTGCTTGGTTCAGCTTCAATAATAAAACCAACACAAAGCAAAGCCTTTTCAATACTTCCAATATTAGGTTTTACTACGTCAGTACTATTTGTAAATTTTTCTGCTAATTCCTTTGCTTTTGCTTTAGGTGTCATAATTAAGTTTTTTTTAATGTCTTTTAATAAAGTTTCTTGACTATACACCTCGCTTAAAGTGCTTTCGTACAAACACCCATAATTATGTGCCATTTTAATAATTTCTTCTATACTCATCGTTTATTGTCTCCTATAATTGCATCACTACCTTTTAGAAAATCTGAAACTTTAGGAGAGTTTATTTTATCAAAAACCTCTGTTGATTCCCATTCTTGTTTAACTGTTCTGTCTGGTGTGTTTTTAAAGTGTTCTTTCAACTTATCTTTTATTGTTTTCATAATTGAATTAATTTGTAGTTGATTTTAAAACATTCTTTGTTGCCGTTATTTCAAAATCATAATGCCAGCTCACATTAGTTTCACAACTTAAAGCATACATAATACTTGATTTTCTTATAAGAATTTCAGTTACAATTCTCTCAATCTGTTCTGTGTCTGTTTCTAAGTAAACCCTATCAGAAATATTAAATTTGTTATCTATTAACATCATTTATCTTATTCTAATCATAAACTTTATTAAGTCTTCAAAATGATGATACGGAACTGTTATGTGTATATCATTTTTACTATAATCATCTTCAGGAATATATAATAACGTAACTTTTTTTGAATCATTTACTATTTCCCAATTTGAATCATTTACTATTTCCCAATTTGAATGATCGCTTTCCGATACCCATAGTTTTTTCCAATAAGCACGATAAAGAATTAAGTATAAAAGCTTTTTTTTTAGTTGCTTAAATTTCCATTTCATAAACATTCATTTTTATGTTTTTCTTCTTGCATAAAGTAATAAGCATTCCTAGCTCCTAATTCGTAAGCCGTTCTAAAGTTTTGGTTTTTTTGATAAAACCCATCTTTTTCCAAATGATCGTTTAGGTCTTCATATTCGGGTAAATGATTAATAGATTTTGTTATTTCTGCTGCCAAAGCTCTGTAATGTTTCTCTTTTATAGTAGCCCTGCCATCTAAGCCTAAGCTTTCAAATTCTTTTAGTATTCTTACAATCTCTTCCATATTTTTTTATTCTTTCTTTTGGTGTTCATAAAACATAGTTAGCAATTCAAATGTGCTAAATTGCATAGTATCTGTTTCTTTTAAAAACTTGATTGCTTTTCTTTCAATATCTGTAAATTGATATGATTTGGAGTGGTTTTTATTTTCAAGAAGTTTAATACGTTCAGATATATTGTTTAAATATTTTTCTGCATATTCTATCATAACTCCTGCAAATAATTTTCTTTCTCCTTTATGGTTGGTAATCAAATTATGAGGATGGAATCCTTGTGACATTAAAAATTCTTCTGCTTCAGTCATTTTTTATTTTTTTATACTTATCAATTTTTTTTAAATACCTCTGTAATCCATCTGAATGAATAACCCATCTATCAATTCTATTATCGTAATAGCCAATTCTATTAATGCCTTCAAAAAAACATATAACCATATTTTTTTTAAACTTTTTCATACTCTCTTGTTTTAAAACTTTTGTGATTTAGTCATATTATTTTTTTTTAAAAGTGGCGTATGGTTACGGTCTAAGTCCATACTCCGAGTTTCTTTAATTAAAGTGTTCTCTCACATACTCCGTTTTGGGATCGCCACTTTTTTTTTAATTTTAGAAAATCTCTTCCAATATCTGTTACTGGAATTGCTTTGCTTACCCTATATTCATCGTTACTCAATTTATCATCTTCAATAAGTTTTAAATGACCTTGATTTATCATTTCTTTATATGATTTATTAAGTGCGTTAAAATGTTTTTTTATTTCTTCTTTTGTGGGTAAAAAATCCATTTTTATTATTTTATTTTAAACTGTTGTAATGCTAAGTGATAAAGGTGTACTGCATCTGCTTGGTTGTCATCTATAGGTTTAAAACCGTAAGTTTCTTGGCAAGCCTTTATCATTGCATCTTTATTAGAATTACCTTTGCCTGTGGCAAATTTTTTTATTTCTGAAGCTGAATAATCTTTGTAATCCAAATTGTTTTCCTCACAATACGATACGATAACACCTTCAAAATTAGCGTGAGAACGTAAGCCATTGTAATGACGACCTCCTGGTTTTTCATATACAATTAATGTAACTTCTTCTGCTTCAACAATTTCGTGTATAGATGACTTCATCTTAATGAATTTCATACCATTACTTTCGTATGACTTTGGTTTTAAATCCCATATTCCAGATGCCGTTTCTGTACAATATCCTGTTGTTGATGCAGGATCTAACGCTAATATTTTCATTACACTACTTTATTAAATTGAACAATCAAGTTGTCTTTCCAATACTTTGGATCTTTCTTATATTCATCCAGAAGCTTGTTTATCATCGGCATCTCATCCACACCCAATTCTGCTATCTTACCAATGGCATTATCTATCTGATTGAAAATATTTGTGCAAAATTCATTATCTGCCTTATATACACGCTCAATCTGTGTCTTTATCTGCTTTTCTACTTCTTGTGTCGCCTTATTTACAGTATGCTTTAACGTCTTCTTGAAAAATGGTGTTTCTTCTAAGTCGTCATTTGCCTCTATTAATAATTGGCCATACAATAAGACCTTAAGTATTCTTACTTGCGCTTCTTCGTGGTTCATTATAATTCGATTTTTATTTCAATGTTTTTTATCAAGCGTACAATTTGTTGTACCTCGTGGACGTAATTAAACGTTACATTTTCATAAGGGAATAAATACACACCTTTCTTATCCTTCTCAAAATTGATAATAGCCAAGTCTGAATCGAATGTAGCGCCTTTGTGTAACGGTAAGTTCCAATAAAAGCCTTCTGATAAGTCCTTATCGTTGTAATAAACCTTGTTAAAGCCTAATAACGAATACCAATGGTCGTCTAAATCCACAGCTTCCACCGTGTGTAGTTCTTGAAATGTGCTGTGGGTTACTGTCGTGTAGTCACCATCGACAAGCTTTACCCAATCGTTTAATTGAAATCCCATATCCTTAGTTGTTTATAAATTGTTTTAAATTTGGTGGTGTAAATCGTTTGCTCTTTAACACCTTGCCAATTGGCTTATTCATATCATACACGCCATTAGTGCCGTTTATTACAGGTTTACCCTTAGCATCTAATTTGCTCATATTGCTTCTATGTATCTCATTAAACACGTCTTCTATAATGTCTTGCATACCGTGTTCTAATATCGTTCCTAACAAGATGTATAATTGGTCGCCCAATGCATCTGCAATCTCCACAACATCATCTTCAGCACAAGCTTCAAAGTATTCTTCCAATTCTTCTGAACCTAACTTACTTCTCAATGAGAAATCTTCTAAAGGAATGTTTATCGGTCTTCTTCTCGTTGTTCTCCCAAAGGCATCTTGAAATTCCTTTACTTGTTTAATTTGTTTTTGCATAGTCTTCTAATGTTTTTCCCAATTCCTTGAAATCTATCTCTTCTCCTGTCTCACAATCAAAGGCTTTATACCAACCCCTACGCTCTAACAGTAATATCTTCTTGTTGTTAATCAATATCTTCATCACATTGTATTGACAACATCACAACAGCAAACCAACTATGTAACACCTGCATCCCACATTCCCTCCAAAAAGTTCCATTGAACAAGACATCCAATAAATTCAAATGCTTATAGCCAGAGTTTATCCTCATCCTAAACAATACCTGCTGTGCAAACAAAAACATCGCTATCACACAACCTATCACATACATTAAGACTATACTTAAAAAAACTACCATATCTAATATTATTAATTTATATCACAAATATAATATTTTTATACAACATTCTTTTATTTAAACACACTTTAACATAATATTATTATACTAATTATACATCAAAACATATAAAGAAGGTTCGTGTATATCGAACTTAAGGTTCGTGTATATCGAACTACAAACACACTCTTGTATCTGTAAATCAATAACTTAACCTGTTTCAAAACACTATAATTTATTGAGTATAAACTTTTCTTTTTTAATTATACAAATACCTCTATTGAAATAGTATAAAAACTATAGTAAACGTTCATATCTAAACAACATATCTATATCGGTATAAATACCATTAAACATTAATTATATGCTTTTAAACACTTAAAGAGAATCTTCCTAGATTAATTACTAGACTTATTATTAAACTTATTACAAGATTGATTACTTAACTCTTTCTTCTTATGACAAGATTGATTCTAGAAGTTTTGTTCTTTTATTCTGTGTACTTGTTGTTGGGATGATATACAGTATATCAGCAAACGCCACCAATTCCAAAAATGCTTTAATTTTACCCTAGCCCCTTACATTTGTATTATGATCTTCAGATTTTTTAGGTTTTTTGCTGTCTGCTCTACTATATTTTTTTAGTACTACTTTTGTTTTAATCCTTTTACGGTCACTAACTTTTTTACTTAACTAACTGTATTTAAGGAAACTATATATTTTTATAGTATTATTTTCACAGTAAATTATACAATTAGTAAACTATTATAATGTATTAAGATCTTTTATATCTCTTCCTGGTCCTACTCCTGGATCTGTTGTTAACTATTAGTTGTATTGCATCTTTATTTTCTTTTTAACTCCTGGTTTACTACGTGCATACGTACTTAAAAATCTTACAATATCATCAACGTTTAACAATTCATAACTAAAACAGTATAAATAGTAATACAATTTAATAGTATTAATTAAAGAGAATCAATATAGAATAATATAATAGTATTAAGGTGTAAAGATTAGTATTAGATTAATATCAGTATTTAAATGTTCTATAATCATTTTAATAACGTTTAAAGCGTTGTTATTATTGGTGTTAACGTTTGTATCATTATTTTATTTTAAGTCGTTTATATCAGCTTATAAGTACAATTTAATAGTATTAAGGTGTAATATCTTTTAATATAATGACTGTTAAAAATGTTAAAGAATGTTAAAGTTTTGATACAAATTTGTTTTATTAGATATAATGGTTATATATTTGTGCATATAATTAATAACAACAATTTAAAAATTACTAAGATGACTACAATTAAGAACATTTTAAACCCAAGACAGAGAAGGATAATTTTAATTTCGTTTGCCTGGAATCCTACAGGGCAATATATAACAGATATTAAAGACTTGCCTCAAGTATTAAAAGAATTAGATCCAGGTAAGGGTATTGAATTTATTAAGGAGTTTGATAATACTACTTTAAAGTTTAAAAGAGTAAGCAAAAAAACAATCCTTAGTAGCACCTGGAACGCTGAAGAGTTAGAGATATTAAAATTACACCCTTATTTTTTATAATAGATAGTTAACAATATTTTTAACTGCCATTTTAAAGATATTGAAATAGTCGAAGACATTTTAAGTCCTGAAGACTATGTAAGCACAAGCCCAAAAAAATAAATAATAACAATTTAAAACCTAAAGAGATGAACATTTTTAAAAAGTATTGCCCGAATGTATTTGTAGCACAATGTGAAGAGGCACAGACCAAAGGCGAAACAATCATTTTAACAACCAAATACGGAAAGGAAGTCGAGTGTATTGTATTTAATTACTTAGGAACAACAAGAGAGAATAAAAAACTTTATTCAATAGTAAGAGCAGACGGATATAACACGCAAGAAAGAGCGAAAGCAAAAGCGGAGAAATTAAACGGCTATGCGGGTAATGCAGAAAAAAGAAGCAATCAAGCGTGGGAAGCTTCAAAAGAGGGTAAAGATTTTTTATCACTTGGCGAGCCGATTAAAGTAGGACACCACAGCGAGAAGAGACACAGGGCTTTAATTCAGCGCAATTGGGATCGTATGGATAAATCGAGGCAAGAAAAAGAAAAAGCAGAAGATTATAAAAGACGTGCGGAGTATTGGGAGAGCAAGGCCAATGACATTAATTTATCAATGCCAGAGAGCTTAGAATATTATGAGTATAAATTGCAAGAAGCAAAAGATAAACACAAATTTTTAAAAGACAATCCAGAAAAAAGAGCGCATAGTTTTTCCTTAACGTATGCAAAGAAAGACGTTAATACAATGCAAAAGAATTTAGACACAGCCGTTAAATTATGGGGATCTGAAGAAGAAATAAAACAAGTAGACGAAGAGAAGAAAGAGAAGGCAGAAGCAAAAGCCAGGAAGAGAAACAAGACAGACGAAAAAATTGATAACCTTGGCGGATTCTTTGCGTTTAATAACGATCAATTCAAGAAGGGTATAAATAAGATTAAAGAGAGTGGCCACCTGGAGGAAGGCGAGAAAGTAACGCATATTACAGCGGGTTTATATATACCATCTAAAAACGTTGATGCATTTTTAAAATAAATCGAAACGGTTATTAATTTAACCGTCATAGTTTAAGCCTTGAAAAAACTATCTGAAGAGCAACGGCACAACAATTAAAAACTTATAAAGATGATCAATTTAGTAAAAGAATTTACAAGAGAATTTAATGTAATTACAAAGGTTACAATTTACGCCATATGTATAGGTATATTTTTTATATGCATAAGCTTATTTGTTAGCGTGATCTTAAACGCGGGGAACATCCAGTTTAACTATAAATATTAATAAGATGACGGCAGTAATTATAACAATTCAAGGCGAAGTAAGGAAACAAACAAATTTATTGGAAGACCTCAAAAAAATGCCTAATCAACACACAGGTGCAATTAAAGATCTTGAAAAATCAATTAAACAGCATAAGGAAGCAATAAAGTTATTAAATAAAAACTAACAACAATACAAACAGTACTAAAAATCTGGAAATAAACCAATACAACAACAATTTAAAGACAATAAGATGAAGACAATTAATAAATTAAGTAAAGTTAACGAGACTATAAAATACTTACTAGATGAAGTTAACACAATTGAAGAATATGAAGCCAGGAACGACTTTAATACAAGAGACGGAAAAATTGTATCTAATATAAAAGTTTATGAATGGATAGATGAAGACGATGTTAAAGACGTTATACAAAATGAAAATTTAGAGCAGTTACAGGAATCTATTTTAGAAGAATTTAACAGCGAAAGGCTTATTAATATTAAACACCACGTAAGCGAAACAGAAATTTCTCACTTAAAAGAACGTTTTGAAGAAAATGTAGATCTTAACAACTATGAGAAACAAGCTATATTATACGGCACATACAAAGCGGGAAATATAACGCCTGAAGATAGATTTACAACTAAATACAAATACTATATAGAATCCTTTGAGGCGTTTAAAAAAAGAAAAAACAATACACAAAAAGACTATTTAACCCACCTTATTAAACAAGACCCACAAGGATATAAAGAACTAAAAAGAAGGCAATTAATAAATTTTGAATGTAGGCAGTATGGAAGATCTGGAGGATGGTTTTCTATTTGTGATGCAGACGAACTAGAAAATTGTGAAAGTGACTTTTTTAATTTAATTGATGATCTAGATAACACAGAAGACAACAACGAATTTAATGAAATTTTAAGAGATCACAATTATTTTTCAGAAGATAAAAGACAATTAATAAAAGACATAGAAGAATTTATTAATGAATGGAACGAGAGAAAAGAAGCAATACAACACTATGTTAAAGAGGTAGAAGAAAGCACCAAATACTTTAAAAGTATACTAAAAGAACAATTAAGTTATGAAATAGACACGTTTATACAAGAAGATCTAAATTTTGAAAATTCTAATTGTAAAATATCAATAGAAGATAACAAAGTAAAAACAACTCTAGGAGTTTCAGTTAATTTAGAAGAGTTTAAGACAGCGTTTAATAATGTAATACACATCTTTAAAAACTTAAAGCAAGGAGAAAAAGCACCTATTAAGAAGCACGTAGGAGGTTATTTTGTAGAGTACGCAAAAAAAGTAGAGAGCGACATTTTAATAAAAGCGGGATGTCATAAATTTTCTCTAAACAATATTAACAAAGTATTACAAGCCTAAAAATTTAATTGTTGTTAACCTGGAGATAACTTCAAAAGGTAACAACATAAAAAACTAACAAGATGGCAACAGCATATATTAATCTTTCAATATTCACAACTGAGATAAAAAAGAAGAACGGAGAAATTTTAAGGGTTAAACCAAATAAAAGCGCAGAAACAACAAAAGAAAACCCTTTTGTAAAGATAAGATTTTCAGGACTAGAACAACACTTTAAAAAATTATAAAAACTAAGAAGATGACAACGACAGACAAAAAAATATTATTCCAGGAAGTACTAGAAGGCAACGCAAAAATGTTTTTTAATGGATGTAACAATAAGGCGGAATATTTTTGTTACGACAAAAACACAGCTAACTATTTTGAAAACTTTACTTCAGATCAAATAAGGCAATTAGCAGTTAACTATTTTAAGGTATTGTTAACCGAGAAAGCCAACGAAATGAACAAGCAATATTTAACTAATAATATTTAACAAGATGCAAAACGCCTTAGACTTTTATAACACACCGCAAGACAAGAAAAACGAAATAAGAAAGCAAATAAAGCGTATTAAAAGCGGAATAATACAAAAACACTTTGCCATAACACCAATAACAAAGACGGCAGACAAAAAGCGTATACAGATCATAACAGAACTACAAAGACAATTACAAACAATTTAAAATTAACATAAATAGATATAATATTTTAACACAAATTTAGTATAATTATATTCTATTACATATAATATATTTGTATTTTCGTATAACCAATTTAATACTTATAAAGATGAAATTAGTAACATTTACAGAAGAAAAAAACAAAGGAAAAATCATAAACCTTATACCAGTACATATAAATAAAATGAGGTGTGAAAATTATTTTTGGCATTGGTCAAGCAATCACGGAGACTGGATTAGAACAGAAAAAATACCAGAAGATTTAAAAAAAGCTTATAAAAATCCATTGTTAAAAAGTAACTACAAATAAGATGACTGTAAAAGAAGGTAAAGAATTAATCATTCAATTAGAAGAAGAAATTAATCAAGGCATAGATATAGAACTTAACAGACAATGGATAAGGCACATTAAAAAATCTATTGTAGAAGCTAGCGTAAAAGCATTCAAGAAAGCATTAAACAATTTAAACCAATAAAGATGACAACATATAACGACTGTCTGGAAATAAAAAAACTAGCTGAAGAACAGGTCGAAAACTATCAAATGATACTTTCAACATTCAAAAGAGAGAAAAACGGACTCATAAAATACAAAGAACGCATTAAGCCAGAGTATAAAGATGCTAGAAAATGCTTTAAACAATGGTTTAAACGCTTACAATCAATTAATAGGCATATACACACCAACTTTAAAAAAGAACACCTTAAAAACACTCTAAAAAACAGTTTAAACTAATAATATTATGTCTTGGGTAATAGTAAATAAAGAAACAGAGAAGGCAGTATTTGAAACTTGGAAAAAAAGTCTAACACAAAAAATTAATACTAAAAAATATAAAGTTGTACCGATAAAAGAATGGCTTAGTAGTTTAAGCGAAAAATAACAACAACAATTTAAACAACACAAAGATGAAAAAGCTAATATTAATAATTTGTATCTTAAATACAATACATTCAACATCACAAAATATTCATTTTAACCAAGAAGAAGCATTTAAAATTCATTTAGGACTAGATCCAGGAGGAACAATAAATGATGGCCTTATAAACGCTAATATCGAAATTGAGTACATAGGATTCATTTATGCTAAACTAGGATCACAAGTACACACAGGATTAAATCCTAACTATTTAGATATTCATTTTGGCATAGGCTTAAATCTTATGCTAGATAAATTCAACAACTACAGAAGCTACATAGGTTTAAGAGGTGGCAGAATATACAGAGAAGACAAAGCAAGAGTACCATTTTTAGGTGCAGAAACAGGACTAGACTATACTATTAATCCTTCAATTTCAGTAGGTGTAAGAGCAACCTACGACCACAGGACAGAAGGAGATTTTTTAGGATATGATAGATTCTGGCAAGACAATTATACAATAAGAATAGGAATAACAATTTAAAACTTAAAGAGATGATACGATTAATAGAAGACAAGCTAAGAAAAGGATATTTTTATGCTTCATTGGAGATTAACAATATAACATTCAATTCTGAAATAGTCAAGACAAAGCCCGACTGGATCGCATTCTCAAAAATAAACAATTTAAAATTTGGTACAGATGAAATCTAAAACCATAAAGACGGTAAAGCTAAACACAGGAGTAGTGATCGAGCATAAATTACACGAAGGAAAAGTAAATGTAATAATTACACAAACACCTAAATTTAAGCATTTTGTATGCAATATTTAGTATAAATTAATTACATTAATATAATATATAACTATATTTACAATGCAAACAAATAGAAACGAGATAAAGAAACCAGAAGCAAAGGTAAAAGACATAAACTTTAAGATGACACCTAAGACAAACTGTTATTCAGAATGGGTGTATTTAATTCAACAAACAGAGAAGAAACAATGGCAGTAAGCGAAGTAATGAAAGATTTAGGATATAGGATAAAGGAAGAGCGCAACAAGCAAGCGTTAACACAAAGACAGTTGGCAAAATCTGTATTTGGAGACACAGAGATGCACTCTTACATATACCTAATCGAAAACGGAAAGAAGGAGATCACATTTAGAACATTGGAGAAATTCTGCAATGCATTAAACCTTAAAGCAGAAATAAACATTCAAGAAATAGTAGAGGAAGTAAAAGAAGATTGATTACGTCCTATGGCAATTGCCACCAACGGTTTGGGTATGGTGGCGTTGCGACCTTACAGCACGGACTTAATTTATAAACACAAAACTTTTAATTATGAAAGACGATAACAAAAAGAACGAAAAAGAGCAATGCATTATACCTGTTGTTACCCGCAGTTTTGAGGGGTGGACAAGGTTTAATATGAATCACTATTGCTTAGTGCAACCTAACGAAAGAGGTAAGGAACAATTTATTAAAAGTTGGATGCTTACAATGAGTAGAACAGAAGCAGAAGATTACTATAATAGCCTACTTGATGAAGATGGATATATGAAACTCCAACTTTGGTCTGCATTTGAATACTTTGGTGATAGTATGAATATTGGAATGGGTGCGTTGCACGCAAATGAATTTTACTTACAAACCGAGCGTTTGGAAAATTGCGGGTAACGGACGAGTATATGAATAGTAAAAACACGGATTAATAACACATAAATTTATAATAAGATGAAAGTAATAAAATTTGACACACCTAACGGACAATTTCAAATTCCACTACAGAAAGTAGCTGAAAATAGAGCAGACTATTACGCTGTAGAAAAATACGGACATAGTAAAGAAAGCCAAGAATACAAAGAAGAAGTTGATTGGGTAATGGAAGATGATTTTGAAGGGATTGACTGGCTTATAAACAACTCTAACTTTGAAGATTGGACTGATTCAGCTACGAAATTGAACGATGAAGTTAATGTAACCGAAGATGACTTTTGGTGTGATAGCGAATACTTTGAAATTGTAGAAGCACAAGCGTAGTGTTTTTATTATTTATATACATTGTTATATATCTGGTGGCACACAGCACAATGCTAGTCAAGGAGAGTGAACTCCCGAAATAACTCGCTGATAGGAAATGAGCTAACCTATAAGTGCCACTTGTATATAACGTTCTGGTGGTATGAATAGTTGCGTGGATTAATAACTAAAACTTATAAAAATGAATAATAGAGAAATAATTAAATTGATAATAGAAAACTGGTTTGTTGAAAAAACAAGTATTAAGCCAACACAATACGGATTAGATAACTTGGTTGATAGAATTGTATATAATGAGCAATTATTTACACCACGTGTTGTGAGTAGTTTAACGGTTAAAGATAAACTATACTTAAATACCTTATTAGTAAATAAGTTGTTAGA
>CEVJ01071376.1_pt1 | contig 15677 bp, 9 predicted proteins | sample 531491 | NCBI WGS metagenome assembly CEVJ01 (sample SAMEA2623693, study PRJEB7988) | marine metagenome | biome: marine biome (ENVO:00000447); feature: mesopelagic zone (ENVO:00000213); material: "saline water (ENVO:00002010), including plankton (ENVO:xxxxxxxx)" | depth 640 m
GTGCTATCGGCCTGTGCCGCGCCGGGGGTCAATGTCTCGCCCGCCACGAACGCGGCGCCGATCAGGGCCGCAACGGCGGCAAGCAGGGAAGTCTTGCGAGTGAACACGGGTGTCGTCTCCTGTTTCTGGCCACAGCGCGCAGGCGTCTGCGATGCCTTTGGTCCTGGGGGGCACGCGGGCCGCGATCGGCCCGGCGGCCCGGTGATCGGCCTCCTGTCACAACCCTACACGGCGCGTTTGGCGATCCCCATGCCGCAGCGGGATAGCCGACCTATGCGAAAGGATAGGTCCCCCTCCAATGCCCCGGGAAATCCTGTTTGCGCCGCGCCGCATGTATGAAACTGTAAGGCGAAAGGGCCGCCCCCCGGAGCGGCCACTGCGGGAGTGTGCCATGAAGCTGAGAATATTGATTGCCGACGACCATGACATGGTGCGCGAAACCCTTGCCATGTTCCTTGGCGCGGATGGCACGGTGCAGACCACCGCCGCCCATGATCTGCCCGAGGCGCTGGCAAAGATGCGCAGCGAAGGCCCGTTCGATCTGGTGCTGCTCGATTACAGCATGCCCGGCATGAAAGGGCTCGACGGGCTGCGCACCGCGATCGCGGCCCATGGCGGCAATCCCGTGGGGCTGATTTCCGGCACGGCCAGTCGGCTGATCGCCGATCAGGCGCTGGAAATGGGCGCGGCGGGTTTCCTGCCCAAGACGATGTCCGCGAAATCGCTGGTCAATGCGGTGCGCTTCATGGCGGCGGGGGAGATCTACGCCCCGGTCGGTTTCATGTCCGGCAAGGAAGACCCCGAAGAGACCGATTTCGAAAAGGTTCTCTCCGATCGCGAGCGTCAGGTGCTGCGCGGGCTGATGCATGCGCAGTCCAACAAGGAGATCGCCCGCGACCTCGATCTGCAGGAAGTCACCATCAAACTGCATGTGAAGACGCTTTGTCGAAAACTCGACGCAAAGAACCGCACCGATGCGGCGATGATCGCCCGCGACGCGGGCTTCGTCTGAGCGCGCCCGGACCGGATCTGCGCGGGGCTTGAACCGGCCTGCCCCAACCCGGCCCGGCCCGCCCGGCATGGCGGGGGTCACGGCCCGCATCCCGGCTGTCACCCAGCCGCGGCGCAGCCCCTGATCCCCGCGCGCACCGGGGCCCTGCCCCCCCCTGGTTCGGCGCAGCTGCCGCCTGTGAGGCCCAGGCGGGGCATAAAAATTTTCCTTTAATTTCAGCAGCATAAATGCGCTCAGCGCAGCCCTGCGCGCTTCTGGTCCATAGGGGGCGTCCTGCACAGGGGCGATGTATCGTCCGTGCCTGTCGGGGCGGGCCTGCCGTTTGCAGGCCCGGCGCGGCTCTGCATCCGCCGCTCTATCCGCCACCTATCTGCCCTCTGTCTCCCATCTGTCCGGGCCGCGCCCGCGCCCGTCACAGCCGCCGCCGCACCGCCTTGCCCGGTGCGAAGCGGTGGAGATCGTGGGCATTTTTGGCAAATCCCGAAGTTAAACAAGCCTTCATTCTTGGCGTCCATTCCTGCACCGGCCAGTCAAGCTGGTCGTGTGTGATGTCGATGCGTTCACAAGGCGGTCCGGGATGGACCAACGCGTATCCGTTATGTCGGCAGGCCTATCCCGAAGGGTATGTGCCTGTCGTTCGGATCACGTCCCTATCCCGACGCGCACCTGCGAAATGCGCCTGCACACGGCAAGGTTGACGGGCCCGGAGCACAAAATCGCTGCGGCCATTGTAACCGCCGGACCCCTGATCCGGCATCAAAGGAAACGCCCATGTCCATTTCCGTTTTCAGTGCCAGCCGGTCCGGTTTCGCCGCCATGGCGCTGGTCCTTGCCCTGCCCCTGTCCCTGGGCGCCGCATCGGCCGCCGCCGAGGCGCTCGAAAGCCAGTTCTCCTATCTCATCGTCGAAACCGACGCCGAGGGCGCGGAGCAACTGGTCGCGCGCACATCGGTCAAGCCGGGCGAAACCATCCATTACCAGTTGCAGCACACCAACACGACCGAGGACGCGATGAGCGGTCTCGTGATCGCTGCGCCGGTGCCGCAGGGGGTGACCATCTCGCTGGGCAGCGAAACCACCTCCGTGCCTGCCGTGTTCGAGGTGCAGGCCGAACTCGACCCCGAAAACGAGGGGCTGGAATGGTCCACCCTGCCCGCCACCCGCGTGGTGATCGAGGCCGATGGCACCGCCCGTGAGGAACCCCTGCCCGAAGCCGACATCGCCGCCGTGCGCTGGAGCTACTCCGAGCCGCTCGATCCCGGCGCGGTGGGGCTCAACGCCTATCGCGTGCGGGTGAACTGACCCGCCGGGGCCGTCTGACGGTCCCGCTTCCCCCCCGGCGTTTCCGCCGGTTTTCGCCTCTCCCCTTGTGAGACCCGCCGCCGACCCCTGTCGCGCGGCACCGGTCGCTGCATGCCTGCGGCATTGGGGGGAGGACAGGTGCGCCGGGCCCGGTCAGGGCCACAGGGGCGCGCCCCCCCGCATCCCCTACCGGGGCCGGTCTTCGGCCTCGCCTCCCTGAAACCCGGGCTCTCCCGGACCCAGCCCGGCTCTTCCGAATCCGGCACCCCAACTTCAGCTCCCAACTCCAGGTAAGGTAAAAACCAGTGATTCATCCTCCCTTCTTCCTGCGCTCCGCGAGCGCGGTCGCGGTCACCGCCATGCTCGGTGCCGCGGCCTACGCCGCCGCCCCCGAGGCCGGCTCCGTCATCGGCAACCAGGCGGTCGCGACCTATACCAACTCCGCCGGCGACACGATCACCGTCACCTCCAACACGGTCGAGACCGTGGTGCAGCAGGTGGCTGGCGTGACGCTGGATTCGGACAACACCGAAACCATCGCTCCGGGCGGTAAGGCCTTCTTGCCGCATATCGTCACCAACGTGGGCAACGGCCCCGACAGCTACGCCCTGACCGCGACCGAGGATGGCAGCGGCACGCTCGACACCTCGCAGCTGGTCTTCTACCCCGACGCCGACATGGACGGTGTGGCCGACAGCGCGACGCCGCTGACCTCCACCCCGACCCTGGCGCCCGGCGAGCAGTTCGGCGTCGTGATCGAAGCCACCGTGCCCTCTACCGCCACCGGCTCCGACACGATCACCGTGACCTCGACCTCCGCGCTTGACGGGACCGTCGCGGCGACCAACACCGACACGCTGACCATCTCCACCGATGCGATCGTCGAACTGGTCAAATCCATGACCGCCGATGCCGCATCGGGCGGCGATCCCAATATCGTCGACGCGGGCGACACGGTCACCATCACCCTGACCTATTCCAGCACCGGCCTCACCGCCGCCGACAACTACATCGTGCAGGATGTTCTCGACGGTGACCTGACCTATGTGAAGGGCACCGCCCGTTGGTCGGACAGCGCCGTGCCGCTTGACGATGACAACGGCTCCACCGTGGTCGATGCCACCAACGGCAACAGCGAAACCATCGCCTGGGATTACGACGACACCCAGACCGTCAACTTCACCCTGTCCTCGGTCGGTTCGGGCCGGTCCGGCAGCGTGACCTTCGACGTGGTCATCGCCGATACCGCCGATGCGGGCATCATCCCCAACACCGCGACCCAGACTGTGGACGGCGTGGCCTTCCCGCCCTCGAACACCGCCTCGGTGACGGTGGCCAACCAGTATTCGGTGTCGATCGCGGATACCGCGATCAACGGCGATGGCACCCCCAACGGGGCGATCACCTCCGCCACCGATGACGACACCCTGTCGAACGACATCGTGACCGAAAGCGGCTCCGTCTATCAGGGCGGCACGATCGCGCAGGAATTCGTGCTGACCAACAACAGCAACCGCGCCGACAGCCTTGCGGTCTCGGTGGCCAATGTGGACTTCCCCGCAGGCACCACCTTCCGCATCGTCGGCGCTGACGGGGTCACCCCGGTCATCGGCTCCGTCGGTCCGCTCGCCATCGGCGCAAGCACCAAGGTCACCTTGCTCGCGACCCTGCCCACGGATGCCCCCGTGACGGCTGTGGCAGATTACACCGCGACCATGACCACCACCTCGGATGCCTCCGGCGTGTCCGACATCTCGACCGCCGAATTCACCGGTGCGGTGCTGGCCTCCAGCGTCGACCTCGAAAACAACGTGGTCGGTGACGAAGGCGACGGGGCCAACCCCTACGACCCGCTCGGCGATCCGTGGATCTCCAGCACGACCGATCCCGGCGCGCCGGTGACCTATGACATGCTGGTGCAGAATGGCGGCACCGTGTCGGACAGCTATAACCTGTCTCTCGCGCAGGCCCTGCCCGTGGGCTGGACGGTCGAATTCCGCCTCGCCGACGGCACTCTGGTCAGCAATACCGGCACCATTCCCGCCGGCGCCTCCACCCAGGTCTTTGTCACTGTGACGCCTGCGGCGGATTCCGCACCGCTCACCCAGGAGATCGACATTCAGGTGGCCTCCTCCGTGTCGGGGCAGAGTGACCGCATCGTCAACGACATCACCGTGAACGAGATCTACGACGTTCAGATCATCGAAGATCAGAGCGCCCAGGCCTCGCCCGGCGGTATCGTCGACCTGCTGCACACGATCACCAACGAAGGTAACGTCGACATCTCCGAAGGTGCGATCACCCAGAGCGGGCTGACCAACTTCTCCGGCGCGATCTACTGGGACCAGAACGACAACGGCGTCATCGACCCGACCGAACCGGTCATCGACAACTTCGACGACCTGACGGATGGTCTGGGTGCCGGCGTGAACGGTCTGGCCGCCGGTGAGAGCATCTCGGTGATCTACCGGGTGCAGACGCCCTCCACCGCGACGGTGGGTGTCTCCGAGATCGGCACGCTCAGCCTTGCCTCCTCGCTCAACACGGGCACCGCGACCGATGCCGATACCGCCGATAACGCGGTCGAGGACCGGATCGTGATCATCTCGGGCGATGTGACCCTGACCAAGTATCAGTATATCGACGCCAATTGCGACGGCACGGTGGGTGTTTTCACCAAGACCCGTCAGGATGTCGAACCCGGTCAGTGCATCCGCTACATGATCGAGGCCGAGAACACCGGCTCCTATGAGGCGCGTGACGTGATCATCTCGGATGCGGCTCCGGCCTATACCTCGATCACCTCCTGCGGCACCGCCTGCCCCGAGACCCTGTTCCCGGGCACCAGCACCGCAACGGCCACGTCGAGCAGCATCACAAGCAACCACGGCACTGTCCTGCCCGGCGGTTTCGCCCGGCTCGAGTTCACCGTGGAGGTGGACCAGTAAGGTCCGCCCACCTGCGCCCCCGCCCCGGATTTCCGGGTGGGGGCGCCCTTTGACCCTCCATCCCTGGCCCGGACCCCGTGTGGTCCTCTGCCGACGTCCCATGCGCGCAAGGACCGCGCCTCCCGGGCCAGGGCTCTTTCGTCACATGATCCTCTCTTGGACATCCCGCCTCATCTTGCGCAGCCTCCCTTCCCCTTTCGCCGGCCTGCCCTCCGCCCGCGTCCTTCCGCCCGGTTCTGTCGGCTCCGCATCTGCCGGACCTGCCCTCTCCGGTCCTGCCCTCTCCGGTCCTGCGCTGACCGCCTCTGCCCTGCCCGCCGCTTGTTTCATGGGGGCCTGTCCGACCCTGCGCCCTCTGCCCTGTTTTCACGTCCTTCCGGCCCCTCCCGGCCCTTGCCCCCTCTGCCCCTGCCCCCGCGGCTCCACCCGCCCGCTTTTCCGCCGCCCTCTCCGCTCTTGCCCCATGCGCTGCGTGCCGGGGCCGCGCTCCGCTTCCGTTTCCGCCTTCGTCTCTGCCCCTCTCCCTGACGCCTCTGCCCCCATGTCGGCCTCCCTCCCGGCCCCTCTCTTTCCCGCCAGCGCGCCGCCCCCTGTGCGCAGGCCCCGCCCCGTCCCTTTCGCCCGGCCCGCTCCGGCCGTGCGCCCTTTCATCCTCGAAGGAGCGAACTGATGCGCAGTTTTCTTCGGAAGATGAGTGCCCGCCCCCTCCGTATCGCCGACAGGCCGATCCGCAGCGCCGCGACCGCTCTTCTCCTCTTTGCCGCCCTGCCCGGTTTCGGCACTGGTCTTGGCTCTGGCTTCGGCACTGTCTTTGGTCCGGGCTTCGGCTTTGGTCTGGGATTTGCGGCGCAGGCCGCACCGACCCCGGCCGGGACCGTGATCCGCAATATCGCCGAGGGCAGCTATTTCAACGCCGCGCTCGGCATCCGCGAAACCGTCCGCTCCAACCCGGTCGAGGCGCTCGTGGCCGAAGTGCCGGATATGGAGGTCACGGGTTTCACCGATCTGGTGCTCTCTCGCGGGGCGATGGACCAGTATCATTACGAGATCCGCAACACCGGCAATGTCACGCTGGAAATGACCCCCAGCATGCGCCTGCAGGGCGCCACCGGGCTGATCGGCTCGGCGGAGCTGATCCATGACGAAAACCGCAATGGCGTGATCGATCCGCAGGAGCCGGTCATCGACGCGGAAACGGAAACCGCCCCGGCTGCACCGGCCGCCTTTGCCGCGCGCAGCGCTGCACCGGCCACCTTTGCCGCCACCCCTGCCGCCGCGCCCACCAGCTTCACGATGGAGCCGGGCGACAGGCTCAGCTTCATCTACAGCTTCCGCGTCTCCAGTTCCGCGCAGCCGGGCGACCGGTTCAGCGCGATCCTTGTGGGCAATGCCTCCTCGATCAGCGTCACCAGCCAGACCGAACTCTCCGGGGAAGGCACCGGCCACACCACCATCGTCGTCAGCGGGCTGGAGATCGAAAAGAACCAGCGCCTGCAGATGGATGACACGAACGGCAGCGATACGCTGATCTACGGCCTGCGTCTGCGCAACAATTCCGAAGGCGCGGTGGCGGGATATGACAGCGTGGAGGACGCGCCGCTGCGCATCGACGGGCAGCAGGTCACCGGCGTGCTGGTGCGCGACGAAATCCCCCGCAATGCCGTCTTCGCCGAGATTCTCGAAACCGGCGGCATGACCGGGCTGTATCACCTGCGCGATGCCGGCGCGCAGGACTATCAGACCACACCCCCCGCCGATCCGGGCATGGTCGATGCGGTGGGTTTTTTCCACGCGGGCGATTATCCCGTGGGCCGCTCCACCGATCTGTCCTTCTCGGTCGGGGTCGAACCGTCGCTGGGCGCGGTCACCATCGACAACACCGCACAGGCCTATCTCGATGTCGAAGGCGATCAGGTCGGGCTGAATTCCAACCGGGTCAGCTATGCGCTGGCCGCGCGCCAGCCTGCCACGCTGACCTTCATCGATGCCGTCACCGGGGCCGATGCCCCCTATGGGGCGCTCGATGCCGATGCCCGCCTGCAAATCGTCAGCGGCGCGTGCAATGTCAGCCTCGATGTGGATGTCGTCACCGTCACCCTGCGCAGCACCGTGACCGGCGATATCGAAACCGTGGCGGCGCGGGAAACCGGCCCCAATACCGGGCTTTTCCGCACCGCGCCGGTGCCGCTGGCGCGGATGACCGTGCCGGTGCACGGCGATGGCGTGATGGCCAGCGATCAGGGCGACCGCATTCAGGCGCTGGCGCGCTGCGGCAATACCCTGCTCGAAGACATGCTGCTGGTGGAGCCGGGCAATTTCCTCTTCAACTCCGTCACCAATGACCCGGTGGAGGGCATCACCCTTGTCCTGGTCGAGATGGGCAGCGGGCGCGAAATGGCCCGCACCGTCACCGACGCGCGCGGCTTCTATGCCTTTGGCAGCGTCGAGGCGGGCGACTACCGCATTTCCACGCTCGATGCGCCAGAATGGGTGTTTCCTTCCGTGCGGCTGGATTTCCCGGGCTATGGGCGGCAGGTTCTGCCCGCGGCCTTCGGCGCCAGCTTCGCCCATGAAGGCGGCGTCGTGGCCATCACCGATATTCCCGTCGATCCCTATTACGGCGCGCCCCTCGCCCTGCGCAAAAGCGCCGAGCGTGACAGCATCGGGCAGGGGGAGTTCCTGCTCTATACGCTGGAGATCGACAACAACATGCATCAGGCGCTGATCGACGCGCAGATCTTCGACCGGCCCCCCTTCGGCACCGAACTCGTCGCGGGCTCGGTCACGCTCGATGGCGCGGTGCTGGCCGATCCGGTCCGCGACGCCGAGGGCGACATGATCTTCGAGCTGGGCAATCTGCTGCCGCTTGAGCGCTATGAGCTGAGCTATCTGCTGCATTTCACCGCCGCCGCCCGCGAGGGCCGCAACGAAAACACCGCGCTTCTGGCCGGGCGTCAGGCCGGCACCGGGGTGCTGCAGCAATCGCCTCTGGCCCGCACCACCGTGCGGCTGGACAATTCCGGCGGCGTCTTTGCCCGGCAGGGCACGGTGATCGGCTCGGTTTTCCTCGACTGCAACGGCAATGGCATCCGCGACGGCATCATGCCGCGCGACACCTATGAACCCGACGCCCCCGCGCCCGCCCATGCCGATCATGAGCCGGGCATTCCCGGCGTCCGCATCGTCACCCAAGAAGGGCTCTTCGTCGTCACCGACAGCCATGGGCAATATTCCCTGCCCGGCCTGCGCCCGGTGACCCATGCCTTCCTCGTGCAGCCCGAAACCCTGCCCCGCGGCACCGAAGTGCAGATCACCCGCAGCAACGACCTGCGCCGGGGCGGCTCCCGCGTGGTGCCGCTGCGCCGGGGCGAGATGCGCGCCGAGCATTTCGCCGTGCGCGCCTGCACCCCCGCCGTGCTGGCTGAGATTGACACCCGCCGCGCCCGGCTGCGCGAAGGCGCGACCCCCATGACCATGACCGCCAGCGATCTGCCGATCGAAGGGGCGCGGGCACCGGCGCGCAGCTCCCGCTCCGAAGCGGGCCTGCCCACCACCACGCAGCTGACCCCCGGCATGCTGGCCGAGGCCGCCGCGTCCAACGATCCCGCCCCCGCCGATACTTCCGCCGACAGCTCCGCCCGCGGTGGCGCCGCCGCCCCCGGCGGGGCCGATTCCGCCCGCCGCGCGCCCACGCCGCTGGCCCAGAAACCCGCCGCCCAGCGTCAGCCGCTGGCCCGGATGGTGCGCGGTCTGGACCCGGCGCCCGGCTTTCTCGATCTGGCCGATGGCGACACCGTCGCGCGGCGCACCCAGAGCATCCGCATCAAGGGCAAGGCCGACCTGACCCTCGCGCTGCTGCTCAATGGCCGCCGCATCGGCGCCGACCGGGTGGGCGAGCACACCACATGGGAACGCAACAACGTGCAGGCGATGGAATTCGTCGCGGTACGGCTCGCCCCCGGCGAAAACCGCCTGACCCTGCTGGGCAATGACGGCTTCGGCATCGAACGTCTGCGGCAGGAGATCCGCATCACCGCCCCCGGCGATCCCGCCCGGCTGGAAATCATCGCCCCCGAAACCGCGCCCGCCGCGCCCGCCTCGGTCCTGCCCGTCGTGGTCCGCATCCTCGATGCGCGCGGCCTGCCCGTGCCCGCCTCCGGCACCGTCACCCTGCGCGCCGGCAAGGCCCTGTGGGACGTCACCGATATCCGCCCCGGCACCCCCGGCATTCAGGCCTATATCGATAATGGCGAGGCCACGTTCGGGCTGATCCCGCCGCAGGTCTCCGGGCCCGATACGCTCACCGTCACCGGCGGCTTCGGCCAGGCCGAGACCCGCATCACCTTCACCCCCGATCTGGACGAACGGGTGATGATCGGCGTGATCGAGGGGGCAGTGGCGCTTGGCGACCGGCGCAACCGCGATGTCACCGGCGCGGGCCTGCTGCCCGCCGACCGTTTCAGCGGCTTCGAGGACACCACCACCGGCCTGCGCGGGGAGCTTTATCTCAAGGGCGCCATTCGCGGCGACGCGCTGCTGACCCTGCGCTACAGCTCAGACCGCGACACCGAAGACCGCCTGTTCCGCGACATTCGCGGCGACGAATACTACCCGGTCTATGGCGACAATTCCGAACGCGGCTATGACGCGCAATCCTCCGGCAACCTCTTCGTCAAGGTCGAGAAGGGCCGCAGCTATATCCTCTATGGCGACATTTCGATCGAGCCGGAAAGCAGCGCCTTCCGCCTGGGCGGGCTGCGCCGGGTCGTCACCGGCGCCAAGGGGCACTGGGAAAACGACCGCGTCTCCGTCACCGTGTTCGGGGCCCGCACCGCGCAGGACCGGCAGATCGTGGAATTCGCGGGCCGCGGGGTCTCGGGCCCCTATGACCTGACGCTCGATGGCTATGTGGAGGGCTCCGAACAGGTGGAGATCCTCGTGCGCGACGAACAGGGCGGCGACATCCTGTCGGCCACGCCGTTGCGCCGCGGCACCGATTACCTGCTGGATTTCTTCCGCGACACCATCACCTTCGATGCGCCCGTGCGGCAATTCGACGGCGACGGCAATCCGGTCTCGGTGCGCGTCACCTTTGAGGCCGAAGAGGACAGCGCCGACCGCTATTGGCTCTATGGCGGAGAGATCAATTACACCCTGACCGACACCACCTCCGTGGGGGTGCGCGCGGTGCAGGCCGATGCGCCGCTCTACAATCCCGCCCGCAGCCGCCTGCAGGCCGCCTATATCCGCCATGAGGATCACACCGGCGGGCTGTGGGAGGCCGAGGTCGCGCGCTCCGAAAATGCCGAAGGCATCGCGGGCAGCGCCGCGCGCCTGTCCTATGAGCGCCGCACCGAACGCGAAAGCCTCAGCTTCGAGGCGGTCCATTCGGGCCGGGATTTCGAAGCCGAAGGCAGCCTTGCGCGGGCGGGCACCACCCAGCTGCGGTTCAGCTACGGGCTCGCGCTCGACGATGGCGGCGACCTGTCGCTTTCGGCGGAATACGTCAAGGACCGGGTCGCGCGCAGCGAACGGCTCACCACCGAACTGCTCTATGCGCATCGCTTCACCGAACGCTTCCGTGGCGAAATCGGGATCGAGGTCGAAAGCACCCGGCAAGAGCGCGCCGACCCCGAAACCAGCGCCGCGCTGGTGCTGGGCAGCCACTGGACCCCGCGCACTCGCCCCGACAGCACCATCCGCACCCGCCTGCGGCTGCCGATCGGCGGCGATCCCGCCACCCGCGCCCCGGCGGAACTGACGCTCGGTCTCTACCGGGAGCCGGAACCGGGCTGGCGCGCCTATGCGGAGGTGGAATTCACCTTTGGCGATGAGGGCGTGGGCAATCGCAGCCGGGTCGGGTTCGAATACACACTCACCGACTGGCTCGAAGGCCGGACCGAATTCAGCCGCGCCCCCGGCGCGCTGGAGGAGACCCTGCATCAGGGCGTCGCCGCGACCTATGACTATAGCGAGCTGACCACCTTCCGCGTGGATCTGGAACATTCCCGTCTGGTCGACAGCGGCGCGGACCAACTGACCAGCCTCGCGCTTGGCGCCAAATGGGGCAGCTTCGATGACCGCTGGGTCGGGGATGCCGATTTCGACACCACCATCGAGGAGCGCGGCAACACCTATTACGCCAGCGTCGGTCTGGCCGGGCAGGTCACCCCCGATCTGACGGTGCTGGGACGGACCCGGATCGCGCTCGATCAGCGCGACACCGTCGACAGCCGCCGCATGCGCAGCCGCATCGGGGCCGCCTATCGCCCCATCGCCAATCCCCGGCTGGAGGTTCTGGGCTGGTATGAGCACCGGCTGGAGCAGAAATACGCCCGCACCGAAACCCATATGTGGTCGGTCGATGCCAGCTACGAGATGAACGAGGATCTGCGCGTGAACGGCAAATATGCCGGACAGCATCAGCGCGTCGAACTGCCCGCCCCCGAGGATCGGGAGGACGGCACCGACATCTCCGCCACCACCCAGCTGCTGCAAGCCGGGCTGAACTGGGAATTTGGCGAGGATCGCTTCCAGTTCGGGCTCAATGTCGCGCGGCTCTGGGACAGCCACGGCCATGCCTCGATCGGCTTTGGCGCCGAATTCGGCGTCACCCCGACCGAAGGCGTGCTGCTGGCCATCGGCTATAACAGCCTGCGCGGCGAAGTGGCCGGTCAGGCGGATCTTTATCAGGAGGGCGTCTACCTGCGCTTCAACCTCCTTCTCGACAACAGCCTGTGGGACAGGCTGGACAAGTTTCTCGGCCAGTGACCGGCATATGTCGGCAGTGAGGTGACGTGAGAACGTGACCGGCGCATGTGACCAAGCATGACCGGGGCACAGGGGTCGGTGCGGTATGTCAGGGGCATGCCGGGCTGGCCTTCCGGGACAGGCCCGGAGATCGTTCAACAGGCGCGCCTTTCATGGTCGGGACGGGTCACATCGCATGCGCATCTGCGATGTGGCCCGACAATCCCCCCCCAAAAAACCTTCTCCCGGAGGGGCCGCCCCCTGAGGCAGCTTCGCGCCGATAGGGACTAAAGCGGCATTTCGGGTCGCACAGCCCCTCGGGCCGAGATGGGGAAAGCCGGACCCGGCACATGCATGACACACACACGGCACACGCAGGTCAGGCGCTGAAGGTCACCGCCCCCCCGCCTCCTTCCGTCACCCCGTCCGGCTCTGCCTTCCGCGATCCTCAGCCCTCGTTCGGCGGGGGCTTGTTGAACGACGCATCGGGTGTCCCGGTGAAACATCCCAGCACATGGGGGTAGGACGCGGTGACGACATAACCATAGACGCCGTCCTGCATCATGCCGTTGCACTGATCCAGATCCCCGGACCCTGCCACATACTCCCAATCATCGACAAAGGTGCCGTCATATGTCCCGCCCGGCCCATCGGGGCGCGTGCCTGTCTTCAGCCGGTAGCTCGACCTGGCCGGGCGGATGGTGCCATTGTCGTTAATGTAACTGCCAAAGATCGGAAAGCCGTCCGCCGCAAAGCCGATCACGGGCGAGGCCGCCGTTGGGGTCGCCTGCTCGAACAGGGCCATCGGGTTGCCGTGGTAGTGATAGGTGCCGTCGGGCTGGGTGTGGGCGTTATGCTCATCGGTGCCAAATTCGCCGCCCGGTCCCATCGGATCGTATCTGTAAGGCGTGGCCATGTCGTTGCAGCCGATAAAGCCGTTCCCCACGCCGAAACATCCCGCGGCCATCAGGTCCAGTTTGACGCCGTTCAGGAAAATGGCGTTGTCCGTCTGCAGGCTCAAGGCTGTCGGTGTCTCAGTGGCACGCGGGTCCGCAGGAAGGGTGTAGCTCTGCTCCTGCGGAGAAAACGGATGGGCAAACCGTCCGGTCGCATTGAAATCGTGGTTGGGTACGGCATTGGAGCTGATCGTGCAGGTGGTCCCGTCCGTGGTGATGACGGTGCTGGCGGCGTAGCGCTGCTGTTGCTGCACATCCGTGGCCGTCGCCGTGTTTTCCGCGACATTAGTCCGCGCAGCTTCCGACCCGCTCCGTGAAAATCGCATCCGTTATATCATGGGCCGAGCCGGTGCCGCCGGTCCCGGCCAAGGCCACGAGCGCCCCAAGAACGCTCCCTGTTTTGGGGGTGAAACGCGCGGGGTCGAACATGAGCTAACTCCTTTTTGGGGGCGGGTGCCGCTCTGGGCATCTTGCAAGACCGGAACCGGATTTAACCACCCTTACGTTCGACGGCGGATTTTACGGCGCGCGGCGGGGCAATCTGCCGCCTGCCCGGATCTTGCGCCTGCCCGGATCTTGCGGATGTCCCGAGGCCTCTTAGCCCAAACCGCGCGCGGCCAATCCCCGGCAGAGCCCACCGCCTTATGCGGCGCGCGCGCTGGGGCGGGCAGGCGTCGCTAAAATCCTTTGCAAAAATCTCGCCTCGCGGGTCTTGCGAGGCACGGACTCCGCCGCAGGGGGGCAAATTTCGAGGGGGCGTTCACCTCTTGTGAACAGGCACCCTATACCTTCGCGCCACTGCCTGTCGGCTTGCGCCTGTGACCTGCGCAGCCGGGCGGGGTCATACTGTTTTCGTGCCCCACCCCCTTCACCGGCGCCCCGGCCGGTCCCCGCCCCCTGCGGGGTTTGCCGGCGACTGCGCTTATCGGAGAACGTCATGCTGACACCTTACGCCCCTGTGTCTACCCCTGCCCCCTCCTTTGCGCCGCGCGGCGCCGCTTTGCTGCGGCTGCCCCGGCATCCGCTGCTGCAATTGCCGGGTCTCGTGCTCGCGGGTCTGCTGCTGATGCCGCAGCCCGGCCACGCCGCCGCCGGCCTGCATATGAGCGTCGTCTCTCCCGGCGGCGACAGCCCCGTCTCCGCCCGCACGCTGGGCCGCACCAGCGATGCCGCGCTTGGCTGGGATCGCGCGCCCGCGCTCGACATCACTTTCTGGAATGGCTGGGAGGATATCGAAAGCCTCGCCCTCGGCCTGCGCCCGATCGAGGCCGCCGCCCCGCCGCGCCTGACCTACCGGCTCAGCACGAAAGGCGCGCCGCGGCAGCTGGAATTCTCGCCCCTGCGCGCCGATCCCCGCGCCGCCCGCCTGCGCCATCTGGTGGGCTATGCCGAGGCCCGGCGCGATGGCCATGACGCGGTGCAATACGGCGCCCGCATCCGCCCGGCCAAGAAACCCACCCAGATGACCCTCGCCGAGATCGAGGCATGGACCCGCGCCACCCCCGGCCAGCACCATGCCATCGGACGCTATCAGTTCATCCCCAAGACCCTGCGCCGCCTGACCCGTCAGGCCGGGCTTGCGGGCAGCACCCGTTTCACCCCCGCCGTGCAGGATGCGCTGGCCGACATGCTGCTGGAGGAGGCGGGCTTTACCGCGTTCCGCAAGGGGCAGCTGGGGCGGCGCGCCTTCATGCGCAACCTCGCGCAGATCTGGGCAGGCCTGCCCCTCGCCAACGGGCGCTCCTACTACCACGGCCATGCCGGCAACCGCGCCACCATCACCTGGGCCAGCTTCGACACCGAGATCCGCCGGATCTTTGCCAAGTGAGCCCCCGGGCGGCGCCGTGCTCCCCTCTCCTCAGGCGCCGCCCTCCTTGTTTCGTTTTCCGGAGGTTTCCCCATGACCCTGCATCCGACCCATCCCGCCCGCGCCGCGCAGATCCGCGGCCATGCCCGTGACCGGCAATTCGGCTGCGTGCGCACCGGCGCCTATAGCGTCGTGCAGGGCGATCTTCTGTGGGAGGAAAACGGTGTTGCCTGCGTGCAGGTCTATTCGCGCCTTTTCATCGGCGAGAAGGTCTGACCCTCCCCGCGCAGGAAAACGGTCCCCCCCCTGCATCCTCCCGGCCCTGACGCGGCGTGCGCGCGGGTCGCGTGCGTGGGGGGGGGGCCGTTCATACCCTGCCCGCTGATCGCGCCCGCCCCAGTGCCGGCCCCGTGCTGCCCCCGTGCTGCCCCGGTGTAGCTTCGGGGCCGCGTGATGCGGACAGCGCCCGCTCTTTGTCCCGGAACGGGCGCTGCCCCCAACACGCAACTGGCCCCAACACGCAACTGGCCCCGATCGGGGTCAGCCTCAGCCCATCTTCTTGCGCACGAAGCCCAGAAACGCCCCATCGGCGGAGCGCAGGCGCGGCCGTCCCGAACTCGCCCAGAAGGCGCGCCATTCGGCCTCCAGCGCATAGACATCCGCGCCGGGCAGCAGATCGCGCACCACCTCCAGAACCTCGGGCGACAGCGGCGGCGCCTCGGGGCCTGCCGGGCCTTCCACCAGCCGTCCGCGCCGGGTGAAGCGGATCACGTCGCCCTCCTCCTCGGCCATGTCGTAATCGGGCAGATGTCCGGCGGCGATCATGTCGCGCAGCATCCGGCGAAACACCCGGCGCGGGCTGGCGGAGCCCGATTTCTTCAGCAGCACCTCGACCGAGACCC
>CEVJ01013808.1_pt1 | contig 15057 bp, 12 predicted proteins | sample 531491 | NCBI WGS metagenome assembly CEVJ01 (sample SAMEA2623693, study PRJEB7988) | marine metagenome | biome: marine biome (ENVO:00000447); feature: mesopelagic zone (ENVO:00000213); material: "saline water (ENVO:00002010), including plankton (ENVO:xxxxxxxx)" | depth 640 m
TGCTGAGCCCCATGGGAAGGTTTCCCGTGAGCCGACTCTACCCGGTGGTGGTTATCGGCTACATGGCCAACAACCTCCTGCCGGTACGCCTAGGCGAGTTTGTACGCTCCTACTACCTTGCCCGGCGCGAGGATGTGAATACCAGTTCTACTCTGGCAACCGTCGCGGTGGAACGGATCTATGACGGCATAACCCTACTGGCGTTCGCCGCCCTATCGGCGCCGTGCCTGTTGTTGCTGGGCCAATTCGACGACGCTGCCGATGTGTCCCGAACCACCGGCCTAATCTTCCTGTTAGTAATCATCGTTGCATTCGCACTAATGCTCACGGTATTCACTCTCTTGGGCAGTTCCCCAGCTTTTACTAATCGGGCCGAAGGGTGGCTAAACATCATCCCCGCCAAACCCAGGCCTAAGGTCAAAACAATTTTTCGGACATTTGTGACAGGACTAGCAGTTCTGAACTCCCCATCCAAACACCTATCTCTCTTCCTATACTCACTCCCCGTATGGTTGTTGGAAGGCTCCATGTATTTCATGTTGGCCTACTCCTTCGGGATAAACGAGTACTTCGATTCCGCGGCGGTGTTGCTGTTGGTGGTGCTGCTTCTAACCGCTACTTCTAACCTGGCAACATCGATACCCAGCGCTATCGGAGGAATAGGGCCTTTTGAGATCGTTGCCCAACAGACGTTGATGTCCTTGGGAGTCGGGGCGTCATTAGCAGGGGCCTACAGTGGGTTTGTACACCTGGTCGCACTTTGGCTGCCGGTCAACATCGCGGGGCTGGTCCTCTTGTGGAAGAACAATCTATCCCTCCGCGAGATAAGCACCGCCAGCCGGTCTAACAGTCTGACCGCAGAGCCAAAACTTGCCGAGGAAGACAACCGATGCGAGTAGGAATAATCGGTGGAGGCATGGCCGGATTGGCCGCCGCACATGAGTTGACCAAACAGGGCCATTTCGCAGAAGTGTTTGAGCAATCGGATTTTCTTGGAGGCCAGGCGTCCACATTTGAAGTGTCCGGTGGAAGGCTGGAGCGAGGTTACCACCACCTGTTCACCAGCGACACCGACATCGCCGATCTGATCGAGGAACTGGGACTGGGCGACAAACTAGCCTGGCTGGAATCTAGCGTCGGTTTCTATCTGGACAAGGGCCACGGCGGCAAGATTTGGAACTTCGCCACTCCTAAGGATCTCCTCAGATTCAAACCTCTATCTCTGCTTAGCCGGCTAAAGGTGGGCTTCTGGACGCTGGTCCTTAAGAACACCCAGAACCACCAAAAATTCGAGAACATCACGGCCAAAGACTGGCTGTCGAAACGTATGGGTCGGCAGGCATATGAAATCATCTGGGAGCCACTTCTCCGTGGCAAGTTCGGGGAGTTCTACGACCGCATAAGCATGACTTGGATCTGGGGCAAGATGCGCCTGCGGGTCGGCTCTCGCAAGAAAGGAAGCACCGGCGAACGTCTAGGTTACCCCATGGGCAGCTTCGGCGAGGTCATCGACTATCTGGTTGCCGACATAGCAAAGAGGGGCGGTGTCGTTCACACATCTGCCAGGGTAACTCAGATCGTGGATTCGGGCAGTTCGGCTGCCAGCCTAGATGTTGAATTGAACGATTCCGATAATGAGCGCCGAGACTATGATGCAATCATCGCCACTACGCCTTCGTACATCTTCACAAGACTGGTACCGCGCATGCCCGACATATACCAATCCAAACTGGACGGTATAGACTACCTCTCCGCAGTCTTGATGATTCTAGTGATGGACCGGCCGTTCACAGACAAATACTGGCTGAACATCGCTGACCAAAATATGCCGTTCGTCGCCTTGATAGAGCACACAAACCTGATCGATCGGAGATTGTACGGCGGAAAACACATCCTTTATATCAGCAACTACCCCAGCCGGGGTAGCGAATTGTATCTGAAGTCTCCTGAAGAATTGATGGACCTGTTCGTGCCTCATCTCCAGAAGATAAATCCAGAGTTCGACCCGTCCCACGTGGTTGAATACCACTATCACAGGGTCGATGGAGCACAGCCAATAGTAGGTGTCAACTACGGTCTCAACATACCGGACCACCGCACACCTTACCGGGGTTTATACCTGGCTAACACCACCCAGATATACCCAGAAGATCGCGGCACCAATTATTCCGTGCGCATGGGCCGTCAAGTCGCCAAGATGGTGCTAGAAGACGCCAACTAGTGGAAGACTCAGACTGCCAAATAATCACAGTGTCTTGCTGTTGCAAATCCTTGCCCGTCTTGTACAATCTATGCGTACCCCAGAGTTGCCTCTATAAACACAAGCCCGTCTACGGGCAAATCGCTAGGAGAATACCTTGGCCAACGAAATCGAGGCCCAACAACATTCCGGCCAGACCCGCCGCAGTTTTCTAGTAAAAATGGGACTGGGCGTAGCCGCTCTAGCCATCGTTGGCGGGCCGTTGGGAATTATTGGCCGAATACGTGGTCACCAAGAGAAAGTCGCCTCACAGGAATTCCCTGACGAAACCTCCATCTTCCATCCAGCGTCAGACCCTCGCCGAGACTCCCGCCGGAACGGATAACACTGGATCCTACCCGGTTTCTTTCGTCCCATCGCCTAGCTCCGGTCCTTTGGGTTATCGAGCGCTAAAATGGACTATCACTCACCGGATTTAATCTCCCCGAGCAACATCAGGAAAACTGGATAGCTTTGGCCCGCTGAACCGTCGGAGATCACTGGCTGGCGAGAGACCATCTATCTCCACTCCTGGCCGCTCCCTCGAGGTCAGCGAGCCTCTCCTTCTTATCATCTGATGCAGGAACGCTGACCATGGGTGGTATGCCTCATAAACCTGCTCAAATCACCAAAACCAAACGGGCCTTCTCATTAGATTACGATTCGAGACAGGCAATTAATACTAAGGGCCGCATGGTCAATCAAGCGTCGCCGGGAAATATCCCGGCTGTCACCCGCGACACCACCGGGTTTGCCTGGGTTGTGAGGGCAGAAGGACGATTCTGCTAGCAAGCACTCTAAGTCACTGCCTATCGTCGGCCGAATTCACGCTCCATGTGGTTGGAACTGAAATAGACCATGGTGGGCCTTCCATGGGGGCAGGTATGGGGGTTGGGAGTGGCTTCCAACTGCTCTAATAGCGCCACCATCTCAGGCTCGGTCAAAGATTTTCCTGCCCGGATGGCACCATGACACGCTATCGACGCCGCAGTCACCTCCTCTTTCTGGCGCACCAAACCTTCGAACGCTGTCATGTCCAGCACGTCCAAGATCGACTTTGCCGGGTCGCCCTCGCCAAAGATGGCAGGCACGGCCCGGAGCAGATAACTTCCATCGCCGAAGGGCTCGAACTCGTACCCATAATCCTCCAAGGATTCGCGGTTGGATTTCAGAGCGTCTCTCTGGGATGGGGACAGATCTACCAACACCGGTTCCAATAGCGGCTGCGACTGGGGTTCTCTTTCTGAGGTTTTTTGAGAGAGCCGGTCGAAGAGCACGCGTTCGTGGGCAGCGTGCTGGTCCACCAGAAACATCCCTGCAGGACCTTCAGCCACGATGTAGGTCAACTTGAGTTGCCCCACAACTTTCAGAGGCGGCGCGGGCTGAAGAGGCGCCGCCGCATCAGCAGGTCCACTGCCAATCTGGCTTTGATAAGTGGGTAACCCGCTCCCGTTACGAATCCCACCAAAGGCACTCCTAGGAAAGAAAGATGAGGCGACAGGCTTGGGGTAATCCGACTCTGACGGAGAGGCTAGATTCGGTACAGGAGAGTCAGCCACCAAAACTGCTCGCACAGCTTTTTGCACGATGGAGAAGACACGGTTTTCCTCCTGGAAGCGCACCTCCCGCTTGGAGGGATGGTAGTTAACATCCACATCTCCGTAGGGGATACTGATATTCAGTGCTGCAAGCGGGTAGCGCTTCACTTGCAGCAAACCCATATAAGCTTCTTCAACGGCGAAGGACAGCATTCGGCTCTGCACCCAACGCCGGTTCACGAAGAAGGTCATGTAGGTGCGATTGGCGCGGGTCAGGATAGGCGCGCCGGCGAACCCGTTTACCTGGTATCCGGTCTCTGTGTCTTCCCCACGGACTTCCAACATAGCGGTGGCCGCCTGGGGGCCGTACACCGCCACCAACGCCTCTCTTGGTAGCCCATTCCCCGGGCTGGTGAACGAGATTTTGCCGTCCACCACCAACTGGAACCTGATGCCAGGAAATACTAATGAGTAGCGGCTGACCAGTTCTTGGACGCGTGTCGTCTCTGTTGAGGACGAGCGAAGGAACTTACGCCGGGCCGGTAGATTGCCGAAAAGGTCTGAAACTTCTATGGCGGTGCCCGGAGGACAGCCCTGCGTTCCCGAAAAAGCTCCTTCTCCCCAATGCAGTTCCATGCGGAATCCGCTTGGGTTCAGTGGCTGGCGGGTGGTTATGGTTGTGTTGGATACTGCGGCAATACTGGGCAGGGCTTCTCCTCGGAATCCTAGGGTGGCGATAGCGTCCAGTTGCTCTTGGCTGTCTATCTTGCTGGTGGCGTGACGCTGGAAGGCGACGGCTAGTTCCTCGGAGGGGATACCGTGGCCGTCATCGATGACTTTGATCTGTTCAACTCCACCGGCCTTAATCTCCACCGTGATCTGACTCGAACTAGCGTCGATGGAGTTCTCCACAAGCTCTTTGACAACCGACGCAGGGCGTTCCACCACCTCGCCCGCGGCAATCTTGGCGGCCAATACCGGAGGAAGGACTTTAATGGGCATGATGGAGGCTCTGACAGTAGGATATCAAGGCTAATTTGGTACGGCAGAGGGCAGCTAGAAAAGTGGAACGATGGTGCCCTTCTTGCGGTACTGCTTGTCTTCCGAAGTGCCCGTGGTATTGAAGTCGTTCACGATGCGATAGATCCGCTGCATCTCTTGATCCACTGAGCGCTTGAAGAAATACGGCGGGACCCACACTCCTCCGAAGGCGGCTACGACCTCCGGATAATCGTCGATGACGAAGTCCGGCTCGAAAGGCACTCCCAGCTCCTCGAGGCGTTCGTGAAAGTGGTGAGTCGGTTTTTCGTAGACGCCACTCACAAAGGAATTTAGTTCGAATTTATTGACGACTTCCCAACGTTCACCCATCCCGGACCAGATATAAATCTTGTGATCATCATCTAATAATGCCTGGAATGTTTCCTTGGTGCCGGGCCTCAGACTATTGTCCAATCCGAGGATGGTGTAGTCCACATCAAAAAAGATATTCATCGGCTGCTAGCGGGCCCTCTTTCCTTTGTTTCATCTGAAATATGCCAGTGAAATCCACTGTCACGAGGCAGGATTATAGACCAGTTTTCCCATTGATACATCGTTTCAATCATTCTTACTGTATGGAGTATTTGAACCAGTAGTTACCGGTCTAGCTGGCCTCTGTGATGGCCGCTTCAACGGCGGCGTTGCCGCCTCCCACCATCAGTTTATCCCCGACCTTGAGTAGAGGCCGACGCACCAGTTTCGGCTCTTGTAGCATCAAGTTCACCATCTCGTCATCGGAAAGTTTTTTGTCGGCCAGGCCCATCTTCTTCAGGCTAGGACTACGCCGAGCAAAGATATTCTCCGTGCCAGCCATAGCCGCCAATTCTCTTATCTCAGTCTCACTTAAGGTCTCTTTGAAGAAATCTCGGTCCGTCACTTCCAGTCCGTTCTGCAAAAGTAACTCTCTTGCTTTGCGGCAGGTCGATCAACGGGGCCACCAGTAAAATTCAACGGTCTGGCTCAAATCAGGCCTCCATAGGGACGACAGGATTCCAAAATCCACGGCGTATATTATACCCACAACGATGTTGTGGAAAGGGGTCAATTTGCAATCATCGACCCGCTTCTTTGCTTTATCAGCGCAACTTCCCCAAAGGGTCTGCCGTGATTATGCCTGGTAATTCTTCGTCGGTTTACGGTTCTCCTCGGAATAACGGATCTACAACGAGGTATTAAGGAAAGACAATCTCAGCCCTCTTCCTGTGCCTCCTTCTGCAGCTCATAGAGTTTGTTTATAGCTTCCAGCGGCGTCAGGTTGGAGATGTCCAGGTCTTTCAACAAACCCCGTAACTTCCCACCGTCGTTGAAAAGGGGCATCTGCTGTGCCGGTTCTCTATTGGCTACACGCATCTTCCGCCCGCCGCCATTAAGGCTTTGGGACTCCAGGTCGGCCAGCACCTCCCAAGCTCGGTTTACCACCCCCTGGGGCAGCCCGGCCAATTGTGCCACGTGGACGCCGTAACTCTTGTCGGCCCCTCCCGGCACGATCTTATGCAGGAAGACCACTCTGTTCCCTTCCTCAGTCACCGCCACACTACAGTTTCGTACTCCCGGAAGACTGGCCGCCAATCGGGTCAGCTCGTGGTAATGAGTGGCGAACAGGGTCTTGCAGCCCAGGCGTGGGTCGTTATGGATGTGCTCTATAATAGAGCGGGCGATGGACAAACCGTCGTACGTACTGGTGCCGCGTCCGATTTCGTCCAGTATCACCAAAGAACGGGGCGTTGCTTGGTTCAAGATGGCAGCCATCTCAACCATCTCCACCATGAACGTCGATTGACCGGTGGCTAGGTCGTCTTGGAGGCCGACCCTGGTGAAGATGCGGTCCACAATACCGATTGTGGCTTCAGAGGCAGGCACAAAGCAACCAACCTGGGCCATCAGGGTGATGATAGCCACCTGCCGGATGTAGGTCGACTTGCCGGCCATGTTAGGGCCGGTTAACACCATCACCCTGGTATCGTCATTGGAGAGCTCCACGTCGTTTGGGACGTATTTCCCGGCGTTTAACACTCGTTCCACAACCGGGTGACGGCCGTTTATGACTCGGATGGCGTTACCGTGATCCAGTTTCGGCCTGACGTACCGGTTCTCAATTGCGGTGTCTGCCAAACCCGTGAAGACATCCAACCTGGCGATGGCTGAGGCGACACGGCCGATGGCAGCGGCGGACTCGGCAAGTTGAGTACAAACCCGATGGTATACAGCCTGCTCCGCTTCTTCCAGGCGATCTCTAGCATTCAACACCAACGACTCATATTCCTTCAGTTCAGGCACGATATAGCGCTCAGCGTTGGCCAGAGTTTGTCTGCGGATGTAGTCATTGGGGACTTTGTCGGCACTGACTTTGCTGACCTCGATGTAATAGCCAAATACCTGGTTGTAGCCCACTTTGAGACCTTTGATGTCAGTGCGGGCCCGCTCTCTCTGTTCCAGACCAGCGATGAATTGCCGAGCGTTGGTCGAAGAACTCTTTAGTTCGTCCATCTCCGGGGAGAAGCCGGGCCTAATAACGTTGCCGTCGCCGACGGCGCCCACCGGGTCCGGGGAGATGGACTCTTCAATAAGTGTGCAGACGTCTGGTAGTGGAAGCAGTTGGCTCCGAAGCCATTCCAGGTTCGGGGTATCCAGCAACTCGCCAAGGCTCGGCACCGCGGCAATCCCATCTTTCAACGCAATCAACTCTCTAGGATTGACCGTGCCCGAAACGATGCGTCCGACCACGCGTTCCAGGTCGGAGACCCTGCCCAGTGCCGATATGCAATTAGCCCGCTTCAAGCCATCCAGATAGAAGTGGTCAACAGCGTCCAGCCGTTGCTCCAGTTCCTGTAGATCAAGCAAGGGTTGGCCCAGCCACTGGCGCAGCAACCGACCGCCCATCGCGGTCTTTGTGCGGTCCAAGGCGGTCAAAAGGGACAGTTCTTTGCTTTCGTTACGTCCTGCGGCGAACAGTTCCAGGTTGCGGCGGGTCTGAGAGTCCAAGGCCATAAAGCTACCAGTTGCATAGACTGCCAAGTTGCGAAGTTGCAGTTTGGCGGCCATCTGAGTTCGGTCCAGGTATTGCACGATAGCCCCAGCAGCTGCCACGGCTAAATCCATGCCCTCGCACCCGAATGCCTCCAAGGTCAGTATTCCGAAATGGGACAGGAGCGTCTGGCGGGCCTCATCCGGATGGAAGGTGATGGATTCAACCGGCGTTATCTCAAATCTGTTATTGTATCCAACCGCTTCTGCCCAATCCGGACCGTCCACTCCGTCGGAGACCAGCACCTCAGCAGCTTCAATACGCTCCAATTCCAATGGCAGTTCATCTAAGAAAAGCTCTGTGGCCGAGAACTCTCCTGTGGTGATGTCTATGTAGGCCAGCCCAGCTCGGCCCTCATTCTCTGAAACGGCCGCAAGGTAGTTGTTAGTTTTCTGATCCAGTAGGGCAGACTCTAACACGGTACCCGGGGTGACAACCCGGACGACACCGCGGTCTACCAAGCCCTTGGATGTAGCTGGGTCGGAGGTCTGTTCACAGATGGCGACTTTATGACCTTTTTTGATTAGGCGTAAAAGGTAGTTGTCCAGTGCGTGGACGGGCACTCCGGCCAGGGGGACTTTCAGGCCTTTACCCATGCTGCGAGAGGTCAAGGTGATTTCGAGTTCCTTAGCGGCGAGGACGGCGTCGTCGTCAAAGGTCTCGTAGAAGTCGCCCATCCTGAACAACAGTATGGAATCAGGGTGGTCAGCCTTGATCTTAAGATATTGGCGGCGAATCGGTGTCACTACCCAACCCTTCCCTAAAGCTTAACCGCGGTTACACCAGGATGATTACATAAAGGATTGTACTATCGATTTCGTCGAATGGGAGCCCTTTGGGCCTGATGGTTCGAAATTGAATCGCAGGAATCAAGACACCTACGGACAGCGTGAGTGCCCATTTCCGATTACGTTAAGAGTACCGTCTACTTCTGAGTTAACCTTCCATCTTGCAAAGAGGGAGGGATTATTGCCGTTATTTAACGCTGACGATTACTCCTTCCAGAAGCGCTCTTCTACGAATCTCCAGCCCTGAGGAGGTAGTTTTTCTTTCATCTCTTCAATCATTCCAGGATGCCCACAGGCATACACCATTGTGTCGTCTGTGGGCAGGTCGAACTTGACCAGGTACTCTTCGGCTATGGTATTGACCCGGCCGGTGGCGCCCTTCCATCCGGCATTCCGGTTTTCGGTAGGGCGGCTGATCGTGGGAACGAATTTGACCACGTCAGGATGTTTTTCCGCAAGTTCGATGAGTTCGCCGTCGTACGTCAATTCATCCACATAACTGGCGCCGTACATAATGTAAAAATGATTACCTTCCTCTTTGCCATCGTGCAGGTACTGGCGCACCATACTCATAAAAGGGGCGACGCCGGTGACCGTGGAAAGCATGAAATGGTGGTGCGCCTTCTTATCCTGAACGAATATGCCCTTGGCCCGAGGGCGCACTGACATTTTATCGCCCAGCTTTAAGCCCCACATCTTGGGGGTCAATTCCCCATCAGGAACCAGTTCAACGAAGATCTCAAGGTTCTCCTCGTAAGGCGCCGACACTATCGAATATGCCCGTTCAATATTGCCCAAGCCCAGAGTGCAATATTGGCCAGCCTTAAAGTCGAATTTCTCGGAAATTTCGACCTTGATTACCATTAAATCTTCAGTCACGTCCCGCCGTCCAACCAACGTGGCCGTGGGGAAATCCGGGTTTGGGGTCAAATCTATTGTGTCGCCTGAATCCGCGGTTGTTACCTTGACCATAGGTACTCCTTCAGATGCCTGTCTTAATTATCTAAGCCCGGCCAAACCTTCCAGGCGTAAATAAATGCCCGCTCTTACTCGCCCTTGCCTACGCGAGCCCGGCATATGTCCAGTCCCGGTACCCGAGATGCGGGCTCTGTCTCTTCGGAGGCCTGAAGGTCCACTGCAAGTTGCCCAAAAAGAGCAGTTGAAGCAACCACCCCGACAGGAATCCTTTCGTTTATATGGGCCAAGCCGACGAGTTTGCCGATACCCATGTCGACCACGACTTTATTGCCATCTTCGATGGACAGCGAAGCTGCGTCTGTGGGGTTCAATTCAACCAACTCGTCTCTCTCTATGGTATTTTGACGCCCTTGTACTATCTTAATCTCTCGTTCCTGCTGCAGCAGCACCCGGCCAGGCACGAACCAGAGCGGGAAATCGGCGTCCCTTGCATCTTCATCGGATACAAAACTCGGCGTTATGGGTTCGGCTAGCCTGGCCGCGTAGCCGCTCTCATAAAGGATAGATGTGCCGTTGCCGCCGCTTTGAATGGGCCATTGCAGGCCCCGATCCTCGCGGCTGGCGTATAGCACTTGAGTCGGCTGAGGGCTTTTGAGATCGGTCTTGAACACCAGCCCGCCTTGGTTCGCAAGACTCCGGTAGGAGACATTGGCATATATGGGTGCGACCTTGGCTATTTCATCCATTGTCTCAGAAGGTGATCGTAGTAGAAAGCCGGGCGCTCCCATCTTGTGGGCTACGTCACAGATCACTCGCCACTCAGGACGTGAGTCGCCATTCGGCAGTTCTTTACCTGGTTTTAGACGCTGGATACGCCGCTCCAGGTTAGTGAAAGTGCCTTCTTTCTCGTCGAAGGTTGCGCGGGGAAGAACGACGTCAGCCCGCTTGGCAGCTTCATTGAGGAACGAATCACAGACAACCAGAAATTCCAGGTTGTCTAAAGCGGATAGCGCATCTCCCAACTTGCCGTTGCTGAAGTTAGGACTGTCTCCGATGAGAAACATCGACTTGATCTGCCCATTGGCCGCACCTTCTATTATATTGGCAAGACCCAATCCAGGTATCTCTGGTATCGTCGTGTCCCATAGGGCCTCAACAGCATCCCGGTCCGCCGAGACTGAAACTCTGCGGTAACCGGGGAGACGATCCGGCACGCAGCCAACGTCCCAGGCTCCTTGTTCATTGGCCCCGGGCCGCATGGGATATATGCCGGCCCCCTGTTTGCCCAGGTTCCCTGTCACCAAAGCCAGGTTGACCAATGACAAAACACAGTCTCGCGTAAACCTCGACTCAACATTGTCTAGGGCGTAGACCAAAGCACCCGTGTCAGCCTCGCCGTAGAGGCGAGCCGCTTCTGCAATATCCGACAGCGGAACCTGCGTAATATTAGAAATATACCCAAGGTCCAAGGCCCTCAATGCGTACTGCAAAGTGGCCGGGCTTTCGCAGTTCTCGGCAAGCCAATCGTCTTTTTGCAGACCCTGGTCAATCACCGATTTCAGCAGGCCGCCCAGCAAAAGTTGCTCGGTGCCAGGTACGGGACGCAGCCAGACGTGAGCGTAGCGGGTCAACTCGACTTCCCTCGAGTCAATGACGACCAACTTCGTGTTCTTCCGAGCTGCTCGTTTTATGGGCACGCCAACAACGTTGTGTTCCTCTGTGACATTGCTGTTGAAGACCAGTATGCAGCCAGACTGTTCTAGGTCCCATATGGGGTTAGTGGCCCCAGCGTAACCTAGCGACTGCTCAAGCCCCAAGGTCAACTCAGGCTGAGTGTTAGAGGTCTGATCCACGTTGTTGGACTTCATGGCGACCCTGGAGAATTTCTGGGCCAAATAGTGCTCTTCATTGGTACTATTGGGCGAGGTCAGGAAAGCAAATGATTCGCCAGGATACTCGGCCAGACTGGTAGCCACGAATTCCAATGCCTCGTCCCAGGTCGCCTCTTCCAATTGTCCGTCACGCCGGACGAGGGGGGTCTGCAACCTACTAGTGTCATTTACGAATTGTAGACCGAACTTGCCTTTGAAACAGGCCTGGCCGTGGTTCGAAGGGGAATTAATTTCGGGGACAGCCCTGATCAGCGTACCGTCGCCGTCGTACTCCACGTTCATCTGACAGCCCACCGGGCAGAGTGGACATACCGTACGTTCGACTTTTCTGGGCTTGTCCCACTTATGGTCCCGCTCAACCAATGCACCGACAGGGCAAACATCAATGCAGGCGCCGCAAAATTCGCAGCCCGACTCTAAAAGGGATGTGCCGAAAGACGTTCCGACCAAGGATTGACCGCTGCGTTCGGTAAGCCCGATTGCGTCGTCACCTCTAAGTTCTTCACAAGCACGGACACAGCGGGCGCAGACGATGCATAGGTTGTAATCGCGGTCGTAGAAGGGATCGGCCACCTCCAATGGAATCTGCCTGTACTTATAATTCATCGGTGATTCCAGGCTCATGCCCAGATACCGGACTGTGTCTTTCAGCTCACACCGTTCATTCTTTGGGCAGGTGACGCAACGGTCGTTGACCGAAACGTGGCGCAAGCACACATCGGTCGGGCCACAGATGTCGATGCGGTGGCAAGTGAGACAACCGTTTGGATGCTCGGCGATAAGCATCTCCATAACCGACTTTCGCAGGTCGTTGACCTCACCGGACTCGGTCTGAATCTTCATGCCGTCGGCAACAGGCAAGGTGCACGCAGCGGGAAAGCCACGCTGGCCCTCCACACTCACCACGCACATCCGGCAAGCTCCGTAGGATTTCATGCCAGGGTGGTAGCACAGATAAGGGACATAAACTCCGGCGGCGATGGCCGCTTCCAGAACGTTCTTACCCGACTGGGTCTTAACATCTTGACCATTAAAAGTGATTGTGATTTCGTCGGCCATTCAGTTGCCTCTATCTCTCCAGTCTTTAACCGGCCGGTTTGTTGTTGAGTCTGGTTAACGGCGCGCAAGCGCCGGTGAGTAACGCGGCATCGAGCAGGTGCCGGTAGCGCACTCGTGATCGTTTATATGTGTATCAAATTCAGGTCCGAAATATCGCAGGGCTGAGGACACGGGATTGAAACCCAACTGTCCGTGACCACACAAGGAACCTGCCTGCATATTCTCTCCGATATTCCGCATTAGCATCAGGTCTTCGGGGGTCCCTTCGAGGCTACAGATGCGCTCCAATACCTCAAGCAAGTGGCTCATGCCCATTCGGCACGGGAAACATTTACCGCAGGACTCGTACTGGCAAAAGGCAATGAGCGACCGAGTCATATCAACAATGCAGACACTGTCATCTGCGGCTATCAGCCCTCCGGATCCCACTATGGCGCCGGCGGCACGGAGTATCTCGAAGTCCAGAAGTACGTCGATGCTGTCCACACCCAGCACACCACCTAACGGACCGCCGGTCTGCAGGAATTTCAGGGTTTTCCCATCCCGCATCCCTCCGGCTGCCTCGAAAATCACATCCTTAAGGTTGATGCCTAGTGGAACTTCTACCATCCCGGTGTACTTCAGGTTGCCCGAGAGGCAGAGAATCACCGTGCCAGTACTGGTATCGTGGCCGATGCCGGCGAACCATTCCCCGCCCTTTGAGACGATCTCCGGGACATAGGACAAGGTTTTTACGTTATTAATATTGGTGGGCTTCCCAAAGAGGCCAAACTGAGCCGGAAAAGGAGGGCGGAACCGAGGCATGGCCCTTTTACCCTCAATAGCTTCCATGAGCGCTGATTCTTCGCCGGCCACATATGAGTCGCCCGTAAGAGCGATTTCTATCTCATATCCGAAATCCGAGCCCATAATGTTACTACCCAAGAAGCCCAATTCGCGGGCCTGTTCGACAGCGGCCCGGCAACGTTCTATGGGGCCGTCATGGCCATGGCGGATGAAAATGTAGCCCTTGCTAGCGCCAGTGGCGTACCCTGCAATTATCACCCCTTCCACCAGTGTGTTGGGGTCGCTCTCTAAGATGTTCTTGTCGTTGAATGCGCCTGGGTCACCTTCCTCGCAATTACAAAGGACATACTTCTCTGGGGCAGGATTTCCCGCAAGGAAGCTCCATTTGGTTGCCGTAGGGAAAGCAGCCCCGCCGCGTCCTCGCAGTCCCGAAGATTTGACCTCTTCAAGGGTTTGTTCTCGGTCTAAGTCAATAAGTGCTTTATGCAAGGCCTGGTAGCCGCCATTGGCCACGTACTGGTAGATATCTAGCGGATCGATGTTTCCAGAGTTTCTAAGGACGATCCGGTTCTCCCAAACACGCATGGGATGTTGATTCAAGTCTGGGATACCATCAGGGAGTGGGGCGTCGCTGCTCTCCTCGGCGATATAGCCAAGCGCCCGTCCAGCAACCGGCGCTCCGCCCGATACGTGAGAAGATACAATCTCAGCGACATCGTTAGGTGAAACGTTGCCATAAAAAACGCGGTGTCCACCAGGAAGCTGCACGTCCATAAGCGGTTCGGCGAAGCAAAGGCCCAGGCAACCAACCCTACTGACTTGGGCTGAAACAGCCTGGTGGGCTAACTCGAGCTCGACAGCGTCGGCGACTTCAAACGCTCCCGCAGCCTCACCACAAAGAGCGGTGCCGATGCGTATCCAAGGTTTTTCGCCGGCAATCAGCTCCTGCCAACGGTTCCTTGCCTCCAGACCTATCTCCAAGAAACTACTTGCCATTGCCTTCCTGCTGAAGAAGATTGGCGATTCTCTTAGCGGCCAATTCAGGGTTTACCCGTCCAGACAAATGGTGGTCCATCGCAATCACTGGGGCATGGGCGCAGGCACCTAAACAGGTATTCAGTTTGACGGTCAGGCGTCCGTCAGGGGTGTCGCCTTCATCTTCCATTCCCGAGGCTTCCAAGACGGCCTTGAAGACTCCCATGGCGCCTACCAGATGGCAGGATGCACCCCAGCAGACCTCCACCTTGTGTTCTGCAGGTGGTTCGAACCGAAAATTAGGGTAGAAAGAGGCTACGGCCCAAACATCATTTATGGTGGAGCTCGTGAATACAGCCACGACTTCCAAGGCTCCTTTAGGGATATAGCCCAGTTCGTCTTCTACGGCAAGGAGAGTAGACAGCACGGTAACAGTCGGCTGTGTCTGACCGTGGACTGCGTCATGAATCCGCTGTTCTAGCCCACTCATGGACGGGGCTCCTGATAAATCGGGCTTGGGAAAGGCTCTCCTGAGGAGATTCCACGCCACGAATCCGGTTCGTGAAATCAGTAACAATCTGGACAGAATCGTAACACAGCCCTAGAGGTGATTCAACCAGAAACAACGCTCCGGACCTGCGAATACCCGGAAGCTCAACACGTTTAGTGATACGCCGTGGAGAAGGTCACAGGAACGTGGTTAATCAAATTAAACGGCTAAGGGTTTCAACGCTACCTTGGGTATAATCACTGAATCAGTTCTAGAGGCCCTAACAGACAACGTCGGGCTCTGAAT